>Ga0063231_10000177_pt1 | contig 16419 bp, 13 predicted proteins | sample LauGreSu1BDMLBSD_2_FD_56231 | JGI IMG/M metagenome (GOLD analysis project Ga0063231, IMG submission 56231) | Freshwater lake microbial communities from Lake Michigan, USA - Su13.BD.MLB.SD v2 (version 2) | ecosystem: Environmental > Aquatic > Freshwater > Lake | place: Lake Michigan, USA...
ATCGCATTGATATGTGGGATGGCAGACAATTCTTCAAACATGTCAAGGGTGACATCAATCTTGTAATCCACCGGATTGTTGTAGATCATGATGGGCANNTCTGTATTGGCAGCAACTGCCTTGAAAAATTCCACCACTTCCCTGTCATCCGCCTTGTAGCGCATGGGGGGCAACAGCATGATGCCATCAGCACCCCACTCTTTTGCCAATTTGGCCTGTTGAATGGCCTCCCTGGTGGATCCTTCAGCTATGTTCATGATCACAGGAAGTTTACCGGCAAGTTTTTTTACAGAAAACCTTACCAACAACTCTTTTTCATCCAATGTGAGTGTGCTTGCCTCTCCAAGGGAACCGCCAATGATGATACCATGTATGCCTGCTTCCACCTGGGCATTCAAATTTTTTTCATACATAGCAAGGTCTACCTGGTCGTTGGCATCAAAAGGGGTAAGCAAAGCGGGAAAAACACCTTTCCACTGAAATGAAGACATATTGTTTTGTTTTTTCAAACATAAACAAAAATTGGGAGTTGAAAAATGCAAGGAAAGAATTAGTGTTTTGCCGATCATGGAATTATTGGTTTAAAGATGCAAAACGGTATCAATTCTGTTTATCTTTAGTCCGGTACAAATAAAAAATCGTTTTGGTTGAGCAGGAACTGATATTGAGGCTAAAAGCGGGCGATGGGCTTGCCTTCAAGGAATTGGTGGAAACCAGGCAATCGCTTGTATTCAACACCGTTCTTGGTTTTCTGCAAAACCATGAAGATACCGAAGATGTGACGCAGGATGTTTTCATCAAGGTTTTCGAGTCAATTCACCAATTCAAGGGGGAATCCGCCCTTTCCACCTGGGTATACCGGGTGGCTGTAACCACGGCCTTGGAATTCATCCGAAGAAAAAAAAGGAAAAAAAGATTTGGCTTTTTAAGCCCAATCTTAGGTGAAAACAATGAACCCACCATTGAACTTGCTGATTTTCATCACCCAGGCGTGACCCTGGACAACAGGGAGAAATCCACAATGCTGTTCAAAGCGATCAAGGAATTGCCTGAGAACCAACAGATTGCATTTGTGCTCAACAAGGTGGAAGGCTTAAGTTATCAAGAAGTAGCCGAAATCATGAAAACCAGTCTCTCCGCAGTTGAATCATTGTTGCACAGGGCAAAGACAAACCTAAAGGAAATATTAAAAAACTTTTATAACTTGGACTAAGACCGCAATGTCCTGGGCAAAAAGGCATCTACTATAAAGCAGGAACACATGAAAATGAAATTTACATCAGAAGAAGTCATCAACAGCCTGGAGGGGATCCAAAGGGCGGAGGGATCACCTTTTCTTTTCACCAGGATACAGGCCCGGATGAAAAAAGAAGAAAATCTCCCCGAAATTGTGTTTTTCAAGTTCATCACCCGCCCCGCTTTCGCCTTGGCTATCGCCGTATTTTTCATCGCCATCAATGTTTACATGGTGTCAAACAGCTTCAACAGGCAAAATGCAATGGATGATTTGGGACAGCCACTTGCCGCTGAATATGTGCAACATGATTTGAATCCTTACGAAACAAACGAACTACCATAATGAGCCAAACGAGATACAGGTGGATGCTTTTTTTGGTGATCATTTTGGTTGCCTCCAATATTTTGCTTGGGTACCTGCTCATGCAGTCAGGCAATCAGCCTGTTGTAAAAAAGCGAAAGGCAAATGATGTTTCTGCCTGGTATGCTGAAGTTGGTCTCGAGCAGGAGCAGATTGATACCTTCAAAATTCTGAAAGAAGAATATTTCAAGGACATGAAACCGCTGTGGAGTGACATCCGTCAACTCAAAGACAGCCTTTACCTGCAATTGGATAAAAGTCTTGAGGACAGTACTGCAGAAAATATCCTGCTGATGATCAGCAAAAAAAACCTTGAAGCCGATTCAAGAACCTATATGCACTTTACAAAATTGCGCAAGTTCTGTACACCAGAACAGCAAGCAAGGTTTGACACCATCATTCCCAAGCTCATCAACAGAACTGGAAGAAGACGTTGATTATTTTCTTACTTTTCTGATGGCCTCTTCCAGCAATGGCTCCATCACTTTGTACCCTTCTACAGTAGGATGAACACCATCACTGGCATATTCTTTTCGCATACCCTTGTTGTCATCTACCACCGCGCTGTAAAGGTCTAGGTAATAAAATTTATTCTCAGTCGCGAACTTCTTGATAGCCTCATTGAGTGCAATCACCTTATCACCTGGTGCTAGCCCTGGACGCCATTTGAAGTCAGATGCCGGCAAGACTGAACAGAGAATTACCTTGATCTTGTTGAACCTCGCCAGTTGGGCCATGGCCTTGATATTGTCTAGCGTATGGTCAGGATTGTAGGGAGCATTGTTTTCTGCGATGTCATTGATACCTGCTTTGAGCACCATGATGTCTGGCTGCAATGCGATAACATCATCATACATTCTCAGTAACATTTGGGGAGTTGTCTGTCCACTGATGCCCCTGTCAAAATATGGTTTGCCAGAAAAAAATTCGGGACGAAGCCTGATCCAACCCTCAAAAATAGAATTGCCCATGAAAACAACACGGTTTTCGGTGTTCAAAGGCGGCGTCACTTTATTGTTTTCGGCCTCATATCTTTTGAAATTGGCCCAGTCTATCCAGTTGTCGTTGATCTTTTTTTGTGCCATGACTGACATTGAAATGAAAAACAATGCGAACACAATCAATGAATTTTTAACCGCTTGTATCATCTTTTTATTTTTATTGAAATAGATTAACCATACAATTCGAAATGAATTGATTTCTTATCAACACCCAGGTCTTGAATCCGCTGCCGGGCCTCTGTGATCATGTCTTTCCAGCCACAGAGATAGAAATGGGGCATTTCTGTTTTTCCTTCCATCAACTGTTCGTATACACCATGCACATAACCAATACAAAGGCCCTCAGCAACCGCCTCTTCCCTTGAGAAAGTTGGGAAATAGTGGAAGCTTGGAAGTTTTTGTTTAAGGTCCAAGAGCTCTTCCAAATAGAGCGCATCCTGGCATTTGCGGGTGCCATAAATCAGGTAAATATCCTTGTGGGGTATATTGTTGTGGTGGATGTGCTGGATCATGGACCGGAAAGGTGCGATGCCGGTTCCTGTGCATACCATGAAGATGTCTGTGGTGATCGGATCAGTCAACACAAAATGCCCCTGTGGGCCTCGCACCGGAAAACTAGTACCGACGGTTGCTTCATTGAAAAGATAGGTAGTTCCCAGACCACCTTCCATCAGCACAATAATCAACTCAAAAACATTGGTCCCATCNGGTGCAGATGCAATGGAATAACTTCTCCAACGCTTGTTGGGCTGTTCGTGTATCGGAAGATCCAATGTTACAAACTGACCCGGAATGAAATCAAAACTTTCCAGTTCCGGAATTTGCACCCAGAATTTTTTGGTGGAGGCCGTTTCATTTTCAATGCGGATGATTTTACCTGTTCGCCATGGTTGAGCTGCCATATGCTAAGTTATTGTTGTGAAGAAATGCCGGGTTAAGTATGCAAAGTCTAGGCTTTTAGCTTTACCATCACCAATCCAAAAACCATCATTGACAGTCCGGTGTAAAGATTGATAGCGTGTTTCAGTGAAGTGGCTGTTGCATAGCCGATCAACAATACAAGCGCAACCAAAATGAAAAAGACGCCAATGATAAAACTAAGTTGATTCAATTTTTCAGACATGTTGCTGTTTTTAGAAGAAAATGATGTTCAATAGAATGGTGATGACCAGGAGAATGATTCCCAATGGAGCTGGCTTCAGGTACCATCTCTTTTCTGTGCCGTATACTTTCTCTGTTAGCGAGTATACCAATCCTTTCAATTCCTCGTCAGTCTTGGGCTTGGTGACCAGGCTGACGGCAATGGTTGTAAAGAAATTGGCAATCCAGGAGAATGAAGCGACAATGAAGGCCTGGCCCATGCCACTGCTGATGGGATAGATGGGCGAAATCCATCCGCCCTTACCTTCTGCAATGGTCAAGCCGTGGGTGATGGCTGCTGCCAATGTACCGGCAACCAATCCCCAGAACGCCCCATGCCCCGTTGTTCTTTTCCAAAACATTCCCAACAGGAAGGTGGCAAAAAGCGGACCATTGACAAAGCTGAACACCAATTGCAGAAAATCGTTGATGTTGTTGAAGCTTGCTGCGATATAGGCCGTTCCAATGGAAAACAAAATACCAAAAAGGGTAACAAGCTTACCAACATTCAGGTAATGCTTGTCCGACTTGTTTTTGAAGAAATAGGCCTGGTAAATATCATAGGTAAACACTGCATTGAATGCCGTTACATTGCCTGCCATGCCGCTCATGAATGATGCAATCAATGCCGTTATTCCTACGCCCAACAATCCGCTGGGATAATAATGTGAAATCAAAGAGGGCAACGTCATGGTATAATCGTATCCACCATTAGCGTCTGTTGGAATCCTGTAATCACCCGCATCCAGTGCTGACTTGGTCAAGGCAATGGCGATAACACCGGGGAGAACAACAATCAAAGGCATGAACATTTTAGGAATGGCAGCGATAATCGGTGTGCGCTGGGCGGCACTCATGTTTTTGGCAATCATGGCGCGTTGGACAACCAGGAAATCTGTGCACCAATATCCAAAGGACATGACAAAACCCAATCCAAAAATCAATGACATAAAATGTATCCCCATGGGATTGGCATCAGCTTCTCCCATGTATTTCCATGCATGCGTCATTTGGGGTTCAAGATTTGTTTTGATGGTTTCCCATCCACCTGCATCTTGTAGTGCCACAATCACCAGGGGCGATAAACCCAACACGATCAGGAAAAACTGTAACACTTCATTGTACACCGCGCTGGTGAGTCCGCCAAGCAAGGTATAGGCCATTACAATCCCTGCTGCAATCCAAATGCAAAGATCAAAATTCCATTGCAGGATGACCTCCAGGAGTTTGGCCAAAGCATAGAGTGAAATCCCTGAAGAGAAAATGGTCATGGCTGCAAAGGTGAGGGCGTTCAATGCCCTTGTCTTTTCATCAAAACGCAAAAAAAGATATTCCGGTACACTTCGGGCTTTGCTGCCGTAATAGAATGGCATCATGAATACGCCAAGAAACACCATGGCAAAAATAGCGCCCACCCAATAAAAATGGACCGTCATGATGCCATATTTGGCTCCTGAAGCCACCATCCCGAGCACCTCTTGCGCCCCAAGGTTGGCGGAAATAAAGGCAAGTGAAGTAATCCAGAGTGGAATACTTTTGTTGCTGTTCAGAAAGTCATTGCTGGAGGTGATTTTTTTCTTGATGATAAAACCTACGGCAACTACAAAAACGAAATAGATAAAAATGACGAGATAATCGGCAAAATGAAGATTCATGGCAATCGTTGGCTTGGGTTAATTGACTTTAAAATAAACAAAAATTCGCTAAAAATGAATGATTGGTCAGAAATTATGCTATTCCTTTGAACAATTCTTCCAGATAATTTTTAACTTTATTTGAATTAAATAAAACAAATACCATGCAGAATAATCAGTTCTCCTCTAAAGAAATCAATCCACTGGGCAGCCTGGATGAGTGGGAAGACGACTTGCTTGAAAGGTACCCTGATCCGGAAAAAATTGCCACCGCAAAAGCCACTGAATCATACAGGAACTATGAAGAACCTGCACGTGACACAGTCCGTGAATTTTACAAGCTGAACCATACTTACCAGACCTATGATTTTGTCATGGAAAAAAGAAGGCAATACCTTTCTTTTGACAAGAAAGAGATGCCCATCTGGGATGCATTTGATTTCTTGAATGAACTGGTAGACGATTCAGATCCTGATACAGACCTTGACCAGTTCCAGCATTTGCTTCAAACCTCTGAAGCCATCAGAAGAGACGGTCATCCTGACTGGATGGTACTGGTTGGCCTAATGCATGACATGGGAAAAGTATTATGTCTTTTTGGAGAACCCCAGTGGGCTGTGGTGGGTGATACCTTCCCTGTTGGATGTGCCTATTCTGACAAGATCATCTATCCAGAATTCTTCAAAGAAAATCCTGACTACAACAATCCTCTCTACAACACGAAATACGGTATTTATGAGCCCAATTGCGGTTTGCGCAATGTTCACATGAGCTGGGGACATGATGAGTACATCTATCAGATGATGAAAGATCATCTTCCTGAATCAGCCCTTTACATGCTCCGCTACCATTCGTTCTACGCCTGGCACCGTGAAGGCGCTTACGAGCATTTGCTCGATGACCACGACAGGGACATGTTAAAATGGGTTCAGCTTTTCAACCCTTATGACCTATATTCCAAATGCCCAGAACCGCCGGATTGGAAAGTACTCAAGCCCTACTATACAGCGCTGATTGAAAAATACCTGCCAAGAACATTGAAGTTCTAAAAGTATTTTTTATTTCCTGATGAACTTATGCAGCTTGGGTACGCCCAGCTGCATGAGTTTTTCCATGACAATAGAAGCATTGAGTTTTGCCCCATCCAAGTTGGTATGGGTATGATCGACCGGGAAGAAAGGCTTGACTGCTTCTGCTCCCATGCCTTCATATTTTGAGGCAACAATATCATTCAAATCAATGAACAACGCACCCTCAGCGACAGCCACCTCTTTTGCCCACTTGGCATAGCTTTCGGTAGAACGCAATACTTTCCCATTCTTCCAATCATTCCTGGGAATAGGAGAACAAACAATGGGAATGGCTCCTGCTTGCCTGGTTTCACGGATATACTTGCGCATGTACCAACCATAAGAATAAACAGTTTCATTGACCTTGCGGATGGGATTATAGGTTTTCACGCTGTCCTCGCCTATCCCACGGATAGTGCCTCTTGCACGGGCAGTATCATCCAAAGGACCGGCATCATTGTGACCAAATTGCATGATGACATAATCGCCTTTTTTTAACCTGGAGGTGATTTTCTCCCATCTTCCATCTGTGATGAAAGTGCGGCTGCTTCTCCCTCCAATGGCATGGTTTTGCACACTTATTTTTGATGTGTCAAAATAGGCTGCCATGAAACTCCCCCATCCCCATTGCTGACTTTTCCCTGTTCCATCACCATTGCGAACGGTTGAATCACCAATGATGTAAAACGCTTTTTTTTCTTTGACCAGCAAGGTGAAAGAACTGGCAATGATGAATGCAGCAAAAAGAATGCTTAAGACTTTTTTCATTTTTGAATTGATTTGGGAGTGATCTTGATATTGGGCATGGGTGGTTGCTTCATCCCATGACCGAGGAAATAACTGGTATGCGGTGGCTGGTTGTATGCAACATTCTGCCAGGCAATGCTCATGCGGTATTGTGGATCATGCATGAGTGTAGGCAATTTGATCTGGGAGGGAATGGTTGTTGTAAAAATCATCAGCTTTTTGTTGTCTGCTGATCGTACCAGCATCTCTTCACGCCAATCACCAAAGATATCGGCACTGAGGCAGGGATTGGATTTGGAGCCATTGATGCTCTGTCCGCCAAAGGCCTTGCCATCAAATATGGTTTCAGTTGAACTGGTTTCGTATTTCCATTTGTAAACAGCAATGCCGTTCAATACTTCACTCAAGGCATCCCCATCCCAATAAATGCCCATGTTGCAAGCAGGAGTTCGCTCTGCGATCTTGTTTCCTTTTACATCAAACATGCCTGTAATGCCAGCCCCGGCCACCCAGCACTCTGCTCCTGCATAGCGCGGATCGATATCAATGGCCAGTGCCCTTCCAGGCCCTTCCCCATCATCACCCGCCTTGATGGAGGCTTTCTTCCAGATGACCTCTCCGGTTTTGGCATCACGGAAATTGGCACCGGCATCACCAAATTTTTCTTGTGTACTGAACACTTCCAGGCCTGGTCTTTCAGGGTCAAAATCGCTTACATGCAAAGCATCGGCATGGCCTATACCCGTTGAATACAATCCCTTTCCATTGTCGTCGATGGTCATCTGGCCGTAGATGATTTCTTGCTTGCCATCTTTGTCAACATCTGTAACGGTCAGGTTGTGGTTTCCCTGACCAGCAAACATTTTATTTCCCTCTTTGTCTGAATCAAATGTCCAGCGTTTGGACAGTTTTCCGTTTTTGTAATCCCATGCGGCCAGTACGGTTCTTGTATAATATCCCCGGCACATGACCAGAGAAGGATGCACGCCATCCAGATAAGCCACACAGGCAAGAAAGCGATCAACCCTGTTGCCGTATCCATCTCCCCAAACCTGTTTCAGTTGGTCCATGCTTGGATTCTCTGTATCGGGATGCCTCGGTGGATCGTATGAAACGGTGCTCATGGCAGCTCCTGTCATTCCATTGAAAACGGTAAGGTATTCCGGTCCGGACAAAATATAGCCGCGTTGGTTGCGATGATCCTTGCTGCTGTCACCGATGACCTGACCTCTTCCATCGATGGTGCCATCCGCAGTTTTCATGGCGATTTCTGCCCTTCCATCGCCATCGAGGTCATAGACCATGAACTGGGTATAATGCGCGCCTTCCCTGATGTTTTTGCCAAGGTTGATCTGCCAAAGCATCTTGCCATCCAAGGCATAACATTGAAAAATGGGTGGGTCGGTAAAACCAGCCCTTGAATTGTCTGCTCCTTTGCCAGCCATGTGCAGCACAATTTCATAGCTTCCATCGCCATCCATGTCTCCAACGCTGGCATCGTTCACCGCATAGCCTGCAGGTGTTTGTAAGGGAATGGAGAGATAGCCGGCAGCCTGAGGTTTGAGTAAATATGAAAAGCCTGCATCCTCTTTGGCCTTGGTTATTTTTTTTATGGTGTACACATTGGCTTGCGATGCATCATGTTGCTCATCAAGAAATGAAGTAACATCTTCAATGGGCTTCGCATTCAGTTTGGTGGTGCGGCCATTGGTTGTTTTGTAAAGATTGAAAGCCGTGTTGTATGGTTCATCACCCAACAACCGCCAACTGATGAAAACTTTTCCATCTGGTGTGGGTGTTGCCACCATGCCCCTGTTCAGGTATTCCATGCTGTACTGGGCAATAGCTGCGATGTATCCCAGCATGACCAACAAAGATAAAAAAAGTCTTTTCCTCATGAGGTGATAATTACTGCTTTAGACGCTCTTCGTCAGCAATACTTTCGACTTTTTTCTTTTCAACAACCTTGGCAGAAATATCGATGGTAGTATTGATGAATTTCCATCTGGCCGTATGTTCCATCGTGCCAAGGGTTTGTGCAGTGATCAGGGAATTGACAAATTTGAAATTTTCCAATATGGAGTTGGGAAGGCCATTGATTTCAAATGCCTTCACCGCATGGGTGATCGAAACATTTTGTATGACAATATTTTTCGCATGAGGGATTCCTTTTGAAGCAGGCTCAACCTTGTTCAACATGGAGATCCAATGGGCAGGTGCTGTTTCCTTGGTATACCCTGCAGGCAATTGAGAGTAGCTGTAAGCAGGATACCAGTTGAGGTTGAACTGATAGGCATTCAAGACTGAATCCAGCTTTGAGTCAACAAAATAAATATCCTCAATGGTTCCACCTCTTGTGGTTGCTGATTTGATGCGCAATCCATTGTCGGTATGCTTTGCTGTAAGCTCTGATGCATAGACGTGGCGAATGCCGCCCGATGTTTCACTGCCCAACGTAATCAATCCTGCCCCTCTGCGTGCAATGGATTTTCTGATGACAACATATTCTGTAGGACGGTTCACCCGCAATCCATCCCAGTCTCTGCCAGCCTTCAAACAGAAATTGTCATCATTGCAATCGATATCGCAGTTCTCAATCAGGGTCCAGGTGGATGAATCAACATCGATGCCATCTGTGCTGGGCCCGCTGCCATCCTCATTGTTCTTGATGGTAATCCCATCCACCGTGAGGTGTGATGAATAAAGCAGCTGCACTGTCCAGAATCCTGCGTTCTTGAAGGTGAGTCCTTTGAGCGTAACATCCTCAGCTTCCTGTACAAGCAAGGTTCTCACCCGCTTTGCATCATAGTCCACGATCCAGCGCAATCCTTTCTTGTCATAGTCCTTGCGCATGGTCCAGTATTTGTCCCAGCAGAATTTTCCTCTTGCATTGACAACTCCCTTACCGGTGATGGCAACATTTTTCACCTTCATGGCATTGATCAATGCAGCAGGCCAAACCATTTCGATCCCTGCAATTCTTGTGCTGATGTCCGGATAATCATTGAAATCTTGCGAGCCCAGTAGGGTTACTTGCTCATCAATCCTGAGGTGCACATTGTCTTTCAAAAAAATAGAACCTGTCACATAAGTGCCGGGCTTGAAGACCACAATGCCACCGCCTTTTTGGGCACAGGCATCAATGGCTTTTTGTATGGCCACTGTGCTTACCGACACCCCATCAGCAATGGCGCCATAGTTGTTGACAGTGAAAACCGCCGTACCCTTGGGGATGGATCGGGCACCGACTTTTTTGGTCCATTCCGGTGCAACAGTTTGGGCAATGTTCAGTTGAACTTGCGAGAAAATTAAAACAATGATGAGCAATGAACGAGAGATGAACATATGATGAAAGTTTAAAAATAATTGTATTGATGTGTTGATGCTTTTTAAAATGATCGATAGAGGCCTTCCCAACGGACATTCCAGTTTCCATTTTTGGGAAAGCCTGGTTGCTTGCTTGTATCGTTATCTCCCCCAGTACACATGAGTGCCACTGCACTCAACAACCCACCGTTACCGGGAAGATAAATCGTAAGCCGTCCGTCCTGGTAATTGTGACCATTTTTCAGGTACGTGTTTTTCTGCACAGGCATCATCAGCGCATCAATGGCATCATCAGGAAGATGCAACCTTGAAGCCGTCATGGCCATCATGGGATAGTCCCATCCCCAGGTTTTGTTCCAGGACCAGGATTGTTGAACCAGCTTCAAGGTCTTGTGCATCACCGCTGTATCCATGCCATGCACAGCAGGCAACATGCCATAAGCACCAAGAACGGCTGGATGGTCTGCCAGGTACCGAGGATTNGTATAACAATCCGGAGTGCTNTCTGAAGCCAAATAAACGCCATTGGACATGGGTAAGGGTGCAAGATGCTTTACAANTTCCTGCCACTCTGGATTGGGNTTGAGGCCCAGCCTNGTTCTCCATTGCTGAGCTGTCTGCAGTGCCCAGGACCAATAGGCCAGNTCATAAGTTGGATTGAAGGTAGTAAGCGGATCAAAGCACTCCTGCGCAGGAATCAACCCCTTTCCTAGATTGTATTTCCCGGTCTTTGCATCACGCTCAGGAAAGTCTGCCATGAAATCGGCAGTGGCAAACACCAATTCCTTGTACTTGTCCAAAACCTTACTGGTAGGATTTCTTTTGTAGAGCATCTCCACCATGTAGATCAGGTGGGGTTGTTGCCAGATCAGAAAAGCGCCCACCGATGAAGGGGTTTCATCTCCATTGTTGTCGGTCATTTTCTGCCAGCGCATACCATTGTATCCCTGGCGTTGGGCAATGGCCCTTGCTTTTGCTGCAGAACGAAAATACCAGTCAAGGCTTTTTTCCATCAGGTCATGCCGACCCCATTGTGCAAAATGTACGGCATGCCACCAGTGCATCTCAATATGGGGCTTGCCAAACCAGCTGTTGTAGGTAAGCCCTGTTTCCTGAGGAGGATTAGATGAGGTGCACTGTAGTTTGGTGAGGTATTGAGAGAGAATGATTCTTCTTTCAAGTTCCCTGGCTCTTGGATCTTTGCTTCCTGAAAGATCTATGGCACCACCACTGTGCCAGAACTGATGCCAGCCTTTGATGCTGTTGTTTCTGACAGAGATGGCATTTTCGTTGAGCAGTTTTGGATCCAGTTTTTCATTGAATCCTATCACCAGGTTGAGGGAATCTGACTTTGATTCAGGCAGCAGCCTGAATTGGTGTGGAGCAAAACTCTCTGCCTTTGCAATGGAAGAAGAAACCAACTGAAGATGGTATTGGGTGGTATCCAGTACATGCGTGATAACATATTGCTTTCCGCTGCCCAACAACTGGGATTGATGATCATCATCATGAGCATAATGATTACCAGCATCCTTGAATTCACCGTTGGGATAAGGCAGCCTGATGAAAACATTCAGTCGTTTTTTCCTGATCAATTCAGAATGAATCCTGAAACCCAGTAGATCCTTTTGTTGGTGGCAGGAAGTCTCTACTTCTACCGCAATTCCTTCAAGCTTGAATTGGCTGGTGATGATGCCGGTATAGGGATTCAATACTTGCCTTATGTCAACAATATCTTTGATGCCTGCAAGGCTTCCGTCTTGTTTCAACAACTCCAATCCTATGTTGCCCAGCTGCAAGCGATGGGGATTGACGCGGAAATAATCAGATGCCTTTTCCGCTTTCGGATCTCCTTTGGTTTGAACGGTATATGATACCGACCTTCCATCCAATGCATATTGTTTTTGAGAAGAAGACAAAACATTGTTTTCTGTATTGGGGAAGCTGTGCCACCCCCAATCGGACTGGGTTCCCAGGGGCACGCCGTTGGCATAATGATCAGGAAAAGTTTGCATGCCTGTTGCATCAACGGTATAAGCAAAGTTGCCATTGCCCACCGAAAGTGAGGCAAGGCTATCCATCGCTTCAACATGTATGGCATGGCGCTGTACCAGGGCCTTTCTGTTGATGCGCTGAGCTTCTGCTACAGAATGCAACAACAAGAATGCAGAAAGAATTCCTGCCNTAAAAATATNTNCCTGCTTATTGTACATGGTTGTATNGATTAAAAAACATTGTCAATGAGGGGTCTTGTATATTGTTCNTTTGAATCCGTAATCTTGGGTAGTCCAAAATAAAAATAAAGGGTTCGGCTTTTCAGCCCTTTCAAATGATTCATTTCTCCCTGCGGCCCATATACGGCAGCATTGGAAGTGACACCCATGGCCAGTTTGGTGCCTATGGGTGGAATGCAATCAAGAAAGGAAATATTTCCGGGAGGCAGTTGCGGATAAGCCTTTCCTGTGGTGGTCAATCCGTTGAAATCAAACAAGCGTACAAACAAGCCATCATCCGGGCTGGCGATGAAAATCTTTCCCTCAACCGTGCTCAATTCCATCCATGCCACTTCACCAAAATAACCCTTGAATTCAGGATAGGTATTGGGTGCGTATCCGGTTTGTGTATTGTTGTAAAGGTTTTGCCATACATTAACAGGCGTTCCAGCCATGCGATTTTTCCATTGTCTTGAAGGTCCCTTGCCCAGCCACTTTGAGCCGAGGATATAATTTTCGGGATAAGAAAAACTGATACCGGAAAAGGGATGATCGCCCTCAAGCAAATAATCATAGGAAAGGGAAACCCATCCATTGGAATGGATGCGCCATTCCATTTTTCTCAGGTTACCGCTGAAATTGAACCTGGCAACTGTCTCATTGGACTGGCGTTGAATGGAGGCATTTTCCAGGACCGCATTTCCCCTGACCAAGACCGGACCATTGTTGAACGAATGCACATAATCATTCATCTTGTTTTTGGTGGTGATCAGCTGCCCATTTCGCTTGTCAATGAGAATGCTGACATCACCACCCATCAAGGTATAAGAAGTATCAGATTCAGTGAAACTGCTTGTGTCCTTTTTAGGAAGGATGTATTTTTTGAGGATGGCATCATTGGACCTGGTCATCATGGTCCATCGGCCAATCTCTGAGCCCTTGTTGTCTTTGACCACAAGCATCAATGCATCATGGTTGAAAAATTCATTGTCCATTTCCAACTGCAATATTCCTTTCTCTGTTGGATCGATTTTGGGAGCGATGGCCTGTCCTTTTTTTCTGACCACATATCCTGAGGATTTGTCAAATGGACCACTGAAATCAACCAGTTCCCAGCTGAAGGTGCAGGAAGCAGTGTTGGTAAAATGAAACCTGTTTTCAATATTGATTTTTCCATTGAATGAACGATCTATCCTCAGCGGCATGTCAATTTTCACAGGAGAAAATATTTCCCTCAAGGCATAATAGCTTCCCTCTTTTTCCCGGTGCGGACCAAGAATACCATCATTGGCATTGAGTCCATTGGCATCCAATACATTGTTCATGTCTGTTCTCATGATGGCTTCATCAGCAAAGGCCCAGATGAAACCACCTGCTGAACGGGGCGCGCTCAAATGCAGGTTCCAGAAATCCTCCATCGCTGCAGCGCCACCGCCATCATCCTGGGCATGCAAGAATTCAGTAGGCATGTAGATAAGGCTGTCCTGTAATATTTTTTTTGTGCTGTAATAATCCTCATAGTGATTGCAGTCAATACCATTGAACTGGTTTCCAGGACGATGATGTGGATGGATAACTGTTCGTTTTTGAAAATCATGTTGCGTGAAAACAGCATCCAGCTCCTTGTTTGTTCCACCCTCATTTCCATTGGCCCAAAATACAATCGAAGGATGGTTCATGTCGCGGGTAACCATTTCCTCAACAAGTGGCGTGCCAGCTTTGGTGGAATAGGCTTTTTGCCATCCTGCCAGTTCATCGATCACATAAATACCCAGCGAGTCACAGAGTTGCAGAAAATATTTATCTGGAGGATAATGGCTGCAACGCACAGCATTCATGTTCATTTCCTTCAACAACCGCACGTCCATCAACTGTTGCTCACGGCTCAGGCTTCTGCCTGTCTCGGGCCAAAAACAATGCCTGTTGACCCCTTTGAATTTCACCTGTACATTGTTTACAAAAACCCCTTCCCCTCTTCTAACGGTTACAGTTCTGAAGCCAAATTTTTCATGCACCTCATGCTGCTTCTTTCCTCCTGCACCAAACAATTCTACCTTAACGGTATACAAAGTTGGACGTTCTGCATTCCAGCTGACAGGATTGTTCACTTTGGTTGCAAGGTTGACAAAACGATTAGTGTCCTTGATGGTTGTTTTTGTTTTTGCGATAACTTTTTGTTTTTCATCGAGAATGGTGGCCTGCACCCATCCTTTTGAAAGATTCGAAGAGCACCATACACCCATGGAAAAATCACCCTCGTGCGTTGCATCAATGCCGATCTTTTCAATGTTTGCAATTGGTTTTGCCTCCAGGTAGACAGGCCTGAATATTCCACCGAAAACCCAATAATCTGCCAGTCTTTCCGCATTGTTCACTGATGCATCCTTGCTCATCTTGCTGACTTTCACTTCCAGGAGATTTTTTGCACCGGGTTTGAGCAGTGTGGTAACATCATAACTGAAGCGGTAAAAAGAACCCTGGTGGATGGCGCCAGCCAGCTGACCATTGACCTTCACTTCTGTATCGGTCATGCTCCCTTCAAAAACGATATCAATGGATTTTCCCTTCCAGTTTTGGGGAACCGTAAACTGATATTTATAAAGACCTGATTCATCAGCAAACCTGCTGTTCTTACCATTTGTTTTGTAATCGCGGCCATAGTTGTAATTGCCAAACCCTTGCTGTTCCCAACAACTGGGCACAGCAATTTTTTCCCATGCATTGCTTCGCCTGCCATCCGTACAAAAAAAATCCCATTCTACTGTTTGCTTGCTATCTGTGCCTGACAAGTAAAGCTGTTCCGTTTTTTGGGCAACAGCATCTAACCCAACAAACAAAAGCAAAATGGAAAGTATACGCTTCATGAATAATTCTCTTTAATGCAATGTGTTATCTATTGGTTTCCCTCGAGTACAACCGGCCCTTTCAAACCTGAATTGACAGGGGACCAGTCTGCTGCACTGAAAATGCCATCACGGGCATTTTCTTTTTTACGGGCGGGCATGTTGACATTGTAAAATATCTTCCATGGAAGGTTGTTCCGGTCCATGTAGGCAATGCGGTTGGCCATCAGGCTCGCCACTGTTACCTGGAGGGTGTTCTGTTTTTGTAACAGACTTGGCGGAACAGCAAATTTGAAAACAGGTCCTATGTGACTGCCAAGGGAAACACCGTTCAGGACAACTTCCACTGTTGCAGAAACTTCTCCAAGCTCAAGACTCCAATTGGTCATCTTCTCATCAGGCAAATCAAATGTGCTTGTGTACCGCGCTGTGCCTGAGAAATTTTTGGCCAATGTATCAGCCAGTGATGTCCAGAACACTGTACTGTCAAGGCTTGTAGGATTGGGAAGTTTTGGTCCACCATCTAGAAATTCAAGTTTCCATTGACCTGTGATGGGAAAAGTTTTTACTGCTGCAGATGGATACACATGCTTTGAAGAAGCAATAGGCAAGGTTGATGTCCGCAAAAGGATTGATTCATGGGCACCCAGGGCAATCCTTACGGCAACCTGCGTTGCAGAAATGCGTTTGGTTGATGCCACGGTAATCTTTCCAGACATGGGATCAAAAAAGCTGAGCGATGTTTTTGCGTCTGCTGGAATATTCACCCATTCATCCAGCGTTTTTTCAGTCCTGTTGTTGATGAAGGTGACCAGACCATCTTCCAGTTTCCGTTGAATTGATTGAA
>Ga0063231_10000178_pt1 | contig 16386 bp, 14 predicted proteins | sample LauGreSu1BDMLBSD_2_FD_56231 | JGI IMG/M metagenome (GOLD analysis project Ga0063231, IMG submission 56231) | Freshwater lake microbial communities from Lake Michigan, USA - Su13.BD.MLB.SD v2 (version 2) | ecosystem: Environmental > Aquatic > Freshwater > Lake | place: Lake Michigan, USA...
TTTGAGAACCTTCCATCTGCATTTAAAGGACTGAAAATCATACAAATATCTGATATACATTCAGGAAGCCTTGAGGACAAGATTGCGGTTGAAAAAGGTGTCCGAAAGTTGATGGAGCAAGAGCCCGACCTTGTTTTCTTTACCGGGGATCTTGTCAACAATGTGGCCACTGAAATGGATGGGTTCATTGATGTTTTTGCCAATATCAAAGCACCCTTGGGTGTTTTTAGTATTTTGGGCAACCATGATTATGGCGATTATGTCAAATGGCCAAGCAAAGCTGCAAAAGAAGCCAACCTGAATCGCCTCAAGGAAATTCATGGAGAAATGGGCTGGCGCCTTTTGCTCAATGAAAATGTTACCATTGAAAAGGATGGGGAAACCATCGCATTGATAGGGATTGAAAACTGGGGAGCAAAGGGTAATTTCAGTCGCTACGGTGACCTTCAAAAAGCCTATGAGGGAACAGCGGCTCATCCCTTCAAGATACTGCTAAGTCATGATCCAAGTCACTGGGAGGCCCAAGTTTGCAAAGATTACCAAGACATTGACCTCATGTTCTCCGGCCATACCCATGGAATGCAGTTTGGGGTGGAAATTCCAGGATTCAGGTGGAGCCCTGTGCAATACATGTACAAGCATTGGGCAGGTGTTTACCGCAACAGCAAACAAAAACTCTATGTAAACCGAGGATTTGGGTTTCTGGGTTACCCAGGGAGGGTTGGTATTCTGCCAGAAATTACCCTGATTGAGTTGGCATAAGATTTAACAAAGGATTTCAATATTTCCCTTTACTTTTCGTTTAATTCACAAGGGTAATTTTTTGTTTTCAATTTTATGTACATGCAACATGTTATCAAGCCATTGATCTATTCTTTTTTATTGGTGTTGGTGTCCAATCTCTTGTATGCACAAGATAGGGTTTTGGACACGATGGCTTTGAAGGCCGAATTGTATTCAATGAAAAATGATAGCCTGATCAACGAATTGAGGAGCATGCTTGATTCTGCAGGGCGTAATCAAAGTTTTTTTTCCCTCAATCTTTCCGCAAGCAACAGGCTCTTCAGTACAAAGAACAATGCCTTTAATTCCCAACAGTCCAATGCTGGTGTCATTGCCATAGTTCCATCTGTTTCCTATTTTCACAAATCAGGATTTGGATTGTCCGCTACAGGATTTGTGAGAGGTATTGATGCAACACCATCGCTTTACCAGATTGCCATCAGCCCATCGTATGATCATATTGGGGAAAAGGCCATGTATGGCATCTCTTACACCTATTACAACAAGAATGCACAACTCAGTACATCAGTAACTCCCTATGATCACGAGGTCTATACCTATGTTCAACACAGAAAATCATGGCTGAGACCCGCACTGGCATTGGGTTGGGCTGAAGGACAATACCAGGACGTGTCTACCATTCCCATAAAATTAAACGGAAATTATTTTTGGATAAAAGATACATCCAATGTAATGATCAATGACTTTTCTCTAAGTGCATCCATTTCACATCCTTTCTCATTCAGTGATCTGCTTGGTAAAAATGACATGCTGATGATTGCTCCACAGCTCAGCCTTATTGGTGGGATGCAAAGCTATTCCACTGTTTCAAGGTCTACTGTATTGGGTACCAGAATGAGGGAAATCGAATTGGAGAGGATCAGAAAATTATACAATGTGTCAAGTACAGAAATTTCAAGCTTTACCCTTCAGACTGCTGCATTTTCAACCAATGTTTCCTGGTACAGAAAAGCTTTCTCTATTTCTGCAGGTTATTTTTTCGCCTATTATTTTGACAGCAGCATGTCCAACAGAACTGCTCATATTTTCAATTTGAGCACTGGTTTGACATTTTAATATTTATTTATAAACTTTTGATTGGATTTGCCGCCGCGTCGGATTACTTTCATGCTAAGAAATCAATTCACCAATAAAATTCATCATATGAAAAAAAATATCCTCATCCTGTTCATGGGCATTTTGACTACTGGCATAAATGCACAAGGGTTTAAAATTGGGGTTAAGTTGGGTTCCAATATTACTGACGTGACCGGTCTTCAATTCAAAGATGGATTCAACTATGGATACCATGCAGGCGTTTTTTCTGAAATCATGTTTTCGAAATATCTTGGTATACAACCTGAGGCATTGTGGAGCCAGACCAACCTCACCAGGGCTACAACAATTTCATCTATTTATCAACCATCCTTGGGTTCGCTCAACAGCATTGAATTGACCTATTTGTCCATTCCCGTTCTTCTGAACATTAGACCAACAAAATTGATTACCCTTCAGGCTGGTCCTCAGTTCGGCATCTTGGTAGACAAAACCCAAACTGCAACTGCCAATGCGGGAAATGCTTTCAAAAACGGAGACCTTTCAATGGTGGGCGGGGTACAGTTTAACATGTTCAAGTTGAAGTTCTATGGACGTTATCTCGCGGGTTTGACTAATATCAATGATCTTAGCGACCAGGACAAATGGACAAGTAAGTCCTATCAACTCGGTGTTTCCCTGGCTTTTTAAAAAATAATATCCCTTATCAGATCCCGGCTATTGACCGGGATTTTTTGTTGGCATCAAAGTTGGGATATATAGGGAATAGTCTCAGAAACCATTTTCTGGTGATAGGAATATGTCATATTGTCTTAAAAGCCTAAGCATGGAACTTAAAATGAATTTTTTACAACAGGAGGATGAAGTTGACTTCATGCCAATAATACCGTTCAATGAAAATGAGGGGGATGGTACCGATGAAACATTGATTCCAAAGGAATTGCCTTTGTTGCCGCTTCGGAATACCGTCCTTTTTCCAGGCGTTGTCATACCCATTACCGTTGGTAGGGATAAGTCCATCAAGGCCATTGCAGAGTCTTACAAGACTGACAAATTGGTAGGTGTGCTTTCCCAAAAAGACAGCAATATTGAAGATCCGGGTATTGGAGATCTTGTAACTGTTGGAACTGTGGCCAAGATCATCAAGCTCATCAAGATGCCGGATGGGGGTACTACCGCTATTTTGCAGGGTAAAAAACGGTTTTCCCTCCTCAAGGTAACAGCTGAGGATCCTTATTTTAAAGGCGAAGTTGCTGTCATTGAAGAGGAGGTCATCAAGGATGACCAATCATTCGATGCTTCTGTTGCCTCCATCAAAGATTTGGCTGGTCAGATCATTCAGCTTTCTCCCAATATCCCGACAGAAGCTTCCATCATTTTGAGGAATATTGAGAATCCCTCTTTTCTGATTCATTTTGTGGGAAGCAACCTCAATTGTGATCTGTCAGAAAAGCAACAGTTGCTGGAATTGAGTGACATGCGGCAAAGAGCAGAAATGCTGTTGAACCTTTTGCAGAAAGAGCTGCAGTTTGTTGAGTTGAAAAACAAGGTCACCACCAAGACCAAGACCGAGCTGGACAAGCAGCAGAGGGATTATTTCCTGCAACAACAGTTGAAAAGCATCAAGGAGGAACTGGGAGGCGATTCAAATGACCGCGAGATACAGGAAATGAAGAAAAAGGCTGAATTGAAAAAATGGACGCCTGCCGCAAAAGAACTTTTCCAAAAGGAAATTGAAAAACTCGAGAGGATGCACTCCAGCACGCCTGATTACTCTACTGTTTACAACCATGTAGACCTCATGCTGGATCTGCCCTGGGAGGATTACACTGAGGACAGCTATGATCTTAAAAAAGCCAAAAAAGTGCTGGACAAGGATCATTATGGCATGCACAAGATCAAGGAAAGAATACTAGAATACCTTGCAGTGCTCAAATTGAAGGGAGACATGAAGAGCCCGATCCTCTGTTTTGTGGGTCCTCCCGGTATTGGAAAAACTTCTTTGGGCAAAAGCATCGCCAGTGCCATCGGCAGAAAATACGTCAGGTTCAGTTTGGGTGGCTTGCATGATGAAAGTGAAATCAGGGGCCACCGTAAAACCTATATCGGTGCAATGCCTGGAAGAATTTTACAATCCATCAGAAAAGTAAAATCATCCAATCCTGTGATGATCCTTGATGAAATTGACAAGGTAGGAAAGGACCATCGTGGAGATCCTTCATCTGCTTTGTTGGAAGTATTGGATCCGGAGCAGAACAATAGTTTTTATGACAACTACCTAGAGCTGGAATACGACCTCAGCAAGGTTTTGTTTATCGCAACAGCCAACGATATCCAGAGCATTCAGCCTGCACTGCGGGACAGGTTGGAGATTATCGATCTCTCTGGATATGCGGTAGAGGAGAAGGAAAAGATTGCACAGACACACCTGCTTCCCAAGCAAAAGGAGTTGCATGGTTTGAAGGAGTACAACCTCAAGGTAAGTGCAGCCGTGATGACCTATATCATAGAGAATTTTACCCGTGAAAGTGGGGTAAGGGAGCTCGATCGGCAACTGGCCAGCATCATGAGAAGCCTTGCCAAGGATGTTGCCCTCAAGGGTAAAATGAAGTCTATTCTTACGCTCAATGATATCACAAGAATATTGGGTAAGCCCAGGTACAGCAATGATCTGTATAAAACGGTGAACATGCCAGGTGTTGCTGTTGGCCTTGCCTGGACTTATGTGGGAGGGGATATCCTCTTCATTGAATCGACCATCAGCGATGGAAAGGGCGATCTGCAACTCACTGGAAATTTGGGTAACGTGATGAAAGAAAGTGCTCACACTGCTTTCACCTATTTGCATGCCAATGCGAAAAAAAATGGGATTGATCCTGAGCTTTTTAAAAAGAAGAATATTCATATCCATGTTCCGGAGGGTGCGGTGCCCAAAGATGGTCCTAGTGCAGGAATTACCATGATGTCTGCCCTGGCATCAGCCTTTACAGGCAGAAGGGTAAAGCCTTACCTGGCCATGACTGGTGAGATTACGTTGCGTGGGCAGGTTTTGCCCGTTGGCGGAATCAAGGAAAAGGTACTGGCTGCAAAAAGGGCTGGTCTGAAGGAGATCATCCTATGCTGGCAAAATGAGAAGGATGTGAATGAAATCAATGCTGAATTCATCAAAGGGATGAAATTTCATTATGTCAAAACCATGCAGCAGGTCCTGGAATTGGCCCTCGTATAAGTTTTTTTAAAAATGGCTAAACATTTTTTAAATATAATGTGTTAAATACCCGATTAAGGGCAATTTGCTCTTATGTTGGTTGTTTTAAGGGTTAAAGAACTTCCCCCATTTTCATGGGGGATTTTCATTTGTGGAAACCGATGACTAAATTCGATTATGATTCGTCGGCTGACTTTGATGGGTTTATTGGCGCTTGCCTTTTCAGGTGGTGCTGCACAGACCCTAGGAGGTTCATCTGCCTATAATTTTTTGCGTCTTCAGTTGCACCCTCAGGCGGGGGCCTTGGGAGGGCGGAATGTCTCCCATTTTGGGGGGGATCTTGGAATGNTCAATGAGAATCCTTCCTTGCTAAGAAAAAATCATCATGCAACCGTTTCTGCCAATTTTACTTCATTGGCACCCACTGTTACGGGGCTTTATGCTGCTGGAGCTTATCACCTGGAAAAAAAAGCAACAACGTTGGCATTGGGCATCACCCATCTAGGGTATGGAGAGCAGGCAGAGGCAGATGCTTCAGGAAATATACTGGGAACTTTTAGGGCTTATGATCAGTTGCTTGGGGTTAGTTTTTCCAGGAAATACAACAAGAAATGGTATTACGGGTCAACGCTAAAGTTCATCAACTCAAGGTATGGAGCCTTTGCAAGCCAGGGACTGGCTTTGGATATGGGCTTGAATTTTACTGATGAGGAACGCATGATCCAGTTTGGTTTTGCCGCCAAAAACATGGGGATTCAAGTAAAGTCATACGGCAATAGCAAAGAAGATCTCCCGTTTGACCTGATTGTAGGAATGACCAAACAGCTGGAAAAAGCCCCCATCCGGTTTTCCCTTACCGGCCAAAGAATGCACCAGTTTGATCTGCTTTACAACGATACCCTTTTTAATGAGGCTAATTTTGGTAGCCAGCCCAAGAGCAATTTGGGGACAAAAATTTTCACTCACCTTATTCTTGGCACTGACATAATGGTGGGAGATAAAATTGTACTCACGGGTGGATACAATGTTTTAAGGAGAAGGGAGCTGCGCATACAAAACATTGCCAGTGGGCTTACAGGCTTCAGTTATGGGTTCAACCTGCATTTGCAAAGGCTAAAGGTTTATTATGCAAGAACACATTACCAATCATCGCTATCCCACCACCAGATCAGCTTTTCTTTTAGGCTTCAGCCTACAGATGATTAGAAATAACTCAGTTTGGTTTTTGGCGTCAGTGCCAACAATGTTTCGTACATAAGATGAATGGTCTGTTCAATATCATCCTTGTGGATCATTTCAACAGTTGTATGCATGTACCGCAATGGGATGGAAATCAATACAGATGGACATCCATCGTTGGCATAGGCAAAAGAATCTGTATCCGTTCCTGTGCTGCGGCTCACTGTTCTCATTTGAACAGGGATACTTTTTTTCTCAGCAACATCTTCAACAAGCGAAAGCAGTTTGTTGTGTACAGCAGGTCCGAAAGCCAGTGATGGCCCTTTGCCACAAGCCACATCCCCTTCAATGATTTTGTTGATCATGGGTGTAGTTGTATCGTGGGTGACATCGGTAATGATGGCAACATCAGGTTTTATCTTCCGTGCAATCATTTCAGCTCCCCTGAGTCCAATTTCTTCCTGAACGGCATTCACGACATATAGTGCATAGGGGAGTTTCTTCTTGTTCTCTTTGAGCAAGCGAGCCACTTCTGCAATCATGAATCCGCCAACCCTGTTGTCCAAGGCCCTTCCGATAATGTAATCATAAGCCAGTTCATCATAACCCTCTTCATACGTGGCAACCGCTCCAATATGAATACCCAGCGCTTCAACTTCTTTTTTATTTTTTGCTCCGCAGTCAAGGAATAGGTTTTCAACAGATGGCTGTGGATCTTTTCGCTCCCCACCACCAATGCGCGTATGAATGGCAGGCCATCCAAAAACCGCTTTTACAGCCCCTTTTTTCCCGTGGATCAATACCCTTTTGGCGGGTGCAATCTGGTGATCAACGCCGCCATTTCTTTTCACATAAATCAGCCCTGAATCGGAGATGTAGTTGACAAACCAGCTGATCTCATCAGCATGTGCTTCAATCACTACCTTGAACTTCTCAGTGGGGTTGATAATGCCTGCAACAGATCCATAAGCATCTGTGAACATCTCATCCACATGGGGTTTTATGTAATCCATCCATAGCTTCTGTCCACCAGACTCAAAGCCAGTAGGGGATGGGGTATTGATGTATTTTCTGAGGAACTTATAGGAGGCCTCTGAAAGTATTTTCTTGGATTTGCCTTTGGTAGCTTTTGCCATGATGGATCAATTTTTTGTAGTACCGGTCATCTGCGGATGATGATGGACTGGGTTTTTGCTGTATCGCTTCTGTTGCCTTTTTTATCTTTCATCCAAAAGCTGAATGTTGCTGTATCATTCCTGTTGCACCTGGGCTGCAGTTCGATAGCATAGGTAAAAGTAACCAGCACCTCACCATCAAAATTTCTTGTTCTTGGCGTTTCTGCAGGAATGCGGTATAGAAATGAATCAACAAAATTGCTTTGTGTGCAACGGGTGGTTGTTTTTCTTACCCAAATGGTATCCACAAAATCACCTTCTTTATCAGTCAGTCTCATGTTGATCAAAAGATCACTACCGGGAGGAACAAGCGCAGAGCTGACGCTTTTGATGGTCAATGAAGGTTTGGACTGGAATGTCTCTTTCCCGCAAGCCATCATAAACAGCACGAATAGTAACGCTATGAACTGTTTTGTCATGTACCTTTGTTGTGTTTCAAAATTAACCGATTCAAGTTGAAAAACCTATTCGGACAGGCTCATTTTACAGAACATTTAACCCTTGGGGGAAACGAGGATTTTTCAGCCCTGGCCATGGCTATTTTCAGGCGGCAGGCCGTTCAAAACCCCGTGTATGCTACATATCTTGACCATTTGAGTGTTGATGAAGCAAAGGTTAAGGCCATTCGAGAGATTCCATTTCTTCCCATCTCATTTTTCAAATCACATGTTCTTAAGTCTGGAGAATTTGCGGAATCGTTCATTTTTGAAAGCAGCGGCACTACAGGTAGCATCAACAGCAGGCATTACATCAAGAGCATTTCCTCCTATTTGGCCAATGCTGAAAATAATTTTAGGGAAGCCTATGGTGATCCTTCCTGCTATTGTTTTCTTGCCCTGTTGCCTTCTTATCTTGAAAGGGGGAACTCTTCTTTAGTCGCTATGGCTGACCATTTCATCAAGTTGAGCCAGCATCCTATGGGTGGTTTTTTTCTTTATGACAAAGAACGTCTTCACTCGGTTTTGTCAGCGTTGGAAAATCAGGGTCAAGCAGTAGTGTTGTTGGGTGTAACTTATGCCCTGGTTGATTTTGCAGAAGAATTCCAGATGAACCTGAAGCATACGATTGTAATGGAAACAGGAGGCATGAAAGGTCGAAAAAAAGAGTTGACCAGAGCCGAGTTGCATACATTCCTCAAAAGTAACCTTGGCGTAGAAAGCATCCATGCCGAATATGGCATGACAGAATTGCAATCACAAGCCTATTCAAAAGGAGAAGGTTTTTTCAGGCCTTCCTCAACCATGAAGGTTTTGTTGAGGTCTATAGATGATCCATTTGAGGTTTGGGAATCACATGAAAATCATGGAAAGACAGGTGCCATCAATGTCATTGATCTCGCCAACGAAGACAGCATTGCTTTCATTGCCACTGATGACCTGGGCAGGTTTACAGATGATGGAGGGTTTGAAATATTAGGGCGGATAGACAATGCAGACCTGCGAGGTTGTAGTTTGCTTGCCCTTTAACAAAATTACCAATTGCGTGTTAATCAATGTAGTTTTGAATCAATAACAAACATATGGGCGTACTAAAACAACTGGCCACTTATCTCTATCTCCGGAAAAAAGATCCCAATACACCCAACTCACAGTGGGTCAAATACATGCATGGCATCAACAGGCTTTCCCTCTTGTTGTTTATTTTTGCGATCATTGTCATGATTGTTAAATTGTTTATCAAGAAATAAGCCTGAATTTTTGCTATTCCATCATTGCATCAATGATGGATGCAGCTTTTTCAGAGGCCTTTCCGCCAGCCTTTAACAGTTGGTTGAGTTGGAAGTAATCTTCCCTGATTTGTTCGATAGTCATTGTGTCAGAGAGCACTTGCTCGAGTGCAACTGCAATATTGCCTGCAGTCAGTTCATGTTGGATCAGTTCTGTTACAACCTGCTTGTTCATGATCAGGTTAACCAGTGAGATGTATTTTATTTTGATGATTCTTTTGGCAATCGCGTAAGAAATAGGTGATCCCAAATAGCATACAACTTCGGGCACACCAAAAAGNGCAGTTTCCAGTGTCGCTGTTCCTGAGGTGACCAGCGCAGCATCTGCAATGGATAAAAGGCCATAGGTATTGCCTTTCAGCACTTTGATGTTTTCAAAGGCATTGGTGAATTGGGCGATCATTTCATCTGAAATGCCTGGCGCTTGTCCCACCACAAAAACGTGCTTTGGAAACCTGGCTGCAGCTTCCAGCATGATGGGAAGTTTTTTTAGGATCTCTTGTTTTCTGGAGCCGGGAAGCAGGGCGATGATTTTTTTTTCTCCTTCTATTTGCAGGTTGTTTTTGGTGGTAGCAGGATCGTTGTTTTTTTTATAGTCCTCAATGATCTCAATCAGTGGATGCCCAACATATTCAACAGGATAATTCCATCGCTTGTAAAAGTCTTTTTCAAAAGGCAGGATGACCATCATCTTGTCCACCACTTTCCTCAAAATCTTCACCCTGTTTTCTTTCCAGGCCCATACCTGGGGAGAGATATAGTAAGCAGTTTTAAATCCTTTTCCTTTGGAAAACTTTGCCATTGGAATATTGAAGCCAGGGTAATCAACAAAAATGACAAGATCTGGTTGATATTGCAGGAGATCACTTTTGCAAAAACGCATGTTGCCCAAAATCGTGCGCAGGTTGCTGATTACTTCTGCAAAACCCATGAAGGCCAGGTCTCGGTAGTGTTTGACAATGGTTGCTCCTTCTTTCTGCATCAGGTCTCCACCCCAGGCGCGAAAATCAGCCTGGTTGTCATTCTGCTTGATGGCCCTGATCAACCGGCTTGCATGCAAGTCTCCCGACGCCTCACCCGCTATGATATAATATTTCATGGATTGGGATGTTATGCGATCAGCTGAAAAACTTGAACATCAATGAAGCCAATGCGTATATCAAGGTTACCGTAAAAATTCCTTTTGCTGTTTTATCTCTTTGGCCATTGATGTGAAAAGTAAAGAGAACGATGTTCAACAGTAAACAGGGAATCGTTAGGGCAGTGACCAATTGTTTGTTGCCCTGCAAAGCATGAAGGAAATCACCGAAGCTGTAAAGGCTGAATTTCCAGAGGTAATAACCATAAAAACTCAATACTGGAATGATCAACCCAAGAAAAACGCCGTAGACAAAATTGTCTTTTTTCAGGATTTCCATGTGTAGTCTTTTTCAATTTTGTTTCTGAGCATATGATTGGTCAAGTCATACTGAACGGGCACCACACTTACATAGTTGTTCTCCAGTGCCCAAACATCAGTGTCCTTGCTTTTTTCAAGGTTTTGGAACATGCCGGTAAGCCAGTAATATTTTTTGCCGGAAGGGTCTTTCCTTTCCTCAAAATCCTCTTCATATTTTGCATATGCTTGTCTGCACACTTTGACACCTTTGATCAGCTCAACATCACCTTTGGGAAAATTGACGTTAAGGCAAAGGTGCTTGTCTGCTTTTTTTGATAGCACCTTTTCAACAATCATCCGCGCATATTTTTTGGCGCCGGTAAAATCCGCTTCCAAGCTATAGTCCATGAGTGAGAATCCAATAGAGGGAATGTTTTCAATTGATGCTTCAATGGCGGCACTCATGGTTCCGGAGTAAATCACATTGATGGAGTGGTTCGCGCCATGGTTGATNCCGCTGAGGCAAATGTCCGGTTTNTGGTGAAGGATCTTGTCTACGGCCAGCTTCACACAATCAACAGGAGTTCCACTGCAAGACCATGATTCAACGCCATCCATCAAATGAACCTTGTGTAGCCTCAGGGGGAAACCAATGGTGATGGCGTGTCCCATCCCTGATTGTGGCTTGTCTGGCGCCACTACAACAACCCTTCCAAGGTCTTTGACCGCCTCAATAAGATGCCTGATGCCAGGTGCTGTCAGGCTATCATCATTGGTAATCAGTATTACTGGTACTTTTTTCGTCTTTTTTACGCTGCTTTTCTTTTTCATTCCTTATTAATGAATAAAAATAGCACATATTTCACTTACCCTTGGAATGAGATACCATTGATATGAATAAAAATTTAGCAAAAAATACTTTGAAAACTAAATAATTTAGTATATTGCCCCAAATTCATTAGTATGTCACAATCATATGCAGGCCAAAATCTCAAGTATCTGCGCAAGTTGAAGGGGCTTACCCAGGAAGAATTTGCCAACAAGCTTCAAATCAAACGTTCCCTGTTGGGGGCTTATGAAGAGGAAAGGGCAGAGCCCAGGATTGATGTTTTGGAAATTGTCAGTGACCAATTTGGCATCAGCCTTGATGAGCTTTTGCGCAGAGACCTCAGTGAATCCAACGTGAGCTACCTTTCCAGGCGAAGGCAACAGAAACTTGGTGCTGAAAACAACCAGATTCATTTTGTTCCCATGAAAGCCGCCGCCGGCTACCTGGCTGGTTATGCGGATGAAGAGTTCATCGATGAGCTGAATACTTTCACCTTGCCCATGTTGGGAAGTGGTCAATATCGGGCGTTTGAAATTATTGGCGATAGCATGTTGCCAACACCTACTGGTTCCATTATTGTTGGCCAGAAGGTAGAATCACTGGATGATGTGAAGCAGGATGCTGCTTGCATTGTGGTCAGCAGAAGCGAGGGCATTGTGTACAAACGCCTCTCGCGCAATCCCAAGGCCAAAAGCAAAGTGACCCTGGTNAGCGACAACCCAGCCTACCAGCCGTACAGTGTCAATGCNGAAGACATCCTGGAAATGTGGCAGGCACAGATGGTGATCACAAAAGTTGCGCAGCAACAGCGATGGGATGTGGGGCAATTGGCCAACCTGGTAACCAATCTGCAAGAACAGGTAAGTACCATGAAAAAACGCATGAACTGATCAGTTTGGGGTTATGCTGATGCGTTTATTGCATAATTTATGCACATTCCGTTGATAACCTGCTCCAAGAGGGGAATACCCATTCTATTATCTTTGATAGCCAAGGTAATGAGCAATTGAGTAGGTTTTACAATTAAACAAGTGAAGCAGCATGTCTAAGCAGAAGGAATCCGAAATATTTGAATACAACGAAGACTCCATCAGAAGCCTGGACTGGAAAGAGCATATACGCCTTCGTCCGGGCATGTACATAGGGAANCTNGGAGATGGGAGCAGCCAAGATGATGGTATTTATGTGCTGCTCAAAGAGGTGATGGACAATTGCATTGATGAACACATGATGGGCTATGGCAAGCACATTGAGCTTGTCTTGAACAGCAGGGAAGTCACGATCAGGGATTATGGCCGCGGAATTCCTTTGGGAAAGTTGGTTGATGTGGTGAGCAAGATCAATACCGGTGCCAAGTACGACAGCAAGGTATTCCAGAAAAGTGTTGGATTGAATGGTGTGGGTACCAAGGCTGTGAATGCCCTGAGTGAATATTTTAAGGTTACAGCCTTTAGGGATGGAAAGGAAAAAACAGCTGAATTCAAGCGTGGAGAACTGGTNAAGGAACACAAGGAAGTTTCATCATCGGAATCAAATGGAACCCAGGTCATGTTCATTCCCGATGAGAGCATTTTCCGCAACTACCATTTCATTTCAGATTATATAGACAAGCAGCTTTGGAACTATTGTTACCTCAATGCTGGCTTGGTCATCAATTACAATGGCAGGAAGTTTCTGAGCAAGAATGGATTGCTGGACCTCTTGCACCGCAATGCCAATGAGGACGAACTCCGCTATCCGGTGATTCACCTCAAGGGTGAAGACATTGAAGTGGCCCTTTCCCATAACAATGAATACGGAGAAGACATTTATAGTTTTGTCAATGGCCAGTATACCACGCAGGGNGGTACACATGTGGTTGCTTTCAGGGAAGCTTTTGTGAAGACCATCCGTGATTTTTTCAAGAAAGATTATGACACTTCCGATATCAGGCAAAGCATTGTAGCTGCTGTTGCGGTAAGGGTTCAGGAGCCTGTATTTGAATCGCAGACCAAAACCAAACTTGGATCACAGTACATTTCAGAGGGTGGTCCTTCCATGAAGAATTTCATGTTGGATTTCTTTTCCCGTGAGCTGGACAATTACTTGCACAAAAATCCTGCTGTGGCCGAGGCCATGAAAAAAAGAATTGAGCAGAGTGAAAGAGAAAGAAAAGAATTGGCGGGCATTAAAAAGCTGGCGAATGAGCGCGCCAAAAAAGCCAACCTTCACAACAAAAAATTAAGGGATTGCCGCATGCACCTCAATGCAGAGCCACCGGCAAAAGGGAAGGAGGAATACATCGCCAAGCAATTGCTTAGCACCATTTTTATTACAGAAGGTGATTCTGCCAGTGGATCAATCACCAAGTCAAGAGATGTGGAAACCCAGGCGGTATTCAGCCTTCGGGGTAAGCCACTCAATTCTTTTGGCCTTACCAAAAAAGTGGTCTATGAAAATGAGGAATTCAACCTGTTGCAGCATGCCCTCAACATCGAAGATGGCATGGATGACTTGCGCTACAACAACATCATCATTGCCACTGATGCTGACGTTGACGGTATGCACATCCGTTTGTTGTTGATGACATTTTTCCTGCAGTTCTTCCCTGATCTTGTCAGAGATGGACATGTATACATTCTGGAAACACCTTTGTTCAGGGTAAGGAACAAGCAGGAAACCATCTATTGCTATTCCGAAACGGAGAAGCAGGCAGCAATGAAAAAAATTGGTGCCAAAGCAGAAATCACACGTTTCAAAGGGCTTGGAGAAATTTCACCCGAAGAATTCAAGCGGTTTATCGGTCCAGACATGAGAAAGTCACCGGTAATTCTAGAGAGCCAAATCCACATCCAGCAATTGCTGGAGTACTATATGGGAAAGAATACCCAGGAAAGGCAGGACTTTATTGTTTCAAATCTTCGTATCGAACTGGATACAGTGGAGGATTCAATCTGATTGATTATGATACACATAGTTTTCAACGAACCCGATGTAGAGGTANTAAAAAAAGCCATTGAACTNGATGCTTCATTGAGCGGTGAAGTGATGTTGATCCGGGATGATTATGCCGTTGGCCCATTGCTNAACATGTACACGCCAGAAGGTGCTGAAGAAAGAAAAGACTGGTGGAGAATGATTTTTGCCGGAGGCGATCATGAGGGTGTTGTAGATGAGCGAAAAGTCAATGACGAGCAGGTTTTGCTCAATATCAAAGAGGCCTTGACAAATGATGAGGCCGAACAGGTATGGATCTGGGCGGCACAAAACAAACACGATGTTTGCGGTTATTATTGGCTGGTAGGTCAATTGTCAGAATTTCAGGGGAGGATAGAGATCCTTTATCTTAACAACCTTCCATTCATCAATGAAAAAGGGAACATATTTTATCCTGATTGGTTGAGCCAGATCCAACCCAGGGAATTTCTTAAAGCAAAGAAACTTGCCAGGCCAATCACCACCAGTGAATTTGAAGTGGATGCAGATGAATGGAATAAAATTGCTGCTGAAGGGAAAATGGTTCGTTTGCTTGAAGGAGGTAAAAAACTCGTTCAAAAAGATGTTGATTACTATGATGCTGATCTTGCCAAGTACATCACTGCGGATGCTCAAAAAGCCAACAAGGTGATCAATGCGTTTCTTTCCAAGAACAAGGAAACCACAGGTGATGCATTCATGCTCTGGAGGCTCAAAGAACTGGCACAGCAGCCTCAATTTGAGGTACAGGGGGAATTGAAAGGGCTCAAAGATTTTGACATTAAAAAGAGGACCGCGGTAGAAGCTGCTGAATAAAAAGAGAACAATGGCGAAGGCGAAATTTGTAATTGATCACGACAATGAATCAGGTGTTTCAGGTCAGTATAAAAGCTGGTTCCTGGATTATGCATCTTATGTAATTCTTGAGCGCGCAGTGCCAGGTGTTGTGGATGGCCTCAAACCAGTGCAGAGAAGGATTCTTCATTCCATGAAAGAGATGGATGATGGCAGGTTGAACAAGGCTGCCAACATCATCGGTCAAACCATGCAATATCATCCCCATGGTGATGCCAGTATTCAAGATGCACTGGTCAACCTGGGCCAGAAAGACCTGCTGGTCGATACCCAGGGAAATTGGGGAGACATCAGAACTGGTGATGATGCTGCCGCTGCTCGTTATATTGAGGCCAGGCTGAGCAAGTTCGCGCTGGATGTTGCTTTCAATGCAAAGACCACCCAATGGCAATTGAGCTACGATGGCAGGAAAAAGGAGCCCATTGATCTTCCAATGAAGTTTCCACTTTTGCTTGCACAGGGGGCAGAGGGGATTGCAGTGGGATTGTCTACCAAAATTCTTCCCCATAATTTTATTGAACTCATTGAGGCATCCATCAAATACCTGAAGGGAAGGAAGTTTGAATTGTTTCCTGATTTCCAGACAGGTGGCATGATTGATGCCAGCAATTACAATGATGGAAAACGNGGAGGTCGCATCCGTTGCCGCGCGCATATTTTTGAGNTAGACAAGAAATCGTTGGTCATCAAGGACGTTCCTTATGGNGTAACCACCACCCAATTGATGGAATCGATTGTGAAAGCGAATGACCAGGGTAAGATCAAAATCAAGAAAGTAACAGACAATACTGCTGCTGAAGTTGAGATACTGGTTGAGCTTGCCGCTGGCATTTCTTCAGACATCACCATCGATGCCTTATATGCCTTTACCGATTGTGAGGTCAGCATTGCACCCAACGCCTGTGTGATTGTTGATCAAAAACCTTTGTTTCTCAGTGCAACTGAATTGTTGAAGATTTCTGCAGACAATACCAAAGACCTGTTGAAACAGGAGCTTGAAATCAGGCTCTCTGAGCTCCAGGAAAAATGGCATTTCACATCACTGGAAAGAATCTTTTTTGAGGAAAAGATTTACAAAGAATTGGAGAAAAAGCATGANGATTGGGAAAAGGTATTGTTGGCCATCCAAAAAGGATTTGACCCCTTCAAAAAACTTTTCAAAAGGGATATCACCAGAGAAGATATCGTGAAACTAACTGAGAAGCCTGTTCGCCGGATCTATAAGCTTGATATTGATGAGCT
>Ga0063231_10000179_pt1 | contig 16386 bp, 14 predicted proteins | sample LauGreSu1BDMLBSD_2_FD_56231 | JGI IMG/M metagenome (GOLD analysis project Ga0063231, IMG submission 56231) | Freshwater lake microbial communities from Lake Michigan, USA - Su13.BD.MLB.SD v2 (version 2) | ecosystem: Environmental > Aquatic > Freshwater > Lake | place: Lake Michigan, USA...
TCTTGTTGATTGGCCTCACATTCACGGGCGGCTTTCAAGCTACGGCCAGTGAACTGTCTGATTTGCTCAAAAATCCAGACCATGTGTTACTCATGAGACATGCTAATGCCCCTGGCGTTGGTGACCCTGCTGGCTACAAACTTCAAGACTGCAAGACGCAGAGAAATCTAGATGCCAGAGGCCGCGAGCAAGCGCAAAGAACAGGTCAATGGTTGAGGAGCCAAGGTGTTGGCAATGCACTTGTGTTTAGCAGTGCTTGGTGTCGTTGCAAAGAAACAGCTGAAAACTTAGCCTTTGGCACGCCAGTGCCAGAAGCTTCTTTGAATTCATTTTTTGACAATATGCGTCAAGGCCCNCAAAGCAATTTGAATTTGCAAAAATTCATTGCCAATCAGCTTAAAACCAAAGGTGACAAGGCTTTGGTTTTGGTCACACACCAAGTCAACATTACCGAGTTCACNGGCGAAACCGTAGGAACTGGCGACATGGTTTTGGCCAAAGTGAATGCAGCTGGAAAAATGCTGTCATTCAAGGTCTATCCTAGCCCCAATTGATGTTCAGGGGCATTCAGCCAAGCACCTCTTATCGGTTCAAGGCCTTTTCAATTTTGTGTCTCGGCACGGTACTTTTTGGAATTTTGAAAGCAGGGCTTTTGCCACCCGCATGCTCAATCAGGGCGTCCTGAAACCACGAGCGCACATCCTCTTCAAGGCCAATGCCGTGCATGAAGTTGTAGATGGCTTTTTTCAAACCCAATCCCAAGAGATCGTGATCGACACCTGTGGGATCTGTGAAAGCAATGTCGTTTTTGCCAAAGCTCACGGGCGGTAAAGGAATGAGTTTGATGCCATATTCTTCGGGGTTCAAACCCACTGGCGAGTGAACCGTGCAGGCAAATCTGTGGAAGAAGCCACTTTGAATGCACCCGTTTTCAAATAGCTGGCGCACGTATTCAAGTGCGTCAACGGTGTCTTGTACGGTTTGTGTGGGGAAGCCATACATGAGGTAGGCATGCACCAAGATGCCCGCTTCAGAAAAGCCTTTGGTCACTTGCGCCACTTGCTCTACCGACACCCCTTTTTTCATCAGCTTGAGCAGGCGGTCGGAGGCCACTTCAAGGCCGCCCGACATGGCAATGCAGCCACTCTCGGCCAACAGCTCTGCCAATTCTGGCGTGAAGGTTTTTTCAAAGCGAATATTGCCCCACCATGAGATGTGCACATTCCTGCGAATGAGCTCTTCCGCCAATGCTTTGAGAGCCTTAGGCGGTGCGGCTTCATCCACAAAGTGAAAACCAGTTTGGCCCGTCTCTTTCACAATCTGTTCAATGCGATCGACCAGCAAAGAAGCAGAAGCAGTCTCGTAACGCGAGATGTAATCGAGGCTCACATCGCAGAAGCTGCATTTTTTCCAGTAACAGCCGTGCGCAACGGTGAGCTTGTTCCAGCGTCCATCGCTCCACAACCGGTGCATGGGGTTGAGCATGTCCAGCAATGACAAATAGTCTTGCAAAGGCAGGCCATCCCATGTGGCAGTTCCTACTTCTTCAAATGGCACATCGGGTTCAGACCAATTGATGAGTTGAACGCGCTGCGAGTTGCTCGGCGCATTGCCACTTTGAATTTCATCGGCCGATTTGCGAATGAAAGTTCTGACCAAACGAGAAGCAGATCTTTTGCCTTCTAAGTGCTCGAGCAAGGCCAGCAGCGGCCGCTCGCCTGAGTCGAGTGTGACGAAATCAACATAATCAAAAACACGAGGTTCAGTCAGTTCACGCAGTTCGGTGTTGACAAAGCCGCCGCCCAGCGCAATCTGAATGTGCGGATGGTGCAATTTGATGTACTGCGCAATTCTGAATGCTGCATAGACGGCGCCAGGGAAGGGGACAGAAAGCAAAACCAGGGTGGGTTGGTGCTTTTCGATGGCTTCAAGCGTTAGAACTTTGAGCTTTTCATCCATCAAGGTGTGTGGTGCAGCGAGTGCTTGCGCCAAGGGCTCAAAGGTGGCTTGGCTGCCCGCCAAGGATTCTCCGTATCGCACAAATTCAAACCGTGAGTCGACTGCATCGCGAAGCACATCGGCCAAATCGTTCAAATACAAAGTGGCTAAATGGCGCGCCCGATCTTGCTGACCCAAAGCGCCAAAGGCCCATGAAAGTGGGTCACCCGACTCGCTGTCGTCGTAGGCGTCTAAAGCAGCGAAGCGTGGGCCTTCAGGCAGAAATCCGCGACCTGCAATGCGGTGACTCAGAGTGCTGTCCTTGCCTTGCAAAAAAGCAATGGTGGGTTCGATGGTGTGCTCGTACCGCGGGAAAAAATCGAGAAAGAAGTTAACGCTGGCACTGCGTTCCACTTCAGGCCATTGAAGTGCACGAGCCTGGATCTCTTTCAAACCCTGGGCTGTGAACAAACTCAAGACCAGTTTGAGCGCCAAATCTTCTTGAACTGCAGAGACCCCACGTGAGCGCAAAAAGCCCGTCAGGTAGGCCGTGGACGGGTAGGGTGTGTTGAGTTGCGTCATTGGCGGAATGACGCTTAAGACTCTCAAAGGTAATAATTTGGAGCTGGGGTTCATGCACCCCTGACTTTACAGCCACTTTTGCATGAATTGCGCTTGTCCTGCCGCAGGATCGAGTTCGTATTGGGCAAATCCAAAGCGTTTGTAGCTGGCCATGGCCTGAGCGTTGCCGCTCAGCACCTCGAGTGTGAGCTTGCAGCAGCCGCGAGACTGAGCGTAGTCTTCTGCAGCCTTCAGGAGAGCTTGACCCACGCCTTGGCCACGATGGCCCGCTAGCACGGCAATGTCATGCACATTGAGCAAGGGCTTGGCCTTGAAGGTGGAGTAGCCTTCAAAACAGTTGATCAGCCCCACCGGTTTGCCTTCAAGCCAAGCAATGAAGCTGGCGGCGCCAGCAATGCGGGCCATGTCGCTGCACAAGCGGGCTGAATTCTCTGGGTTCAGTGCCTCACCACCGCCCATGGGGTCTTGGGCGTAGGCATCTAGCAAAAAAACCAGCGCTTGTGCATCTTGCGCGTTCAAATAATCAACGCGCTTGATTTGCAACGCGCTCATGAAGCGTAATCACTCAGAGGCACGCAACTGCAAAACAAATTGCGATCGCCATAGACGTTGTCAACGCGGCCTACTTGGGGCCAGTACTTCACGCTGCTTAAGGGGCGACCCGCTTGCGCAGCACCCACTTCACGTGAATAAGGGCGATCCCAATCTGCTGCCATCAAACTGGCTGCGGTATGCGGCGCATGCTTCAAAGGATTGTTGTCTTGCGGCCAAACACCGTTTTCAATTTGACGCACCTCTTCGCGAATGGCAATCATGGCATCGATGAATCGGTCAAGCTCTGCCAATGTCTCGCTTTCGGTAGGCTCCACCATGAGCGTGTTGACCACGGGGAAGGACAAAGTAGGCGCATGGAAACCATAATCCATGAGACGTTTGGCCACGTCTTCGGCCATCACCCCACTGCTGTCTTTGAGGCCTCGCAAATCCAAAATGCATTCGTGAGCCACATGACCGGCTTTGCCATCTGCGCCCACGCTGGCATACAGCGTGGGATAGTGATCGGCCAAGCGATGGCTGATGTAATTGGCCGCCAGAATGGCTGCCTCGGTAGCGTGTTTCAAACCCTCGGCGCCCATCATGCGGCAATACATCCAGCTGATAGGCAATACGGCGGCATTGCCCAAGGGCGCTGCTGATACAGCACCCACGCCGTTCACTTTCAAACCGCCGGTGGCATGTCCTGGCAAGTAAGGCACCAAATCTTCCACCACGCAAACAGGGCCAACACCTGGGCCGCCACCGCCGTGCGGAATGCAGAAGGTTTTGTGCAAATTGAGGTGACTCACATCGCCGCCAAATTCACCGGGCGCAGCCACGCCCACCAAAGCATTCATGTTGGCACCGTCGACATACACACGACCGCCATGTTGGTGCACCAGTTCGCACAATGCTTTCACTTGCGTTTCAAACACACCATGCGTGCTGGGGTAGGTAATCATGACTGCTGCCAAATTGGCGCTGTGTTGTTCGCACTTGGCTTTCAGATCGGCCATGTCCACATTGCCTTGCGCATCGCAAGCCGTGACCACCACTTGCATGCCCACCATTTGCGCACTGGCAGGATTGGTGCCGTGTGCGCTAGAAGGAATGAGGCAAATGTTGCGATGGCCTTGGCCCTTGGCTTCATGAAATGCTTTGATCACCAAGAGGCCAGCGTACTCGCCTTGCGAGCCTGCGTTGGGTTGCAAACTAATGCCTGCATAGCCTGTAGCTTGGCACAACCACTCGCGCAGTTGCTCATCGAGCATGGCGTAGCCCTTGAGCTGGTCTGCGGGTGCAAAGGGGTGCATGTTGGCAAACTCAGGCCAGGTGATGGGAATCATCTCGCTGGTGGCGTTGAGTTTCATGGTGCATGAGCCCAGTGGAATCATGCTTCTGTCGAGTGCCAAATCTTTGTCGCTCAGTTGGCGAATGTAGCGCAGCATGCCCGTTTCGGAGTGGTAGCGATTGAAGACGGGATGTGCCAGAAAGTTGCTGGTACGACGCAAGCCTGAAGGAATGAGGGAGTCGCGGCCTTTTTCAAAAGGCGTCCAATCTGGCAGGGCTTGGCTGCTTTGGGCAAAGCAAGACCAGAGGGCTTCGATATCTTCGCGCAGAGTGGTTTCATCGAGAGAGACGCCAATGCTGTTAGCACTTAACTTGCGCAAGTTCAAGCCTTTGTGCAATGCATTTTGCATGATGGCATCGGTGCGATCGCCGGTGATCACTTGCAAAGTATCAAAGGCAGATTTGTGAGCCAGTTTGCAACCGAGTTGTTCCAAGCCTTCGGCCAAGATGGCGGTGAAGCTGGCCACGCGTTGTGCAATGCGCTTCAAACCCACAGGGCCGTGATAGACCGCATACATGCTGGCCACGACGGCTGGCAACACTTGTGCGGTGCAAATGTTGGAGGTTGCTTTTTCGCGGCGAATGTGTTGCTCGCGGGTTTGCAAGGCCAAGCGATAAGCGGGGTTGCCATGTGCATCCACGCTGACGCCTACCAAACGACCAGGCATGGAGCGCTTGTATTCGTCGCGGCAAGCAAGGTAGGCGGCGTGCGGGCCACCAGCACCCATGGGCATGCCAAAACGCTGGGTGGTACCCACCACAATGTCGGCATCGTATTCGCCAGGGGGTGTAAGCAGCGTCAATGCCAGCAAATCGGCGGCCACAATGAACGCGGCTTGAACGGCATGGGCTTGCGCGATGACATCTTTCAAATCGTGCGTCATGCCGGAGGTAGATGGGTACTGCGCTACCACCGCAAAGTAGTTGTTTTGCTTCATGAGTTCGGGGGCAAAACCGACCAACACATTCAAGCCCAAAGGCGCGGCCCGCGTTTGAATGACTTCAATGGTTTGCGGATGGCAATCACCCGCCACAATGATGTTGTTGCTTTTTGATTTGACAGAGCGCTTGGCCAAGGTCATGGCTTCGGCCGCAGCAGTGGCCTCGTCCAACATGGAAGCGTTGGCAATGGGCATGGCCGTCAAATCGCAAATCATGGTTTGGAAATTAACCAAGGCTTCCATTCGGCCTTGGCTGATTTCAGCTTGGTAAGGCGTGTAGGCGGTATACCAAGCGGGGTTTTCCAAAATGTTGCGCAAAATCACACCCGGTGTGTGATTGCCATAGTAGCCCTGACCAATGAAACTTTTGAGAATTTTGTTTTGCTGCGCCATGGCCTTGAGTTCTGCCAACGCCCCTGCCTCTGTGACGGCTGCGGGCAACTTCATGGCCTGACTGCGTGCAATAGAAGCGGGCACGATGCTCTCAATCAGAGCACGCCTTGAAGCCAGACCTATGACCGACAGCATGTGCTGCTCATCTGTTTCACTGATGCCAATGTGGCGTGCAATGAACTCGCTTTCGTTTTCGAGTTGGCTNAAGGGGGTAGCGGAGGACATCAACATGGGGTGGCCTTTAAGATGCAGCAAAAGCTGTGTAAGCGGTCTCATCCAACAATGCATTCACTTGGGAAGCATCAGACAGTTTCACCTTGAAAAACCAACCGGCACCCAGGGGGTCGGTGTTGGCCAGTGAAGGATCATCCCGCAGGGCTTCATTGACTTCCGTAATTTCGCCACTGATGGGCATGTAAACATCGGCAGCGGCCTTCACAGACTCCACCACGCCCGCCACCGCCTTTTGTTCAAAACTGCTGCCCACGGCAGGCAGTTCGACAAACACCACATCCCCCAACGCGTCCTGCGCATGGTGTGTGATGCCCACAGTGGCCACATCGCCCTCAACCAAAATCCATTCATGCTCTTCGGTGTACTTCAAACTCATTTTTATCTCCTAATTAATTGGGGTCAGATCAGAATTGTTTTGCTTGNTTTAGCCGCGGTAATAGCGATTGGGCACAAAAGGCATAGCGCTGACGGTCATGGGCACGGCTTTGCCTCGAACCATGGCGTGGATCACGGTGCCTAGCGCAGCGCTGGCAACATCCACGTAGCCCATGGCAACGGGAATGTTGGTACTGGGCCCGAGCAAGCCACTGGTCACCTCGCCAATTTTGACGCCTTGTGTGTTTTGCAATTCAACATGTTCACGCACAGGCACGCGCTCTTGCGCAATGAGACCAACGCGTTTGCGGGTGAGGGCATGGGTACCATCCATTTGACCCAACACAATGTGTGCGCCAGGAAACCCACCTGCACGCAAGCCACCTGTGCGGCGAACTTTTTGAATGGCCCAGTTCAAGCCAGCTTCTATGGGTGTGGTGGTGGTATCAATGTCGTTGCCATACAAACACAAGCCAGCTTCTAAGCGCAAGGAATTGCGTGCACCCAAACCAATCGGTTTGACTTCTGATTGCGCCAACAAGGCGCGGGCAAATGCATCAACATGCTGGTTGCCCACAGAGATTTCAAAGCCATCTTCACCGGTGTACCCAGAGCGCGTGATAAACAAATCGGCGCCTTGCCATTCATAAGAAGCACCTGTCATGAATACCAATTTTTCAACCCCTGGCACCATGCGAGCCAAAGCATCAACAGCTTTAGGCCCTTGCAATGCCAAGAGGGCACGTTCTGGCATGGGTATCACTTGGCAACGCGAACCAATGCGCGCTTGAATGTGCGCTATGTCATTGACTTTGCATGCGCCATTCACAATCACAAAAATATCGGTACCGCGGTTGACAAACATCAAATCGTCGATGATGGTGCCTTCATCTGTTAACAGCAAACCATAGCGCTGCTTGCCCACAGGCAAATCAATCACGTCAACGGGCATCAAGGATTCAAATGCTGCAGCGGCATCGGGGCCGACCAAGCGCAACTGGCCCATGTGTGACACATCAAACAAACCAGCTTCAGCGCGGGTATGGTGATGCTCTGCCATCAAACCCATGGGGTATTGCACGGGCATGCTGTAACCTGCAAAGGGCACCATGCGAGCGCCAAGCTCAATGTGCAAAGCGTTGAGGGGTGTGTTGAGCAAAACGGTATCAGCAGACAATTGAAATCTCCAAGGGCAATGTAAACACCATGACCGAAATCATGGCTTGCCCTCGCTGTCCGCTTTACCTGAGCGATTCGCCGGTTGAGCCTTTCAAACAGAAAGACCCAGTGCGGGTTGCGCCTTCGGTGGAGGGTTCGACCGGATGGTCCGCCCTCTCTCTCCAGTGAGGAAGCGCCAAAAACAAATGCTGATGGCGTTTGTCAGTCCTGGGTACCTGAGCGTTCAGAAACTTTGACATTTCCTGCGCCTTCGGTGGCGGGCTAATTGAAGTCCGCGCTCTCCTGACGAATCAAATTATAAACAGGTCTTGAAGACCCCAAAGCACTATTTACATGCCTGAATAGTTAGGACCGCCGCCGCCCTCTGGTGTGACCCAGACAATGTTTTGGGTGGGGTCTTTGATGTCGCATGTTTTGCAATGGACGCAGTTTTGCGCATTGATTTGCAGACGATCACTTTGGTCTTCATTTTTGACATATTCGTAAACACCGGCAGGGCAGTAACGNGCCTCTGGNCCTGCGAATTTGGCCAAGTTNATGCCCACGGGAACGCTGGCATCCTTCAAGGTGAGGTGAGCCGGTTGGTTCTCTTCGTGGTTGGTGTTGCTGATGAACACACTCGACAAACGATCGAANGTGAGCTTGCCATCGGGCTTGGGATATTGAATGGGTTGGCACTCAGCTGCAGGCTTGAGGTACGTGTGGTCTGCCGCTGCACGGCGCAGGGTCCATGGCACATGGCCACGCAACACGAATTGCTCGACACCCGTCATGAGGGTGCCCACGGTGCGGCCTTTTTTAAACCACTGCTTGAAGTTGCGCGCCTTGTTGAGCTCGGTGTGCAACCAGCTGTTTTCAAAAGCTTCTGGATAAGCGCTGAGCTCATCATGCGAACGGCCAGTTTGCAATGCGTCAAAAGCGGCTTCAGCAGCCAACATGCCCGTTTTGATGGCGGCATGGCTCCCTTTAATGCGGCTGGCATTGAGGTAGCCGGCATCACAACCGACCAGTGCGCCACCTGGGAACACGGTTTTAGGGAGCGACAACAAGCCGCCTGCCGTAATGGCGCGTGCACCATAAGAAATGCGTTTGCCTGGCGCAATGCCCTTGGCCTCATCGCCTTCAAAGTACCAGCGAATGTTGGGGTGTGTTTTGAAGCGTTGGAATTCTTCGAATGGGCTGAGGTAGGGGTTGGTGTAATCCAAGCCCACTACAAAACCCACGACCACTTTGTTGTCTTCCATGTGGTACAGGAAGGAGCCACCGTAAGTGTTTTCGTCTAAGGGCCAACCGGCACTGTGCAAAGCCAACCCTGCTTTGTGACGTGCAGGGTCAATTTCCCAAAGTTCTTTGATGCCGATGCCGTAGCTTTGCGGATCTTTGCCTTGGTCTAGTTTGAATTTGGCAATGACTTGTTTGCCCAAATGGCCGCGTGCGCCTTCTGCAAAAACGGTGTACTTGGCGTGCAGTTCCATGCCCAGCTGGAAGCTGTCGGTGGGTTCGCCATCTTTGCCAATGCCCATGTTGCCTGTGGCCACGCCTTTGACAGAGCCGTTGTCGTTGTACAANACTTCTGCAGCTGTAAAGCCAGGAAAAATTTCAACACCCAAGGCTTCGGCTTGCTCACCCAACCATCGAGTGAAGTTGCCTAAGCTGATGATGTAATTGCCATCGTTGTGAAAGCAGGGGGGGAGTGCGAAATTGGGTACGCGTGTTGCGCCGTTTTCGGTGGTCATCAANAAGATGTCATCCGTAACCGGTTGATTCAGTGGCGCGCCCATTTCTTTCCAATTGGGAAAGAGTTCAGTGAGGGCGATGGGATCCATGATGGCGCCCGACAAGATGTGTGCGCCGGGCTCGGACCCTTTTTCCAACACCACCACAGAAACGTCGGTGCCTTTTTCTTGGGCCAGTTGTTTCAGGCGAATGGCCGTAGACAAGCCTGCAGGACCGCCGCCCACAACGACGACGTCGTATTCCATCGATTCGCGAGGGCCGTGGGTGCTCAAAATTTCTTCGGGTGTCATGGGTGACTCATCTCAAGTTGAAATTCAGGGTGCCAAATGTTGGACTGTTGGAGCATTTTAAGCTCGGAACAGGCAGAATCCGTCATGGCGCAGCCAATGAAGGCCCTCAGCAAATTTGTCGCTGATTGCCAAAAAATCAAAGTCAGAACCCATGAAGATTGAAATACCTGAAATCAAGAAAAAAGTTCACGAACTGATCATCCCCATTCGCTGGGGCGACATGGATGCCATGGGGCACGTGAACAACACTGTTTATTTCCGGTACCTCGAAACGGTGCGCATTGATTATTTTCAATCGATTGGCTGCGAGCCCAACCCTAAGGGTCAGGGGCCCGTGATCGTGAATGCCTTTTGTAATTTTTACAAACAGCTTGAGTACCCAGGCGATGTGTTGGCCAAAATGTACGTGAGCGACCCTGGGCGCACCACCTTTGAGAGTTGGTGCACCTTGGAATTGGTTACTCAGCCTGGGGTGATTTACGCCGCGGGAGGCGCCACAACCATATGGGTCGATTTCCCATTGCAAAAGGCGGTTGCCTTGCCGGACCACATCAGGGACTTGGTCACTCCCTGAGCGGGAGCGATTTACTTTTGCTTTGGCACTCTGCCCATGAGATAAAACTCTGGATTGGGCATCATGTTGCTGAAACTGGCCATGCGGTTGGAGAGGCCAAAAAACGCCGTGATGGCCGCAATGTCCCAGATGTCTTCGTCGTTCAAACCATGCGCATGCAAAGGTGCAAAGTCGCCATCTTCAATTTGGTCGCTGTGCAAACAAACTTTCATGGCGAAATCGAGCATGGCGCGCTGGCGCGGTGAAATATCGGCTTTGCGGTAATTGATGGCCACTTGGTCTGCCACCAAGGGCTTTTTCTCATAAATTCGCAAGATGGCCCCGTGAGCCACAACACAATACAAGCAATTGTTGGCTGCACTGGTGGTGGTTACGATCATTTCGCGGTCGGCTTTGGTCAGATTGCTGGTGCGACCGACCGATTCGGGCAGCATGAGGGCGTCATGGTAGGCAAAAAAGGCGCGCCACTCGGCTGGGCGCCTGGCTAAAGCCAAAAAAACTTGGGGTACGAAACCCGCTTTCTCTTGAACTTCCAGAATCTTGGCCCGAATGTCTTCTGGCACGTCTTTGATCTCTGGCGCAGGGTAGCGCGTTGCTTTGGTGCTGGAGGTTTCGGGATTGTTCATGGGAGTCCTTGTGAGTTCACAGATTCTAATCACCTATTACACTATCACTTTTTGAGAATTTCCCTCTTAGGAGAGCCCTGTGAACAAGATTTTTCCCTCTGCAGCTGAAGCGCTAAAAGGTGTTGTGGCTGATGGTCAATTGATGGCGGTCGGTGGCTTTGGCCTCTGCGGCATTCCTGAAGCCCTCATTGATGCACTGCGCGACTCTGGTGTTAAGAATCTCACCGCCATTTCCAACAACGCAGGCGTTGATGGCTTTGGTCTGGGCAAGTTGCTTGAAACACGTCAAATCAAAAAAATGATTTCGTCTTATGTGGGTGAAAACAAAGAGTTTGAACGTCAATTTTTGGCAGGCGAGTTGGAGTTGGAATTCACACCCCAAGGCACCTTGGCAGAGAAGCTTCGCGCTGGCGGTTCAGGCATTCCTGCCTTCTTCACCAAAACCGGTGTGGGCACAGTGGTGGCCGATGGCAAAGAGCTGCGTGAGTTCGATGGCGAGACCTATGTCATGGAGCGTGCATTGGTCCCCGATGTTTCTTTGGTCAAAGCTTGGCGCGCCGACAAATCGGGCAACTTGCAATTCCGCCTCACAGCTCGCAACTTCAACCCCGCTGTGGCCATGGCTGGCAAGGTTTGCATTGTGGAGGTGGAAGAGATTGTTGAAACAGGCGACATGATTCCCGATCAAATTCATTTGCCAGGCATTTANGTNCACCGNTTGGTGCTCAACAAGCANCCCGAAAAACGCATNGAGAAACGCACCATCACAGAGAAAGCAGGAGTCTAAGCATGAGCTGGAATCAAGATCAAATGGCAGCACGCGCTGCGCACGAATTGCAAGACGGTTTCTATGTGAACTTGGGCATTGGCATTCCCACTTTGGTGGCCAACCATGTGCCCAGCAACATTGAAGTGTGGTTGCAATCTGAAAACGGCATGCTGGGCATTGGCCCATTTCCCACAGAAGATGAAGTCGATGCCGACCTGATCAATGCAGGCAAGCAAACAGTGACCACCATCAAGGGCACCTCTATTTTTGGCAGCCACGACAGCTTCGCCATGATTCGCGGCGGCAAAATCAATCTGTCTATTTTGGGCGCCATGCAAGTGAGCGAAAAAGGCGATCTGGCCAACTGGATGATTCCAGGCAAGATGGTTAAAGGCATGGGCGGCGCCATGGATTTGGTGGCGGGCGTGAAGCGCGTGATTATTTTGATGGAACATGTGGCCAAGAAAAAAGATGGCACCGAAGATTTGAAAATCTTGAAGCAGTGCAATTTGCCATTGACAGGGGTGGGCGTTGTCGATCGCATCATCACTGACCTTGCCGTGATGGATGTGGTGCCTGAGGGCTTGAAAGTGATTGAGTTAGCGCCCGGCGTGACGCAAGAATTTTTGCAAAGTAAAACGGGCTGCCAGCTGATCTTCTGATGAAAAAATTCAAAATTGCATGCATTCCCGGCGATGGCATTGGGAAAGAAGTAATCCCTGCATCTCAAGTGGTTCTGGAGGCGCTGGCTCAAGGACAAAATGAGTTTGGTTTTGAATTCACTTCATTCGATTGGGGTGGAGATTACTACCGAAAACACGGAATCATGATGCCTGCAGACGGACTGGATGCGCTGCGGCCCATGGATGCCATTTTGTTTGGCTCGGCGGGCGATCCGCAAATTCCAGATCACATCACCCTTTGGGGCTTGCGTCTGAAAATTTGCCAAGGCTTTGACCAGTACGCCAACGTACGCCCAACCCGCATCTTGCCCGGCATCGACGCGCCCTTAAAGCGCTGCACGCCAGAGCAACTCAATTGGGTCATTGTTCGCGAAAATTCCGAAGGTGAGTATGCGGGTGTAGGCGGCAGGGCCCATCAAGGTCACCCCATAGAGGTGGCCACCGATGTATCCATGATGACCCGCGTTGGCGTTCAGCGCATCATGCGCTATGCCTTCAAGCTGGCCCAATCTAGGCCTCGCAAGTTGCTCACCGTGGTCACCAAATCTAATGCGCAGCGCCATGCCATGGTCATGTGGGATGAAATTGCCAAAGAGGTGAGCGCCGAGTTTCCCGATGTGCATTGGGACAAAGAGTTGGTCGATGCTTGCACGGCGCGCATGGTCAATCGGCCTGCAACGCTAGACACCTTGGTGGCAACCAACTTGCATGCCGATATTTTGAGTGATTTGGCTGCCGCTTTGGCTGGCAGCTTGGGCATTGCTCCCACGGGCAACATTGATCCAGAACGTCGATATCCCTCTATGTTTGAACCTATTCACGGTTCTGCCTTTGACATTATGGGAAAAGGTCTCGCAAACCCTATTGGCAGTTTTTGGAGTTGTGTGATGATGTTGGAACACATCGGTTTGGACCAGCAAGCACAGCGCTTGATGCAGGCCATAGAGGCTGTAACCGCCAACCCCAAATTGCACACACGCGACCTGGGTGGCGAGGCCAATATGCAGCAAGTGACCGAGGCGGTGTGTCAAATGCTTCGTCATTGAATTTTTAACACCATTGCCAAGATGCAGGAGACAAAATGAAAAAGAAAACAAAGTTTTGGTTGAGTGCAGTGGGACTCAGTTTGGCAAGTTTGTTGCCGCAGCAAGCAGCTGCGCAAGCCATGCCTGCTTGTCCCGAGAAAAACGTCATGTATTGGCAGGCGTTTCCGCCCGGTGGAGAATCAGATTTGTCCGCCAGACACCAACAGATGGTGCTGAAAAAGAGATGCTCCGCCATTGACACCATCATTCAATACAAAGCTGGCGCGGGTGGTGGCCTCATGTGGGCCCAAATGAACAACCTGCCCGGCGATGGCCTCAATGTGGTGGGCATCAATTTGCCGCACATTGTGTTTCAGCCTATTGAAGGTGAAGTTCAATACAAAACCGCCGACATCACGCCCGTTTTTTGGTTCCACTACACCCCCGATGTGTTGGTGGTGCCTGAAAGCAGCCCGATCAAAAGCTTTGCTGAGTTCATTGCAGCGGCCAAACAGTCGCCCGGCAAAATGAATTTGGGTGGCTCCGGTTTGAATTCTGCCAACCATGCCGCCCATGAACGTTTGAATGCAGCCTTTGGCATCAAGAGCACTTATGTTCCCTACAAAGGAACAGGCGACATGTCGTTGGCCGTGGTGGGTGCGCAAATTGATGGCGCTGTCACTTACACGCCCTTTGCCATTGCCAATCGCGGCAAAGTTCGTGCCTTGGCTGTGGCCATGGAAAGACGCCACCCGCTCTTGCCCAATGTGCCCACCTTCAGAGAGTTGGGTGTCGATTGGATTGACGGCGCCTACCGCGGTGTGGGTGTGCCAAGGTCAACCTCGCCCGAGGCTCGCAAGAGACTGTCTGACATGTGGCTGGCTTTGAACAATGATCCAGAAATGAAAGAGCTGGCTGCAAAAAGTGGCTTTGAGCTGGTCAACATTGGCACCGATCAAATGGACGCCTTCATGAAAGAGCGCATTGCTTTGTACATTGAAGGTGCCAAGCGTTTGGGTTTGGGTAAAAAATAAAGCTGTATATCAAAGGAGACAACATGCGTTCTGTTATTTCGAAGTTGAAACAAGTTTGCACTGTCACAGTGCTCGCCATGGCATTGCCACTCAGTGCTATGGCACAAGCCTACCCGTCCAAGCCCATCAAAATGATTGTGCCGTTTCCAGCAGGCGGCACCACTGACATCGTGGCCCGCATCATTGCTCAAAAGATGACGGAGTCGATGGGGCAACCCGTGACTGTTGACAACAGGGGCGGTGCGGGTGGCAACATCGGTGCAGACCTCATGGCCAAAGCGCCGCCCGATGGTTACACCATCATGATGCACAACCTGTCTTTTCCATTGGCGGCGGTAGCGCAAGCGCTGGCAAACCGTTCCCCCTTCAATGTCGATACCGATTTTGCGGGTGTGTCTATTGCGGTGTATGTGCCTTTCATTTGGACATCTAGCCCATCCGTACCAGCCAAAGACCTCAAGGAACTTGCCAACCTTTTGAAGAGCAACAAGTCTTTGCAATACAACTATGGCTCAACTGGGCCAGGCTCTACCATGCACGTGCTGGGTGAAGCCTACAAAAAAGAAGCTGGCATCAACATGGAGCACATTCCCTTCAAAGGTGCTGCGCCTCTGAAGCAAGAGCTTTTGGCAGGCAGGTTGCAAGTGGGCGGCGATCAGTTGTCTTCTTCCTTGGCAGAAGTGAAGGCAGGCACCTTGAAAGCCTTGGCCACAACAGCTTCCAAGCGCATTCCTGGTTTGCCCGATGTGCCTACTGTGAAAGAGTTGGGGTTCCCCAATTTGGAATTAGAAGGCTGGAATGGTGTGTTTGCTCCCGCCAAAACACCCAAAGACATCATTGACCGCTTGAACAAAGAAATCATTGCGGCAGTGAGGCACCCCGATGTGGTGAAGCGGCTCAATGAATTGGGTGCTGAAGGCGTGGGCTCAACACCTGCTGCGCAAGATGCCATGTTGCGCAAGCAGATGGATCAATTCCGAGGCATCATTCGCGAGATGAAGCTCGACTAAATCTCAACTGAGCTTCAATTTAGCTTTAACTAAGCTTTAACTAAGCTTTAACTAAGCTTCATCCGCCAAGGCGTCACTTAGAGTGACCGCCTTGGCCAAGCCACCACACTGGCAATTGGGTGCAGTCTTTGCCATCCAAGCCCGATTCAGCGGCTTGGTTGAACTTCTCCAAAGCAATGCTGGTCAAAGGCAACTCTCTGCGGTTTGATTGACCCAAAGCAAGCATGGTTCGCATGTCTTTGCGCATGGTGGCAACGTCCACCGTGACTGTGTCATTGCCCTGATGACCTAAGGCTTGCACCAGCAGGGGGCCGCGCACCTTCAGCATGTTGGGGCCGCCTGAGCTTTCAGACAAGATGTCGACCACCCTTTGCGGGTCAAGTTTAAGGTGATCAATTAAAGACAGCGCCTCGCCCAAGGTTTGCCAGTAAACCATGAGTGGCAAATTGACGGCCATCTTCATGGTCGAACCAGCCCCGTAGGTGCCTACGTGTTCAACCCGTTTGCACATTTGGTCGAGCAAAGATTGAACCTTGGCCAGATCGGCTGCAGCACCTCCCACAAACCCCAGCAATTTGCCTTCCTTGGCCGGGCCGATACTGCCGCCCACAGGACACTCCAAATAGGCGGCACCAACCGCTTGCACTCGCAAAGCCAACTCAGGCGGTTTTGTGGGGCTGACGGTGCTCATGTCAATGAAGGTGACGTGCTTGATGGCACCAGACAAAAGGCCGTCTGTGCCTGCATAAACATCATCGATGGCCGCTTCGTTGGTNAGCAGTGTGATGACGGTGTCAACAGACTCGGCCAACAATTTGGGAGAACTGGCCCATTGCGCGCCTGCANTCAGTAGTGCGCTGGCTTTGTCTGCCGATCGATTCCACACCGTGACCGAATAACCCAGGCCCAACAGACGTGAACCAATGGCATTGCCCATTTTGCCAATACCAGCGATGCCAATTTTCATTCTGCGCTCCATTGAATTTTAAAAAAGATTGAAAACAAGTAGGCAGGATTTATTTCAGGATATCGCCCATGCACAAGTACTTCATTTCAAGGTACTCATCCATGCCGTGGCGCGAGCCTTCGCGGCCCAAGCCCGATTGCTT
>Ga0063231_10000187_pt1 | contig 16173 bp, 12 predicted proteins | sample LauGreSu1BDMLBSD_2_FD_56231 | JGI IMG/M metagenome (GOLD analysis project Ga0063231, IMG submission 56231) | Freshwater lake microbial communities from Lake Michigan, USA - Su13.BD.MLB.SD v2 (version 2) | ecosystem: Environmental > Aquatic > Freshwater > Lake | place: Lake Michigan, USA...
GACAATCCCAGGAGTGAGGATCCTTCAGCGATATTGAAAGACATGAGCGAGGGTATGGATGCCTTGTTGCAAAGAAAAGTATTGGTGATCGAGGATAGGAAGGAAGCCATCCGCACCGCAGTGATGATGGCGAGGGAGGATGATATCATCCTGGTGGCGGGAAAGGGACATGAGAAATACCAGGAAATCAAGGGGCAAAGATTTCCATTTGATGACAAGGAAGTTTTGGTGAGAACATTCACAGAAATAGACAAATAAGAAGAAATGCTTTATCAACTTTACCAATGGTTACAACATGAGCAGCTCCGTTTTCCGGGGATGGGCATTTTTCAGTTCATTACCTTTCGGGCAATGTTGGCGGTATTGCTTTCCCTTTTCATCACCATGGTTTATGGAAAGCGCATCATACAGTTTCTTCAGAAAATGCAGGTTGGTGAATCAGTCCGAGAGCTTGGCTTGCAGGGTGAGGAACAAAAAAAGGGGACTCCAACCATGGGCGGTTTCATCATATTGCTGGGTATCCTGATACCCACACTCTTGTTCGCAAATTTGGACAAGGTATACATCAAGCTTTTGTTGTTGAGCACCATTTGGTTGGGCCTGGTTGGATTCGTTGATGATTACCTCAAACTTCGTGCAAAACGCATGGCCCAAAGCCAGGGCGTCAATTACAAGAAGGGCGACAAGGATGGTTTAGCAGGATGGTTCAAGGTATTGGGTCAGGTGGGTTTGGGTGTCATCATCAGTGCAACACTGCTTTTCAATGACAATGTGAAGGTGATGAGGGAATACAAGGGCAAGGTGAAGCCAGCCAATGCGATTGAAGTTAAATACCAGGGCGGTGTACGGTATTTTGTAAAAGCCAATGAGCCCGTTACTACCATTCCTTTTATCAAGGACCATGAATTCAATTATGCAAAACTATTGCCGGCTTCTTTGCGTTCATATGGCTGGGTGGTGTACATGCTTGTGATCATCTTTATCGTTACAGCTGTCTCCAATGGCGCCAACATCACTGATGGTTTGGATGGCCTTGCTACTGGGGTTGCTGCACTCATAGGAGCATGCCTGGCACTCTTTGCTTACGCCAGTGGCAACCTGATTTTTGCTGATTACCTGAACATCATGTACATCCCCAATCTGGGTGAAGTATCCGTGTTTATTGCTGCCATGATTGGNGCCTGTATTGGCTTTCTCTGGTACAATACTTATCCAGCACAGGTTTTCATGGGGGATACCGGGAGCCTTGCACTGGGTGGAATCATTGCTGCTTTGGCCATCATTGTGCGAAAGGAACTGCTGATACCATTTTTCTGTGCAGTGTTTTTGATAGAGAACCTCAGTGTGGTCATTCAGGTAGGCTATTTCAAGTACACAAAGAAAAAATTTGGTGAGGGTCGTAGGGTGTTTCTGATGAGTCCGCTGCACCACCATTACCAGAAAAAAGGATACCATGAAAGCAAGATAGCAGTGAGGTTTTGGATAGTAACCTTGTTGTTCGTGGTTTTTGCAATCATGTCATTGAAAATGAGATAATCCATTTATAGAAAAACAGTGAAGAAAAGAATTGTCATATTGGGAGGCGGCGAAAGCGGAGTTGGGGCTGCATTGTTGTGCAAGCAACAGGGTTATGATGTTTTTCTTTCTGATGGTGGAAAAATAAAAGATCATTACCAGCATGAGCTTGAAGCCAATAGGATTGATTTTGAATCCGGTGGACACAGCATTGACAAAATCCTTTCAGCTGACGAGGTGATGAAAAGTCCTGGCATATCCAGCAATAACCATGTGGTGATTCAGATTAATGCGGAAAGGATTCCTATCATCAGTGAAATGGAACTGGCCTACAGACACAAGGCTGAGAGCAGGATCATTGGCATCACCGGCAGCAATGGAAAAACTACAACCACATCCCTGATTTATCAGATTTGCAAATCGGGTGGTATTGATTGTGCCCTCGTAGGGAATATTGGCAATTCAATTGCAAGACAAATCGCCATTGATCCTAAGCCCATGTATGTGGTGGAGATCAGCAGCTTTCAGCTGGATGATATCATTTCCTTCAGGCCTGATGTGGCAATACTCACGAACATTACAGAAGATCACCTCGACAGGTATGATCATGATTTCGAAAAATACATTGCTGCAAAATTCAACATCGTCAAAAACCAAACTGAACAGGATTTTTTCATCTACAATGCTGATGATGCTGTTACAGTGAAGTACCTAGCACAATACCCATTCAATTCAAAACCATTACCGATTAGTATGCAAAAAGAATTGCCAAAAGGCGCCTTCATCAAAGAAGGACAGATGAACGTGAAGCATGGCGATGGATTTGCCATGAGCATTTTTGATTTTGCACTCAAAGGGAAGCACAACCAATACAATACAATGGCTGCTGCAGTTGCATCCTCAGTAGTGGGCATACGGAAAGACCGTATCAGGGATGCTGTAACATCCTTTGAAAGCCTGGAGCATCGGATGGAAAAAGTTGCAACCGTGAAGGGGATTGATTTTATCAATGATTCAAAAGCAACCAATGTCAACAGCACGTGGTTCGCTCTTGAAAGCATGGACAAGCCTGTTACGCTGATTCTTGGGGGAGTGGACAAAGGAAATGATTATGATTTGATCAAAGAGATGGTGGCAGAAAAAGTCAAAGCCATCGTTTGCCTTGGTATTGACAATGAGAAAATTCATGCTGCGTTTGAAGGGATTGTGTCAACCATCATTGATGTTAGCAGTGCTGCCGAAGCAGTGAAGGCTGGATATGATGTTTCACAAAAAGGGGATGTTGTGTTGCTCAGTCCGGCATGTGCAAGTTTTGACCTTTTCAAAAATTATGAAGACAGGGGAGAGCAGTTTAAAAAAGCGGTAAGAGAGCTTTAATCAAAGTAGCATGCAAGGAGAAGGATTAGATATCAAGCAATATTCACTGGGAAGCATTTCCAGCAGAACCCGCGGTGACAAAGTCATCTGGGCCATTGTGGTTTTGCTGACCATGATGAGCCTTCTTGCTGTCTATAGCAGTACCGGTACCCTTGCTTACAAATTATCAAAAAGTACAGAGTCTTATCTGTTCAAACAGATCATGTTCATTGCTGTAGGCGTGGCCATCATTTATTTTGCCCATCTGGTCAATTATACCGTCTATTCAAGGGTTGCACAAATCCTGTTCATTGTGGCAGTTCCTCTGCTGCTGTATACTTTGCTGTTTGGAACCAACCTCAATGATGCCAACAGATGGATCAAGCTTCCCATCATCAACCTTACTTTTCAAACTTCAGACCTTGCAAAGCTCGGTCTCTTCATGTACCTCAGCAGACAATTGAGCAAGCGCCAGGACAAGATCAAGGATTTTAAAACCGGATTTCTTCCTGTCATTTTACCAGTTTTATTGATCTGCGCTTTGATTGCACCCGCCAATTTATCCACCGCATTGCTCACCGGTGCAACAAGTCTTTTTCTGTTGTTCATTGGCAGGGCTAGTTTGAAGCATATCGGACTGGTCATTTTATTGGCTGCGGTTCCAATCGTCATGTTGATCGGATTTGCCAAAATGTATTACAATGAAGAGACTGGCAAGTCTGATCCTATGCCGGCTGTATTGACAAAAGGTCGTGTTGAAACATGGATCAAGCGTGTGCAAAGCTTCATGTATGCAGACAAAACGGAAGCATCCTATCAGGTGCAGCAGGCCAAAATTGCTATTGCAAAAGGGAGTTGGTTGGGGTTAGGGCCTGGCAACAGTGAATCCCGAAACTTTTTGCCACATCCCTATTCTGATTTCATTTATGCCATTATCATTGAGGAGTATGGTTTGGTTGGCGCAGCAGTGATGCTGATGATCTATTTGCTTTTCTTGTACAGGTGCATCAGGATCATGCGCAAATGCCCATATGCATTTGGTGCATTTCTTTCCCTTGCCCTGGGCTTTACGCTGGTGATTCAGGCATTGGCCAACATGGCTGTAAATGTGAACCTTTTTCCTGTAACAGGAGTCACCTTGCCCCTGGTCAGCATGGGCGGCAGTTCATTTCTATTTACTTGCTTGTCTATTGGCATCATTTTGAGTGTAGCCAGAAACGTTGAAAAATTGGAGGGGAAAGCAGAACCTCAAGCACAGCAGGAGGGTGAATCAAAATGAAACTGAGTAAAATCATCATAGCAGGAGGAGGAACAGGAGGGCATATATTCCCCGCTATTGCAGTGGCCAATGCCTTACGCAAGATTGATGCTTCTATTCAGGTGCTGTTCATTGGTGCAAAGGGTAAAATGGAGATGGAGAAGGTGCCGCAAGCAGGTTATCGCATTGAAGGACTTGATATTGCCGGATTTAACAGGGCTTCTTTGCTGAAGAACTGGAGCCTTCCCTTCAAATTGATCAAGAGTTTTTATCAGGTAAGGAAAATCTTCCAATCCTTTGAACCTGATGCCGTATTTGGTGTGGGCGGATATTCAAGTTTTCCTGTGCTTAAATATGCACAAGGCAAGGGTATCCCTACTTTCTTGCATGAAGCAAATTCTTTCGCAGGGAAATCAAACATCATGCTGGGAAAGAAAGCAGCATTGGTCATGGTGGCAACAGCTGGCATGGAAAAATTCTTTCCTGCTGAAAAATTGGTTAGAACTGGAAATCCTGTGAGACGTGAAATTGCTGAGTCTACTGTATTGCGTGAAGAAGCATTGGAGTTTTTTGGTATCAAAGAAGGCAGGTCAACTGTATTGGTTATTGGTGGTAGCCTAGGTGCAAGAAGCATCAACAATGCTATTGCCAAACACATTGATAAATTTTTCCAAGCCGGTGTTCAGTTGATATGGCAAACCGGAAAGGGCAACCTGGAGCTGGTATCTGCTGATATCCGAAACAGGAAGGATGTATGTGTTACAGAGTTTATCACAAAGATGAATTATGCTTATGCTGCAGCAGATGTAGTTGTATCAAGAGCTGGTGCCATTGCCTTGGCAGAGATCTGTGCATGCGGAAAACCATCAGTACTTGTTCCATATCCTCATGCGGCAGAAGACCACCAGTCGGTGAATGCTTCCATCTTGGTGAAAAATGGTGCAGCATTGATGGTCGCAGATGAAAAAGCTGAACAGGTCCTTGTTGACACCTTGTTGGGCCTGGTTGCTGACAAAGAAAAATGTGAATTTTTCGGGAATGCAGCCACAACACTTTATGTAAAAAATGCTGATATGATCATTGCTGAGCATATCATCCAAATAGTGGAAAAAAGAAATGGTTGAGTTGATTGACATAGCAGCTATCCGCAAGGCCTATTTCATAGGAATAGGAGGCATTGGAATGAGTGCCATTGCAAGGTTTTTTCATAGCCGTGGTGTAGAAGTGTCTGGGTATGACAAAACAGCAACGGTGCTGACCCGTGCACTAATTGCAGAAGGCATCGAGATACAGTATACCGATGATGCATCACACTGTCCTACAGATGCTGATATCGTCGTCTATACCCCTGCGATTCCAAANGAAAACAAGATNATTGCAAACTGCAGGCAACAGCACATGAACCTGTTGAAGCGCAGCGATATCCTGCAAATCATTTCAAAAGGTACTTTCAACATTTGTATTGCAGGAACACATGGTAAAACAACCACCAGTACGATGGTAGCGCATATCCTGCGTGATACAGGTTTTGGCTGCAATGCGTTTTTGGGGGGCATTTCCACCAATTACAATACCAATTTTTGGAGCGATCCCAATCCTGTATGTGTGATTGAAGCAGATGAATACGACAGGAGTTTCTTGAAATTGTATCCGAATATTATTTCTGTTTCTTCAATGGATGCAGATCATCTCGACATCTATGGTACAGCAACAGCCATGGAAGATGCATTCATCCAGTTTGCCGGAAATCTAAAAGAGAAAGGACTGCTGCTCACCCGAAAAGGATTGAGCCGAGAAGATGAATTCAACTCCCCAGGGCATCTTACCTATTCACTTGATGATTGTACTGCAGATATTCATGCTCTTTCTCTGCACATTGACAATGGATCTTATGCTTATGGTGTAAAGGGTAAGGAATGGGAAATGGAAGGACTTCTGTTGAACATGGGTGGCATGCACAATGTAGAGAACAGCCTTGTGGCCATTGCTATTGCCAAGCACCTGGGGATTGATGATGCGAAAATCAAATCAGCCGTAGCTTCTTTTGCAGGTGTCAAAAGAAGGTTTGAATACATAGTGAGAACTCCTTCAGTTGTCTACATTGATGACTATGCACACCATCCTGAAGAGCTGAGGGCCTTGATTACAGGGGCAAAGGCCATGTATCCCTCCAAAAAATGTACCATCATTTTTCAGCCACACCTGTATACCCGTACCAGAGACCTGGCAGATGGTTTTGCTGCCAGTCTTGATCTTGCTGATGAGATTGTCTTGTTGCCCATTTATCCTGCAAGGGAACTTCCGATTGATGGGGTTAGCAGTGAAATGATCATGCAGCGAATGAAAGGAAAAGTTGTGTTGAAAAACAAGCATGAATTGGAAGGCTTGATGCTTGAATTGCAACCTGAACTGCTGTTGACAGCAGGTGCGGGTGATATTGATACCATGATTGAACCACTCAAAAACACCATGCTCAAATGATGAAAATCAAAATGACCATCGTGTACAAGGTATTGACCATTTTCATGTGGACTGCTATCAGTTCAGCTTTGGTGGTATTGCTGGTGAGTGCAGTCAGGAAGGAACGTACAATGGTTTGCAAAGCAGTGCAGGTTGAATTTATTGACGATAAACCATTCAGGATGCTGGATGAATCGGAAATCATTTCCACGCTTTGGCCAGATCAGAAAAAAGCATTTCCACAAGGAAAGAACTTGTATCTGTTAATTTATATGCATTGGAGCGCCAGCTGAAGAAAAATCCCTGGATTTTCTCTGCAGATCTCTTCTTTGATCAGCACCATGTATTGCACATCAATGTGGAACAGAGAACCCCTGTTGCAAGGCTGTTTACACCTGAAGGCAGTTCTGTGTATATGGATGAAAACTTTGCAATCCTTCCAGTGAAGATGAATGATGCAGTGTCACTTCCGGTATTCAGTAATTTTTACATCAGTCCTGCAGGTGCAAATGCGCAAGACTCTTTGTTGATGCAACGCATCATTGGTCTGTCACAATTCATTTTTGCAGATCCTTTTTGGATGGCACAGATTGAGCAAGTCAATATCAATGCTGATCATAGTTTTGAAATGGTTACCCAGGTAGGTGATCAAACCATACGGTTGGGTAACCGCAGCGATTGGGCAGTGATGTTTGATAAGCTCAAGATGGTTTACCGCCGCATCAGCAATGAAAATGGATGGACCAAATATTCTACCATTGATCTTCAATTCAAAGATCAGGTGGTATGTGTAAAAGGAAACGGACTTTATCAGGTTCCTGATAGCATTGCACAAACGGATTCTCTCAAGGCTGTTGCAATTGCCGACAGCACCATCAAAATAAAAAATAACGCACAGACAATAACCCCAGTAAAAAGTAAGCTATGACAAATGAACAACCCATCATTGTAGGTCTAGACATTGGTACCACCAAAATCGCCGCGATTGCAGGCAGAAAAAATGAATTCGGGAAACTGGAAATCCTGGGTTTTGGATTGGCCAACAGCAATGGTGTACAACATGGTATGGTCCTGAACATCGATCAAACCATCAAGGCCATTGAGACTGCCTTGAAAAACTGTTATGAATCCAATCCTGGACTGGAGATCAACGAGGTCTATGTTGGAATTGCCGGTCACCATATCAAGAGCCTCCAGACCAGGGGAGACATTGTGAGGCATTCAACTGATGATGAGATCAAGCAACTGGAGATTGATCAGTTGGTGGCAGACCAATACAAAACCTATATCCCTGCTGGGGATCAGATCATTGATGTCATTCCTCAGGAATACACGGTTGATAATATTCCAAATATCGTAGATCCGATCGGATACACTGGGGTAAAAGTCGGCGCGAATTTTCACATTATCACCGGAGACCGGAATGCCATCCGCAACATCAACAGAAGCGTTGAAAAAGCAGGATTGAAAGTTAAGGACCTGATGCTTCAGCCACTGGCTTCTTCTGCAGCGGTAATGAGTGAGCAAGATGTAGAAGCAGGTATTGCCATCTTGGATATTGGTGGTGGAACTACTGACCTTGCTGTTTTTTATGAAGGTATTCTCAAGCATACTGCCGTGATACCTTTTGGTGGAGAGAATATCACCAATGACATCAAAATGGGATTGGGTGTATTGAAAACCCAGGCCGAACTCATGAAAGTTCAGTATGGTAGTGCGCTCTCTGAGGCTGCACAAAACAATGCCTTCATCAAAATACCTGGATTAAGAGGGCTTCCATCCCGCGAAATCAGTGTAAAAAACCTTGCCTCGATTATTCAAGCCAGGATGAGTGAGATACTTGCATTTGTTACGTTTCACCTCAAGCAGGTTGGGATGGACAACAAAATGATGAATGGGGGAATTGTTTTGACGGGTGGAGGATCGCAGCTTAAACACCTGATACAGCTTACTGAATATGCTACAGGATTGAATGCGCGCATTGGTTATCCGAATGAACACCTTGCGGCGAACCATATTTCAGAACTGGAAAAGCCCATGTATTCAACCTGTATAGGACTCATTTTAAAAGGATATAGCGTATACGAGAACAACCAAAACAGGTTGTATCCGGAGCAGCGCCGTACGCAATTGAAACCTCCTGTAGAGGTTGAACAAAGCCAAGAACCTGAAATGGTCATCAAGGAGATTCCCATCAAGGAGAGAAAAACCCTGAAAGGATTCATGGACAGCATCAAAGGCGGTCTGATTGATCTCTTCAAGGAGGATGGTGATAGTGCTCTTTGATAAATCCTTCAACAACCCATAAAAAAATCCAATAATTCATTAACCCATAACCATTAAATTCTAACAAAATGATTCAATTCGATTTACCCAACGAGCAGTCATCCATCATAAAAGTAATAGGTGTTGGCGGTGGCGGAAGCAATGCCGTAAACTACATGCACAGCCTTGGTATAGAGGGAGTAGATTTCATTGTCTGTAATACAGATGCACAAGCATTGGCTTTGAGCAAGGTTCCTAATAAAATTCAGCTGGGGCCATCGCTCACACAAGGTTTGGGTGCAGGTGCCAATCCTGAAATCGGAAGGCAGGCAACCGAAGAAAGTCTGGAAGAGATTCGCCGAATTTTGGAAGTGAATACCAAGATGGCGTTTGTAACTGCTGGTATGGGAGGTGGAACAGGTACCGGTGGTGCTCCTATCATTTCCAAGATCTGTAAAGACATGGGTATTTTGACAGTTGGTATCATCACCACTCCTTTCTCATACGAAGGAAAGAAGAGGGCCTTGCATGCTGATAGTGGCATCCAGCAAATGAAGTCTCATGTTGATACTTTGCTTGTCATCAGCAACGATAAGTTGAGGCATCAGTTTGGTAACCTGACCATGAGTGCTGCTTTGTCTACAGCAGATAATGTGTTGGCTACTGCAGCAAAATGCATCACCGATGTAATCAATACTACCGGTCAGATCAATGTGGATTTTGCTGACGTTTGTACGGTAATGCGCAATGGTGGAGTGGCCATCTTGGGTAGTGCTCGTGCACAAGGGGAAGACAGGGCACAGGTGGCCATCCAACAGGCATTGAATTCACCGTTGTTGAACGATAGTGACATCAAGGGTGCCAAGTGGGTATTGATCAACATCAATTCACGCATGGGAGCAAACGAATTCACCATGGATGAAGTTGAAACCATCCAGGAGTATTTGCTTACACAGGCTGGTCCTGATGCTGATGTGATTCTGGGTCTTGGTTATGATGAGTCATTGGGAGATGAAATCAGCATCACCATCATCGCAACAGGGTTTGAACAGAAATCACCATTCGGTGAGCAAAAACCGGAAACAAGGCAAGAACCCAAAGATGAAAAAATAATGTTCACTCTGGATGTGAACCCACAGCCCAAGGCAGAAGTAGTCAATATTGTTCCTGTTCAGGAAGTAGCAGAAGTCAAAGCAGAAACCCTAGAGTTGACCGCTCCTGTGGCAATACAAGAACAGCCGCAAGAGGAACCAGTAGTGGAGAAGATTGAACTTCAAGCCGAATATATCCCAACACTTGTCATTGAATCAACAACGGAAGTTGAAGAAAGCATTGTATTGCAAGAACCTGTTAGTCAAGTTGAAGAGCAAGTTGTTGTTGAAGAAGAAAGCCTTATTGTTGTTGAAGAAGAAATCCCTATTGTTTTTGAAGAAGAGAGTCCTACTGTTTTTGAAGAAGAAGGCCCAATTGTTTTTGAGCTTGATCTTACCATCAAGGAGCTTCCTGTTATGGCCGAACCAGTTGTTACTCCAGAGATGTCAACTGTTGATGAGGAAGAAAGCAAGGAGGAAACCAACCCCGTTTTTATAGCGCCTGTTGCCAGCAATACATTGGGTTCTTTTTTGAAGAGGCCTGCCAATATTTACGCTAACGAGTCTGTGGCAGAAAACCAAACTCCTGTTCAGGTACCTGAGGCAAAATTACCTGAGGCACATACACCGTCGATTGAGCTTGTGGAAAAATTGGATGTAGAAGCCGTCCAAGCACCTGAGCCATCCTCAACTCATAACCCACAACCCATCACCCACAATCCACAACCTACAACGCACAACCTACAGCCCATCCAAGAACTGAAAGAGGAAGAGGAGTCTTTTGAAATGGTTTTGCATGAGGAGTCTTTGCCCTTGGCTGCAGTGGTCGAAGAGCCCAAGTTGAATAGTCCATTTGTTCAGGAAATTGCCGCACTGGACGAGGCGGAAATGCAAAAGGCAAGGGCTGCGGAAAGATTACACAAGTTAAGGAACCTCTCCTTCAATTTTGGTTCTGCCGATCCCAATAATGAATACGATAACATTCCTGCCTATGTCAGGCAAAACCTCCAGGTACACAATACCACCCTGGCCTCGGTTGAGAAATTCTACAGCAGTTATGCAGTAGGAACTGACGAAAACAACATAACCCAGATCAGTACGATCAATACTTTCCTCGAAGGAAAGAAACCAGACTGATCAAATATCTTTGTTTACCACAGGCCCCGGATATCTATCTGGGGCCTTTTTTATTTTTTGATTCCTTGAGTTGTTTGGTTTCATCGTAATTTTGCACAAAACACAGACATGCCAACAGTTTTGATTACAGGAGGGACAGGGATGATTGGAACCGCCCTGAGCCGACATTTGCTCAACCAGGGATATGATGTCATCATCCTCTCCAGAAATCCTATCGAAACAGCTTCTGTGTACAAGACCAGTTCTTCCCAAAACAGTTTCAGACCAAGCGGTAATATTTTTTATGCCAAGTGGGATACTGAGAAGAAAATGATTGATCCGCAGGCCATTGCAAAGGCTGACCATATTGTGCACNTAGCAGGTGAGGGTGTGGCCAAGAAAAGATGGACAAAAAAGCGCAAAGAAGAAATCCGTTTGAGCCGCACCCAGTCAAGCGAGCTCTTGTTCAGCTGCCTTTCATCTCAGCCCAACAAAGTCAAGTCTGTTATCAGCGCCTCTGCCATTGGCTGGTACGGCCCAGATCAGGGAAAAGTTTTTACTGAGGAAGACCCTTCCTCCAATGATTTTCTAGGTCAAACCTGTAAGGCCTGGGAACAGAGCATAGACAAGGTAGAATCCTTGGGTAAAAGGCTGGTCAAGTTGAGGTTGGGGATTGCCTTGAGCAATGAAGGAGGCGCCTTGGCGGAATTCAAAAAGCCTGCGCGGTTCGGTGTTGCTGCAGTGTTGGGCTCCGGTAATCAGGTCACCAGCTGGATTCATATTGATGATCTTTGCAGGGCGTTTATCCATGCCATTGAAACCGCATCAATGGAAGGTGTTTACAACCTTGTTGCACCACAACCTGCTACCAACAAGGAGTTGACGTTGTTGATTGCCAATGCCATGAATGGACATTTTTTCATCCCCCTCAAGGTTCCTGCTTTTCTATTGAAACTGATCATGGGTGAGATGAGCATTGAAGTACTCAAAAGCACAACTGTTGATTCAGGTAAACTGCAACGCACCGGATTCAATTTCATTTACACCAATGTCCATTCAGCCATAAAACACCTCATTGGATAAGCATTTGACAAAAAGCAGGCTCACTGTTTCCATTTTCTATTTCATATCAGGAATCATATTCGCGTCTTTTACATCAAGAATTCCTGGCATTCAACAGAAGTTCATGTTGAATGATGCTTCACTGGGGCTCCTGCTGGCCAGTATTCCTGCAGGACTGATGATTTCAATGCCCTTTGCAGGATATTTCACCAACAGGTTCAGCATGCGTTCATTGCTTATTTCCGCTGCTCTGGCCTATTCCATCTTATTGCTCTGCCTGGGTTATGCCTCGGCTGCATGGCAGGTGTCTATTGTGCTCTTTCTGTTTGGTATTTCAAGGACTTTTTACAACGTATCAGTCAATACTTGCTCAATTGTTTTGCAACAGCAATTCAAGCGATCTATCGTAACCAGTTTTCATGGTATCTGGAGTCTGGCAGCCCTTCTTGGCGCATTGCTCAGCATGATCCTCATTGGATGGGACGTTAGCATGGGAAACCATTTTTTGATGGTATCAATTTTCTCTGTCGTTGTTGTATTCTTTTTCAATGGATCGATACCTGAAACAGGTAAAGGCCAACCCAAGAAAAAATTGTTCAGCGCTGCCAACAAGGGGTTGCTGCAATTGGGATTCATAGCAGCCGGTAGCATGTTTTGTGAAGGAATGATGAGCGATTGGAGTGGAATCTATTTTTCCAAAGTTGGCGGCGTAACAGGTCAATACTATGTCCTGGGATATGCATCCTATCTGACCACCATGGTGCTGGGTCGCTTTTTGGGGGATTGGTTTCTTGGGAAATATGGTGAAATGACAATGGTCAGGGCCAGTGCAATCCTGCTCGGCATAGGCTTTCTTGTGGCAGTGGTATTTCCAAACCCTTTCTTGATTGTTATCGGATTTTTGCTGGTTGGATTGGGCGTTTCTTGTTTTGTTCCGATGATTTTTCTGCTTGCTTCAAAAAATGCTGAAGTGCCTATTGGGACTGCCGTTTCATCTGTTTCGCTATTGGGGTATATTGGCTTTTTGATTGGTCCTCCCATCATTGGATACCTTTCTGAAATACCTTCGGACTTCAGGCTGCATTCATCAGCAGCATTGTGGTGGCCTTGCTGATTGGGCTGGTGGCGATGCGTTTCAAGCAACGCCAGGCTATATCCTGAAGAGGCTGACTGCATCATCATTGATCTCTAGCGCATAGGTTTGACCAATGGCGATGGCAACGTTTTCTTTCTCGTGGCTGATCGGAAATCCAAAACATTTTGGATACGCATATTCCTGAACAGCTTCGGCGATGATGGCATAAGCCGTTTTGCCAAAGGTTCTTTCCGTGTCTTTGTTGTCTGAAAAGCCACCAACAATCAGGCCTTTTAGTCTTTTCAATTTTCCTGCTCTTTTCAGTTGCAACATCATCCTGTCAATATTGTACAACTGTTCCCCGACGTCTTCAATGAAAAGGATCTTTCCATCGGTATCATATTCCGCATTGCTGCCAATACTATGGGCCATCAGACAAAGGTTTCCTCCGATGACAGCNGCTTTGGCTTTTCCTTGNTGGTTAAGGGGATGTTTTGCTGATGTATAATGTACTGGTTTTCCTTCAAGGGTATCTTTCAATGAAAAAGTAAAGCGGTTTTCTCCATTGTTGAAAGCACCTGCCATAGGACCATGAATACTTGATATGCCCAGTTGTTCATGCATGTAGCCATGGAGCACGGTGATATCGCTGAAACCAACAATCCATTTGGGATTTTTTTTGAAAGCCTTCCAGTTGATGCCATCCAGTATCCTTGTGGTTCCATATCCACCCCTTCCACAAAGGATGGCGTTGATGGATGGATCATCAATAAAAGATTGAAGATCATTCAGTCTTTCCTCGTCAGTGCCAGAGAAATAGTTCTTTGATTTGCCGCCCAAGGTTTTTCCCTTGACCACCTTGTACCCCCATTTTTTCAGGGTCTGGATGCAGGCCTTGGCTTTTTCTGCAGGCATGAAACCGGCAGGGCAAACGATTCCAATGGTATCGCCCGGTTGGAGGTAAGGAGGGATCTTCATGGCCTAAAATTAGGTCTTATGGCTAAAAAATGCCCCAAATCCTTCGATACATTTGGTTATTTTTGCCAACACGAAAGAAAGCAAATGAACAATCTCCCCAAACGATACCTGATCACCTCTGCACTCCCTTACGCCAATGGACTGAAGCATATCGGNCACCTGGCNGGTGCCTATATCCCAGCAGATATTTATGCCCGTTATCTCCGGGCCCAGAAAAGGGATGTAGTTTTTGTCTGCGGAAGTGATGAGCATGGAACTGCTATTCCCATCCAAGCCATGAAAGAGGGAACCACTGCACAGGCCATCATTGACAAGTACCATCAGGCGATGAAGGAGGACTTTTCAGCTCTCCAGATCAGTTTTGATGTCTACCACCGCACTTCAGATCCCTTGCACCATGAGACCTCCAGGGAGTTCTTCAGCTATCTCCATGAAAGAGGGGAGCTTGAAACCAAGGAGACGGAACAATATTACGACGAAGCCTCGTCCACTTTCCTTGCAGACCGTTTCATCAAAGGAACCTGCCCGCATTGCAAGAGCAACAGGGCTTTTGGGGACCAGTGTGAATCCTGTGGAACAGCCCTCAGCCCCGATGAACTCATTGATCCTGTGAGCACCATCAGCGGCAACAAGCCCGTCAAGAAAAAAACAACCCATTGGTATTTGCCATTGGCCAAGCATGAAACCTTTTTGAGAGAGTGGATCCTGGATCAGCACAAGGATGACTGGAGACCTTCTGTCGTTGGGCAATGCAAGAGTTGGATAGATGGTGGTTTGCAGTCCAGGGCAGTTACCCGCGATTTGAATTGGGGCGTTCAGGTGCCATTGGAAGATGCTGCTGGAAAGGTTTTGTATGTATGGTTTGATGCACCCATCGGTTACATCTCGGCAACCAAACAGTGGGCCATTGACAATGACAAGGATTGGAAGCCATATTGGTATGAGAACGATACACAGCTTGTTCATTTTATTGGCAAGGACAATATTGTTTTCCATTGCATCATTTTCCCGGTGATGCTCAAATTGCATGGCAACATCCTGCCTACCAATGTTCCTGCCAATGAATTCCTGAACCTGGAAGGTGATAAGATGAGTACCAGCAGAAACTGGAAACTCGAGATGCGTGATTTTATCAATGATTTTGTGAAAAAGGAAAACGGAGGAGACCAATGTGTTGACATGCTCCGCTATTATCTCACACAGATTGCTCCTGAAAGCAAGGACAGTGAGTTTACCTGGAAAGGATTTCAGGATGCTGTCAACAGTGAGCTGGTCTCTATTTTCGGCAATTATGTCAACCGTGCATTCGTGTTGATGCACAAACTCTGTGGAGGAAAAGTGCCAAGGTTCGTTGAAGAAATAGCTGATGAGAAAGACCATCAATTGGTGCGCGATATCGCAGATGCCAAGACCAAGATAGAGGCTTCTCTTGAACAGTATAAATTCCGCGAAGCGCTTTTTGATGTGATTGATCTTGCCCGGAAAGGCAACAAATACATGCAGGAAAAAGAGCCCTGGATTCTTGCCAAGACGCTTGCTGAGGACCCCGCTCAACAGCAGAAAATTGACAATTGCATGCACCATTGTTTGCAGCTTGCTGCCAACCTTGCCGTGCTCATCAATCCATTTCTTCCATCCACAGCAAAAAAAATGTGCAGCATGATGAAGGTGGTTGACAAGATGCTGGATTGGGAGAATGCAAGCAGCATGAAACTCCTCAGTGTCGGATACAGTTTGCGCGAACCACAATTGTTGTTCAGGAAAATTGAAGATGAAGAAATAGCNTTCCAGGTCGATAAATTGAAGGCAGGCGCAATCGCTGCAGTTGAAGCAGCAAAGCCTGCTGAGGAAACTGTGCAACCACTGAAGGAAGAAATTGTATATGATGATTTTGGAAAAATAGACCTGCGTACAGGCATCATCACTGCCGCACAAAAAGTTCCAAAGGCGGACAAGTTGTTGCAGCTTGAAGTTGACCTGGGATTTGAGAAAAGGAC
>Ga0063231_10000189_pt1 | contig 16109 bp, 19 predicted proteins | sample LauGreSu1BDMLBSD_2_FD_56231 | JGI IMG/M metagenome (GOLD analysis project Ga0063231, IMG submission 56231) | Freshwater lake microbial communities from Lake Michigan, USA - Su13.BD.MLB.SD v2 (version 2) | ecosystem: Environmental > Aquatic > Freshwater > Lake | place: Lake Michigan, USA...
TCAGGTCACAGCTTGGGTACGGAAAAAATCGCGCATTTCTTGAGAGGGCATGAGACGCCACACATCGTCGGAGTCCTACTGCTTGCCCCGTCGGACTCGCCAGGATGTCAGGAGAGGTGGGAGGACGAGTCTGGTAAGGACTACATGTCAGAGGCGATACGCATGTGCAGTTCCGGCAGGGCCGGTCATCTGATGGCGGACAGACTTGTGCATGCAGGGCTCCTGCCAATGACGGCACGGGCATACCTCGACTTCTTCGATGAAGACTCGGACCTGAGGAGGGCTCTGCCGTTCAGGACGGGTGGCATTGAGAGTATTCCCGTCCCCGCCTACGCACTCATACCAGCAGACGATGTGTGGAACATAACATCTCCGAAGGACTATATGGAACAGATGGTGGCCGTCGGGTGCGGGGGAGAGATATGTGGATGCAACCATGANTTTGAAGGCCACGACATCGGTGGTGCCCTCAGGTCGGCCGAACAGGCATTCTTTGGTGACAGCCGAAAATAAAACGGAGAGGATTGCAAATGTACAACTGGATCAAGACGGCATCTGGATGGACTCTCGGCACCCAAAAGCACGCAGGCGCCGCGGGGATGGGCAACATGCAACCCACTAGGGAGCAGGTCATGCGGGCCGGCGAATTGTGCAAGTATTGGGCGCAGGCGCTCGCGGCAGGGGACCAGGACATCCTGCATGAGCTCGAAAAGGTGCCACCCCTTGAGCTGCCCGAATGCAGTTCAGAAGATTCCATAAATGAATGCAAGGGCATGCTCGACCACTTCTGCGAGGAGATGCTCGAGGTCATGCATGCAACCGACACGCCCATCCGCGGATGGCGCGGGGCAGACGGCTTCCTCCAGGATGCCATGTCGGGCGGAAAATCCACGGAACAATAGGAGAACAATAGATGTCAGCAGACCAATTCGCGGCGAGGGCGAAGCAGCTTTTTGACGAGCGCTTCAGGGTCAGGTTCAATTTCGATGGCACGGTCTCAACCGCGGAGGGCGGACGCGGAGAGAAACGTCGTGCCGTTGGATTCGACGGCGATAAGAGCACTTTCACATGGAAACGTTTCCTCACCCTTGAGGACAGTTACAATCCATATCCCGGCCAATTGAACCCGTGGAGCCTGAAGGCATGGTACAAGTGGGGATGCAGAAAATTCCACTTCCACAACCCGTTCGGGAAGGTTGCCCATGGAAATCTTCAAGGACTTGTGTACGAAGTAGACCAGTACCTGAGCGCGAAGAATGGTCTGACGGTGGAAGGCGTGGTGCAGAACACTCCCATGCCATGGCTTGTAGATGACTTCGTCACGGTGGTTAGGGCGCTCACCACGGGACAACGCGGCACGCTTGACCAGGCGACATGGGACGAGTGGACAGTCGGACGAGACGCATGGTTCAAGCCCACCGAGCCGATTGACCTCATAGTCTACATAGGCGGCATGGCCGACCCCAGCATTTCAGATGATGCATATGCCGCATATATCAGGCGGTGGAACAACTTGTTTAACACCAGTCCGACAGAGGCAGCCAAGAGGCTGAGCGACTCCGTCGCTCCCCTTGTGGATGCCAAGTGTCGAATAGGATTCGATGCAGCCGTCGCAAGCCCCGGATCTATGCCCGGCTGGGTTGTCCCCCTCACGGTGCAAGGCATGGCGCTCCAGAAAGGTTGGTGGAACTTCTGGATCGCCCTGGGAAAGAAGATAGGGAAGAACAGGATGTACGTGGAGTCCTACCCGTTCAAGAAGGACGGGATGGCCAACTCCTACCTGGGCTACAACATCATAGCGGACGACGACTGGTCTTTCACCAAGAATGTCCTGCCTGGCGAGGACGGGCCGCACATGACGAGCGAGATGGGGGATGTCGAGTTCTGGAGAGCCATATGGCAGAACACCCCGGAAACCGCCCCCCTCATCGGCTCAAACATGTCTACCAATCCGATCATGGAGCGCTACTGGTTCCTGAAGGAACATGCTCATGCATCGCTCAGCAAGGCCACCGACGAGTTGAGGCTGAATCCGGCAGGCTGCTGCCAGCAGGGGCACAATTATTACTGGGGAGACATATATGGAGACATCATCGCCTACCACATCCTGGAGAAGCAGAACACCAGGTGGGAGACGAATGAGCGCGGAAACATAACGAGGAGCGGAATATTGGTTCCGCACTCCCTCCTGCAGATACTTCCGGAATCTTTCCCTGGTGATCCTGCATGGGGCAGGCAGTTTGGCAAGCGGTTCGAGAGCGCCGAGGCGTTCGTCAGCCACCTTGCCTCCACCATGGACAGGAAGAAGGCATCCGAGGCCGGTCTGTACGGAGCCTGAAAGGCTCGTATGGGTCAAGGTCAGCGCTGAGCAGCCGAAAAAGGCGCTATAGTCGTCGCCATGAGCAAAAACATCCATCGCCCGGGCGGCGATGGTGCGTACAATAGGAAACCAATGATCACAAAGCACAGCGCCATGGAAGTAACTGCAGACACCTTCCGCGATAAGGTCGCGTCCTCGGATGTCCCCGTACTCGTCGACTGGTGGGCCCAGTGGTGCGGCCCGTGCCGCATGCTCTCCCCCGTGATGGACCAACTTGCCTCCGAGTATGGTGGACGTGCAAAAGTCGCCAAGGTCAACTGCGATTCCGATGCTGAATTTGCAAGGGGCAATGCAATACACTCGCTGCCGACTGTGACCCTGTGGAAGGATGGCAGGGAGGTCGCCCGTGTCGTTGGTCTGCGCAGCATCGCCGAATACAGACAACTCATTGAAGGGAACATGTGATGACGACTGAAGCCCAGGTGAATAGCGAAGCAACCACCCTTGTTGGATACGCCCGCTCCGAATTCGAGGTGGCGGCACAGCACAGGGACAAGTCACAGGTCACCGAGGAGATGATGCCATGGATCGAGAGGATTGAATCATCCGTGGTCAAAATGCTCGCAATACTTGACGAGTTGCCGACGGAAGATCGCAGCCGGTGGCTGGCGATGTCACTGTTTGGCAGGCTATCCACCAACCAGGTGATCACGCCGCTCACCGGAGAGGACTCCGAATGGACGGATTCCGGCATCGATAATCTGAAGAAGAACAAGCGATGTCCCCATGTCTTCCTCCGCGCCGATGGAACCGCTTTTGATGCAAGGGCGGTCGTGCGTCTGTCGGGAGATGGGAGCATGCGCCCCGAGTCGGTGGAACCGAGGGAAGTCAACTTCCCCTACATGCCGAAGCAGGAAATACTCGGGCCGAAGGAGACGGAAGCGCCTTCCCTGAAGATTGCGGAGGTCGAGTCATGAGCGCATTTGGATATTCATACCTCCTCGACATGTACGAGTGCAGGGCTGGGGTGGCGGACAACCTGGAACTCCACTACAGGTTCCTTGAGGAACTTGTGGACAGGCTCGGAATGACGAAGATGTCGGCGCCCATCGTCATACACGCGCCCAGGAATCGTGGAGTGGAGCAGTTCCCGGAAAAGGCAGGAGTGAGCGGATGGGTTCCACTCATCGAGAGCGGAATCCAGATACACTCCATAGAGCCAACGCACTTCATCACGCTTGATGTCTACTCTTGCCGCAAGTTTGAGCCATCCGTGGTGTCTGGGTGGGCGCACGAATGCTTCGGATACCACAACCACGAGGAGCACTTCCTCCAGAGGGGCGTGAAGTATCAGCCTCCTGGTGTCACGGTGTCGGAGGATGGGCGTAAGTGGAGCAATCGCTGACACCGTAGCTCAGCAGTTAGAGCAGAGTCACCAGTCGGTATGACAAAAACACCCTATTAGGCTCCGATAGCTGAGGTAGTTTAGCAACGGACTTTTAATCCGTATTAGGAGAGTGCAAGTCTCTCTCGGAGCATTTAGTTGGTAGATAGCAGATGAGCGAAGAAGACAAGAAACTCCGCAGGGAATCCTGGCATGCCAAATACCCATGGCTGCACTGCGACATCGAGTGCATGACAGGATGGGACGACATACTTGATAGACTTTTTTCCCTCATGCATGACAGGTGGCAGAGGATGGAATGCCATGAGGACGACAGGTTTTCCGTCATGCAGGTGAAGGAGAAGTTTGGCACATTGCGCGTGTACACTGGAGGAGCCGATGACCTGATTCATGGCATGACAGCCATGGCGGAATCTTGTTCCTCTTTCACATGTGAGCAGTGCGGAGCGAGCGGGGCACGGCTCACTGGCGGTGGATGGCTGTCCACACGCTGCACGGCTTGCGTTCCTGATGCTCAGTAGCGTGTGAAATGAAAATAACCGATGCTCCCGTAGCTCAGCTGGATAGAGCAATCATGCCATGATCAAAAAGCCAATGACAGTTGGGACACAGTATAAAAAGGTTACTCTCGGCATTTATTTCTGAAAGCATGGTGTCCTCGGAAAAACTAGATATGGGAATTTTGTGACAGACCTCAACATGCTTATCCCACCCGCAATTTTCGCAATATTTGGTTTCTTTTGCCTTCGAGGTCATTCTTGCTCTAGCTCTGACAAGGGCATACGCGGAAGATTTATGATGCCTTTCATAGATCGCATCTTTAAGCTTCATGTCTTTTGCTGAGCAATTTTCGAGAAAGCATTCATCGCAAAACTTTCGACGCGGTCTAATTTTGCAGAGGCATGAAGAGCATTTATTGTCGTTTTTTCTCTTCACAAATTTACTGTTGTTAACGACAGCTGCACACGACCTAGAGCAGAACTTGGCGTTCAAAGTANGCTTTTGACATGATTGACAAGGCNTAGACTCCATAGCACAATTTACCTCGATGATTCTTGAAATTCACCATCTGCCCGCATACCGGCTCCGCCTTCTAAGCGGTAGTACCGTAACTGGAACTATGCAGGTTCGACTCCTGCTGCGGGTGCTTGACTCGATTAGAATGTTTATCAATGAAGTCGAAAAACTCCTCATGTTTTTTGCAGATGGTCGCAGGTTCAAGTCCTGCCGGGAGTGCTAGAACTGCCCGAATGGGCGTAGAAATGGAGAACACATGGATGACACACTGAAGAACAGGTTGCGCGCGGCTGGATTCTCTCACCTCGTCGATGGAGACATCGATGAGCTCGTAAAGGCGCTGATGTCGGAATGCGAATCCGCCCGCTCCCGTGCAGAGATGCGCGGCAAGGAGGCGGAGACCATCAGAATGGCCATGAAAAGCATGCAGGCCGACCTTTGGGTTCAGCGCGAGATGTTCGGCCAGATGCAGCAGCAGTGGGTGATGGCGCTCAGGAAGATTCACCAGATGGCCTCCGAGTCGGAGGCGCAGTCGGCGACCCAGAGCACCATGCGCTGAAGACCGCAGGTGTTTGGGCACAAATTGCAAAATCTCCACCTAACAGGAGGTGGGGCATGAGCAATGAAAGCGGGTCCAAGCCCGGCGTGAAAACCACTGAGTTCTGGGTTTCTATAGCGCCAGTCATACTTGGTCTGGTGGAAAGTCAAAGGATGGATCAGAACACAAATATGGTTCTGATCATCTGTGGAACTGCGCTTGGAATGGCTTACATTGTCAGCAGGACGATGGTAAAGCGCTGCACCAAGCGCTGATTTTGATAACAATTCAGCAGGCGCCGAAAGCGATTTCGGCGCCTTTTTATTTGGGCGGCGGGCATGAAGGATGGCAGCGGTGTGTACCGAAATACCACATTGCCACCATGAATGCACATAAAGGACAGACATGGCTCGTAACAGGCGGGCGTGGGTTCATAGGGTCGCACCTCGTGGACAGGCTGCTCACTGACGGAGTGCACGTTGTCAACATCGATGCGATGTCGCCGTCCGTGCACGGGACGATGGTAGAAGAATTCATGCCGAGGGTTAGAGAGAGTTTTTACCGAGCGGATATCGGTGATCGGGAGGCAGTCAGGGAAATCCTCATACAGCACAGGCCATCTAGAGTCATCAACCTGGCAGCTGAAACCCATGTCGACAGATCAATATCAGATGCCTCTGACTTTTTCAAGACCAATGTCGACTCGACATACAGGTTTGTGGATGAATGCTCCAGATACCACAACCAGGCAATATGTCCTGAAGGGTTCCTGTTCGTCCATGTGAGTACTGACGAGGTGTATGGGTCGCGGAGGGATGGAGAAAGACCATCCAACGAAGAGGACCGATTCGACCCGCGCAATCCGTACTCTGCGAGCAAGGCTGCATCGGAGCACATCGTCAGGGCATGGGGAAATACATATAGCCTGCCATGGGTCGTCACGAATTGCAGCAACAACTATGGACCAAGGCAGTTCAGGGAGAAGTTTATACCAAATGTTGTCACCAAGGCTTTGAATGGACAGGAGATACCGATATACGGAGACGGACAGCAGGTTCGCGACTGGCTGCATGTGACGGATCATGTGGCGGCACTTGTGGCTGTCGCCAGTCGGGCATCTGCTGGCTGCACGTACTGCATCGGTGGCGACGGCATGATGACCAACATGCAGATGCTCGAGATGGTGGTCTCGTCAGTTGAATCCCGAGGTGTCCGATGCCGGCATTTGATCAAGCATGTGACCGACCGACTGGGGCACGACAGGCGCTACCAGGTTGACAGTGGAAAGATACATGCCGAATTTGGATGGGCACCATCGGTGCCAATTCGGGATGGGGTGGACAGCACCGTCGAATGGTACATGGCGAATGGAAGCTGGGGTGTGGCTTGAAGGGCATAGTCCTGGCCGGTGGAATGGGGACAAGGCTATACCCTGCGACGAAGGCCATTTCGAAGCAGTTGCTGCCTGTCTATGACAAACCCATGGTTTACTATCCCATATCGGTACTGATGCTCGCAGGCATCAGGAACATCCTGGTGATCACCACTCCTCAGGACAGGGACAACTTCGAGAGGCTGCTTGGAGATGGCTCGCAATGGGGAATAAGGCTACAGATCAAGGTACAGGAAGAACCAAGGGGACTGGCTGAGGCGTTCATCATCGGTGAGCAATTCCTAGACGGTCAGCGGTGCTGTCTGGCACTTGGAGACAACATCTTCTACGGATCAGGCTTCACGGGGCAGTTGAGGGAAGCGGCACGACGGCAGGAAGGGGCGACCATATTCGGATACAGGGTTAAGAACCCGACCGCGTTTGGAGTTGTCGAGATCGATCAGCGTGGAAGACCAATCTCTATCGAGGAAAAACCTAGCAATCCACGTTCGGATATTGCGGTTCCGGGAATATATTTCTACGACAAAAGGGTGTGCGCTTTCGCACGGATGGTGAAGCCATCAGTTGGCGGAGAACTGTCCATCACGTCTATAAATCAGATGTATCTTGACGATGGAAGCTTACATGTGACTAGGCTTGGTCGCGGATTCACCTGGTTTGACACGGGAACGCACGACAGCCTTTTGGAGGCTTCTCAGTTTGTGCACAGCCTTGAGGAGAAGCAAGGGTTCAAGATTGCTTGTCTAGAGGAGATAGCCATGAACAACGGATGGATAGACAGGCAATTACTACAAAGTCAAATAAACAGTATGAAACCATGCAGATACAAAGAGCATCTCGCTCATCTGATTGAAATTGAACAGGATAGGTGAAAAATGCACGCAACAGCATATAGGGCATCTGAAGAATTTGTGCGCAAGCATGTTTCGATGCCGCACCACTNTTTGAGTGTACTTGATGTTGGATCCTTTGATGTTAACGGGTCGATGAAACCTATATTTTCTAAATTTGCNAANTATGTTGGGCTCGATATGCGTGAGGGCAAGAATGTTGACGTGGTGTGCAATGCCCACAATATGATTTTCGAGGACGAGACTTTTGATGTGGTGGTCAGCAGTCAGTGCCTTGAACATGACCCCATGTTTTGGCTTACATTCGTTGAGATGGCTCGAGTGGTTAAGGATGGAGGATTCATATTCATATGTTCTCCATCTTGTGGCCCATATCACCCGCACCCCATAGATTGCTACCGTTTCATGCCTGATAGCTGGACGGGTCTCGTCGAATGGGCGGGAATGAACAAATTAAGACTGACCATCGTTGAGTCATATATAGAAGAAAGTTGCGAAAAATGGAGAGACTCTGTGGCCGTGTTTCAAAAGATCGGATCGCAGGATGTTGTCGATCATAAACTGAAGGAAGAGAAAATATGAATGTAGTCATTCTAGGAAACGGATACATAGCAGGGCACCTTGGTAGAGAATTGATGAAGCACCATCATGTTACCACCTGTTCAAGAAATCAAATTGATTACGGAAATCATAGGCGCCTGTCAGACTTTTTAGTGTCGAATAAGGCTGATGTTGTAATCTGTGCCTTTGGATTCACGGGCAATCCAAACATAGACGAGGCTGAGGAAAAAAAGAGCCTGTGTTGGAAGTTGAATGTNGTAGACCCACTTNTGGTTAATTCGGTGTGTGCNGATCTAGGGNCGTCATTTTGCTGCATTTCTTCTGGGTGCATNTACGATGGGTATGANAAGGTCTGGGAGAGCACGGACGAGCCTAATTTCGGAATTCTGCACAACTCCTCGTTCTATTCAAAATCGAANCATGCGTTTGAGATGTCGACATCACACCTGCCGGGAACAGTGATAAGAATAAGAATGCCATTCAGCGAATGCAATAGCCAACGCAATTATCTGATGAAGTTGCTACGATATTCTCTACTCATCGATGTTGTGAACTCAAAGACCTGTGTGAATGACTTATGCAGCGTTGTGAATNCCGATTTGGAGNATATGCTTGATNGNGCAACAGGACTTCGGCGCACATTACAAGTAGTCAACCCAAACCCACTTACCACAAGAGCGGTGGTGAACTTAATGCGAAAGCACGGACTGAGGCGAGATGACTGGAAATTCATACCCATAGAAGAACTTCCTGCAAAAGCACCAAGGAGCAACTGTGTTGTCAAAACAGAACTTGGCTGTGTCGCAAGCAAAATTGATGATGAGTCGATTGCCCTAGATAGGGCTCTAAAAAGTATGTCATTAAATTGCAAATAATACTTGACATTTGTGTGTGTGTGTGTGTGTGTGTGTGTGTGTGAGTCTGATCATGAAAATATCATGCAACATTCTTGGAACAAGTAAAAACACAAATCGATTGAGAGTTTTGACCGCTGATGCGATTCGCTCGCATAAGCATGAAATTACCATGAATTTTATGGCGGAAGGTGAAAGACCTGATTTTTTACCTAAGAGATGGAATTGGATAAAAGCCGACCAATATCGTGTTTCAGACAGACATGTACATGCACTTATTGATGGTGTCGCAAACGAGTCATTCGATTACAATATATTCTGTGACGATGATGTGATCATAGATGTGGACAAATTTGTAGAAATGGCGGAAAGCCAAGCTAGCGGTCCATGTGTCTGGAGCACGCATCCTGGAGAAAACTGTAATATTGGGGTTGCGTCAATAATACAAAAACATGCAGGAAGATATGTAAGAGGACGAAACATTTCGCATGCATGGCTAGGGTACTGCACATCAGTAATAAATAGGGAATTGTGCGCTATTGCAAGGAGAGATAGAGAAATGCTTGATTGCCTACTAAAAATTTCTCGTGATATATCTAAAGATAGTTTCATACCTGATTTGCAGATTTCTATATTAGGATTTTTAGCAGGAGCGGGACACTCTAGAGGAATGATGAACATGGGAACCTGTTGGCCTGATTTTGTAAATTCATCTTTGCTCGTTTCTGGAGGGACAAGATGGCACATCCATGCGACAGGCGAGAGCCCTTCGGTTCCCCCTGAATCTTTAATGCATGCTCTAAAAAAATCGCCATTTGCAAATGAAAAAGAAATGCTTCTCAGCATTCACCCCATGATATCAAAAGGGGTAAAGGCTAAGGATTTTGTTGGCAAGCATATAAATATTGCTTGGTTTTGGAGACCATGGAGGAGCAGGATTGACCATCCCGACCCGAATGATTTGATTTCAAGAAAATGTATCATGCATGCAGATGGAACCTTTACATCACAAGACAGAACTGATTTTGCAGGAAAATGGGAAGTATGTGATGGAGGATGGAAAATAACTTCACCTGGGAATATGAGTACGACCGAGTTTTTTGGAATTTATGAGGGTAAATTCGCAGTTGGAGTTTCGAAATCGCACATGAAGGGCTGTATCGCAAACACATTCATGGCATGTATTGCATAAAGAAAAGTGAAACACGCCTCAACCATGGGAAAGGGAGGATGTAAAAATGAGGTTTTCAGTCATCTCTACTGATTACGACATGCATGTGCCAAGGCATGAGGTGCAAAGAGGAATCGACTCAATCCACTCGCAGACATTCCAAGACTTTGAGTGGATTATAGTGCATGACGGACCTAAGAGAATACCTTACAGTGAAGAATACGATTTGTCACATCTTAGAAAAAAGCCAATTGTCGTAGAGACCTGTGAGCGCATGGGTAGCGCTGGAACCTATGGCAGAGATTACATTATGAAGAATTTAGCAGTAGGGGATTTTTTTGTTCAATTCAACATAAATAACATTTTGTACCCCAATGCACTAGAGTTAATCGACATAAACTTAAGAAATTCCGATTGCAAAATCGCGATATTCAATATCTTTCATCACGGGCTAAACAGGCATCTTTCGGGGATTCCTGAGCCTTGTANAATAGATTTGTTACAACTCGTCGCCCACAGAAGCATATGGAGAGATGTAGGATATTTTTTTGACAAAGGTCCTCAAGCGGATGGAGTCGTATATGAAAAAATGTGCAGGCTTAATACCTGGGTTCAAATAAGCGAAAAACTTGGAGAAAACTTCTGATGTCTTCAACTAGAAAAAAAGTGGCTTGTATCATTTTAGGTACAAGCAAAAATATTGACAGATTGAGAGTTCTTGTAGCCGGAGCTATCAAGTGTTGTAAGCACGATTTGTTCATTAAGTTTGTTGCTGATGGTTCAAGACCAGACTTTATTCCAAAAGAGTGGGAGTGGATATCGGCAGAACATTTGAAGTTAACCAACAATAATGCTCATCCCACAAGCAGGCGACATGCTTGGGCTCTTGAGAGTAGGATTGCATCAAAAGAATATGATTACTGCATATTTTGCGACGACGACATATTGTTGGATGTCGATAAGTTTTGCCAACTTGCTCAGGAAGAAGAAGGCAATCCAACATGTTGGTTAACAGAGCCAGGAACTCCACTATGTGGATGGGGCTTTGTGCTAGGGATGGTCTCTAAATACTTCAGATGCTCACATCTTTGCGACATTTACATGGCTGGATGTGTAGCTGCAGTAAACAAAAAGTTCATAGAGTTAGCTGAATCTAGGAGAGAATTATGGGAGCAAAAGCTGCAAGATTGGTCGGACGAGACGGGGACACCAGATCTTGCAATTTGCCTATTGGCAGGATTATTAAAGGCTAAGGTTGTTACGGCAGCAAATCAGGCATGCTGCGGTGGCACAGGCTGGCCTGCACTTGTTTGCTCTTCTGTCCTTTGCGAAACGGGGCAACGCTGGTTTGTTCATGGAACATTTAGAACAAACTTAACATGTACAGAATCACTCTGTTCTGTACTTTCGCGCGCCCCTGTGGACATCGAAAATTTAATACCAGCGCTATACTTTCGAATAAAACAGAAGTTTAAGGCAAAAGATTTTGTCGGGAAAACCCTAGAATATAAATTCTTCTGGTGTCCGTGGCATCTTGCAGCGCAGGGGGGATCGCCCACTGGTGGAGAGCATGTCTTGCGAACTATGGTTCTGAATGAAGGTGGATCAATTACTGAAAACTTAGATAATGTGATTGTTATAGGTAAATGGAGTCCTTGCGACGATGGGCTGTGGATAGAACTAGAAAACAGTGGTCGCCATGTTTTTAAATGGACTTACGAAGGCGATATTGTGGGTTATCCAGTTGAAACAAAAGGACTCAATTACTTTGGCCATCTTGTACGGTTAAGCGTTGCAAAAAAAGAAAAAGACATGGTTGGAAAATCTGTGATTGAGGAAGTCGCAAAAACGAACATCAAGATTAGCGATAGTACTGCGGCAGAAAATAAATCAGGCGTTAATGTTCTTTTCGTAAACCATTTTGGTCATGTGGATTTTTTGAATGATCATGTGTATGAAGGATTTATTCGCCAGCCAAATTTCAAGATTTGGGAAACACACAATCCATTCTACATGCTTGAGGGATGCCCTGATCTTAACGGGATGTGGGGCAGGGGAATAGGTTACGGCAAATTGAAACACACACCAAGCATAGAAGACGCCAATATCATCAGGGAAAAGATAGCGAATAGATTCTATGACCTTATTGTCTACGGGAGCATAAGAAGATGTCGTGATCACTTTGATGAAGTAACAAAATCGTATTCTTTTGATCGGGTGTTAATTTTTGATGGAGAGGATGACCAAGGTGTCGACCTCTCCATGACTCAATATGGATTGTATTTCAAAAGAGAACTTGTCTCAGCACACCCAAGAGTGTTGCCTATAAGTTTTGCTGCGACGGAGTCTTCCATTGCGACAAGATTTTTAGAGAAGGAACAGTTGTTTGGCACATGCGTTCCTGGCAATCCATCTACATATAAATGGGATTTTTGGACCCAAAAAGAATACTATGAGGATTACAATAGATCTTTTTACGGCATCACAACCAAAAAGGCTGGCTGGGACTGCAACAGGCACTACGAGATTCTTGCCTCTCGCTGTGTGCCATACTTTTTTGACTTGGAGAATTGTCCACCTCTTACCATGACCAACTTCCCAAAAAATCAGGTGATAAACGCCAGCAAATGGGCAGCAAAAAAAATAGTACCATCTAACTATCAGGAAATACTAGAAGAACTATTTGAATTCACCAAGGAAAATATGATCACAGAAAAGATGGTAAGAAAGATGATTCTGAACAAGTTGTAGAAAATAATTACGTATGAACCATCCATACTTAAGCGCCGTGACGATATGAGGAGCAAATTGAAGAAAGGAGAGAATCGTGAGTCTGCTAAAATTTGTCAAAAATCTAGACTACGAACTGACGGATAAATATTCACTCGGATATATTGAAGCTTTTTATGACCGCATTTTGACGCCCCGAAAAAGCGATGTCAAAAATGTACTCGAAATAGGAATACATCAAGGTTTGAGTCTTCGGCTGTGGCGCGATTACTTTACTGAAGCGCAAATTTTTGGAATCGACATAAACGGCTGCCCTAATTGTGAAAATATGGATAGGGTTAATGCTATATGCGCAGATGCCTACACTGATTATGCTGTGCAATCTTTGACAGATATTAGTTTTGACTTGATTATTGATGACGGGCCGCACACTCCAGAATCTTGGCACTTTTTTTGCAACAAATACATAGATTTGGTCAAGCCTGGAGGCATAGCCGTGATTGAGGATATCATACACAGGGAGCATACCTCTAGTCTTGTTCATTCTGTAGCAAAAAAAGGAAAGCCATCTGTCTTTACTGTTCCTAATGCCCAATATGGGCCTATCGATGTCTTGGTTGTAGAAAGATGAGAACCAAAGGAGTAAAAAGTGAACAAAATATCTGTGTTTTATCATGTATTTCAAGCTGAAGGATGGGAGTTTTTGTATCAAAATCAGATACACAGACTGCATGCTTCTGGACTGCACGGGCAAATTGAATCCATCAAAATCTGCGTATCGGGGGAAAAAGAACTCCCCTATGTACCAAAAAAAGCAGAAGTCATTCGAAATGAAGATTCGAGTTCTGAGGCGTCGACGCTGAGACGGGCTTGGGAATTCTCAAAAAACTGCGCAGGCACCAATAACATTCTATACATGCACACAAAAGGTGTTTCCAACAAGTCTATCCAGACTGATGCATGGAGGCTTTACATGGAGTATTTTTTGATTGATCGATGGCGTGAATGCTTGGCTATATTGAATGAGCACCCGTGTTGCGGAGTTCAATTCCATAGAAACTATCATTTTCCGCATTTCTCAGGAAACATGTGGTGGGCGACTTCTGACCATATTGCCTCTCTAAACGACAATCAGTTGCAATCTCGTGCCGGATGTGAATTTTGGATTTGCTCGTCTTTTTCTGCTGGAACTGACAAGCCGTATTGCATGCATATGCCACCAGATGGAATGAATCTATATCATTCTATTATTCAGCCCAAGCACTACATGAACTGATTTTTCTTGACATGTATCAGCACAGAATCTCCGTATCCTGATTTAGACACCTGATTGACCACTTCCAACTCGACATTGTCGAAGGCTTTTTCTATTTCAGGCACAAGCCATTCGAAGCCATGCGCGGTTTCCACCACATAACTGCCCCCAGTCTTGAGGATGGGCCAGAAGTTCATCAATGTGTCGAGCTGAACCTGCGGGTTGTGATCTCCGTCATCGACTACGAAATCCAAGCTCCCGTTCACAAAATCTTCCACCGCCGCTCGGCCTTCTGCTTTGGAGGAATCTCCCACAAGTGAAGAAACTTCATGTTCGTTGAGAGCAGATTCTCCGTACGAGTCGAGACCGACTATGGTTCCGATGTGCATGTAGTCACGCCATGTGCGAAGGCTCCCTCCGAACGCCGTTCCAATTTCGAGCATCTTGCACTTGGTGTCTCTCATCGGGCTGAGCAGTCTGGTGTAGAAGTCGGTGTACCTGTGTTTCCAGAACTTCATGTTCCAGTACATGACGCAGAGCTTTTCCAGATCGTTGTCGGCGCCTCGAGATATGTAGATATCGGAGCAGTTAATATTCCTAGACCTCTTTCTCATCTCTCCAAAGAACCCCCCAGCACTTGCGGCGCCATCTATTGCAGAGTCTGGTGGACGTTTGAATATCAAGTGGTCTAGGCCTCTGCAGAGAGCCTTCTCCACAGCGATGGGGGAGTCGGAGGAGTTGGTCATCTTCAGGAGTTCCCCGCCGCAGTGCACATCGACCATGGCTCCCTCTGGCATGATCCATACCCACTCACCCTCCGGTACGCTGCGGAGGGCGAGCATAGTTGACGCATCCCTATCTGCCCTTGCAGATGGGTCTATGAGAACCTTGAGGTCGAGCGGGGATTGACCGACCTGGTTGACGACCTTGTGGGCTCTGTCCTCGCTACTGGTCACCACCGTCCAGTCTGTGTTGAAGCATTTGACTAGGGTGCTGTCCGCGATGTGGTTTCCTGCCCATTCGATCATTGGATCGTTGGCAAGAACACCTGTCGTGAGTAGATGAAGATTGTTCATGGACGATTCCTATATCGATGATATGATGCGCTTGAACTTCTTGGTGATCGGAGACGGCTTCACCGAGTCTCCGATCTTGACGATCTGGCGACGGAAATCCCGCATGCTGGCTTGGGGCATATACGGTTTCCTCATGCCCTCCTCGTATCCAGTGGTGTCTGTCATGCCTATGAGCTTATTGATCTTTTCCGTGTTGTGCTTGTCGTTTCCATTGAAATGGAGGATGATGGGCTTCCCACCCGTTGGATCAATCTTCACGCAAGGACGGCCAGACCTGCTGCCCTGCACAAAGTTTTCCATGGGGACATTACAGGTCGAAACCACCATATGGCATGCATAGTCGAGTCCTACCGATGCGCCGAGGCTATCTTGGTTGAGGAACATGCGGTGCCATGTGGCTTGGTCGGTTCTCCATGGCTCCATGAGTTCCTTCTGCCTGCTATACATGTCCTGCATGATCCTCATATGCCTGATGAAGTCCTTACGCCTACCCATGCACACTCCGGCGCACAGGTATCGGTAGTCGATGCCCTTGAACGAGTATGGAGGAGGCTTGAACTGGGGGGAGAAGTTCGGTTCTGGCCAGCAGTTGCCCTCTGCCGACACAAGTATCTCCTTCCCACATGCCTCTGCGTACTTCACTGCGAGATATGGATCCTGGGCGCAATACACATCGGAGCAGTCTAGCCACATGACCCATTCGTGATCCATCTCCTCCAACTTCGGAACGATGAGATGGTTCTTCATCTCCTGCATGGTCTTTGGGCACGGACCATCAACTACCACGAATTCCCTTCCGAATCGCTCTACGGATGCGCGGAGGCGACGAGAAGCCTCGAAGCACCTCTGAGGGTCTCCATAAAACGCCCCCGTGATGACTGCGAATTCACCGCTGCCGACCTTCTGTCGCTTCACAGGCTTGGCTTTTACCTTCGGGG
>Ga0063231_10000192_pt1 | contig 16024 bp, 17 predicted proteins | sample LauGreSu1BDMLBSD_2_FD_56231 | JGI IMG/M metagenome (GOLD analysis project Ga0063231, IMG submission 56231) | Freshwater lake microbial communities from Lake Michigan, USA - Su13.BD.MLB.SD v2 (version 2) | ecosystem: Environmental > Aquatic > Freshwater > Lake | place: Lake Michigan, USA...
ATTAACTAGTAATGACCATCAATAAAATATAAAAAATGAGCAAGCTAGAGCATTCGCATGCAAGCCCCCGACTGAAAGGGTCGGATTATGCATTTATCTTNTTACTCGGNATTAATCTAATCGTCGTTGTGTTGCTTGGGCGAAATATCTATGTCCAAGGGGATAAATTAGAACAGGCTCGCAAGAACGCAGAGCTTGTCATGGCCTGGGCCCATGGGGTTGATGAGGACATGAACGCTGGTAAACCAATTTCGCCCCAAAAATGTACCCCAGCTTCTGATAAAGACTTAAAGACACTAAAGTTCCAGATAAATACATGGGGTGATTGCGTTACTAGTTTATTTGGCCCCAAAGGAAAGTTCCCAGAAGTTACCAATACCTTTGTAAAGGATGGACCCATATGGGTTAAAAAATGCGATCGGGAGCACTTTGAGTCCAAGGGCGCACTTCTGTTTGAGCGACTCCAGACGGGTCCGGGAGGATCCCATGTNGCCTCAGAACTAAAAGATACCGATGTCTTAACAAGTGGGATGGAATTTAGGATTAATCTTTGTGATCGTGGCTTTCGATTAATTAAGATTGGTGAGGCTAAGTTATGACAGAGCAACACTTAACGAACGATCAAAAAAGTCCAACGATACGTAAATTAGTTTACGACCTTCTTTTTAATAAAGAGAACCCTGATGGCTTTCATCAATTATTTGAACGAGCCATTGCATTTGTCATTATTATAAATTTAGCGGCTTTACTCGCTGAAACTATCCCAATCCTGTATGACTCGCGNGAAAGAGAATTTCATTTATTTGATGCGGTATCGGTTGTTATCTTTACCATCGAGTATTTACTTCGGCTTTATGTGGCGCCTGAGGATCCAGCATTTCAGAATGGTAGATACCCACGATTAAAGTTTGCAAAAAGTCCATTTGCGATTATTGATTTAGTTGCAATATTGCCCTTTTATCTTTCTGCATTCTTTAATCTTGATCTGCGCGCCCTTAGAGCCCTTCGTTTATTAAGACTCTTTAAGCTGCTACGCGCTTTTTATCCGGCTGCAGTTGACTTTATGGCGCTTAATCGNGATAAGACCTTACGCCAGAAGGTCTACGCAATCGTCAATGAAACGCCAGATAGTGGCAAGTTACACGAAATGTTTGACTTCGTTATTGTGCTTTGGGTTTTAATTTCAGTTGCCTGTGTGATTTTAGAATCGGTTGAATCAATTAATTACCACTTTCATGTTGAATTTATTGTCATCGACACAATCGCGGTTGCCATCTTTTCTACTGAATTATTAATGCGTTTGTATAGTTGTACTGAGGATCCTAAGTATCAACATTGGCTTGCGGGTAGGCTCAACTACTCCAGACAGGTGACGACCCTGATCGATATTCTGGCCATCGCCCCTTTTTTCCTAGAAAGTCTCCTCGATCATCTCTTTGATCTGCGCTTCTTACGAGTCTTCCGTCTCATGCGTCTAATGAAGTTGGCGCGCTATTCTGATGCCACCAAATCCCTGTTCTATGTAATTCAGCGCGAGTGGCCAGTGATGAAGGCCTCCATTTTTATCATGTTGATGCTGGTCATGTTGGCAGCCTGCTTAGGCTATTTATTCGAGCATGATGCTCAGCCCGATAAGTTTGAGAATATCCCCCAATCGATTTATTGGGCTGTGATTACATTGGCTAGTGTTGGCTATGGTGATATTTCACCAGTGACCCCAGCGGGCCGTGCCATTACGATTGTCTTGGCATTATTGGGCATCGGTATCTTCGCAATTCCTGCCGCGATTCTTTCCTCTGCGTTTAGCGATCAACTGCGGATTGAGCGCGAGACCATGAAGCAAGAACTATATGAAATGCTTGGAGATGGAAAAATTTCTCCAGAAGAGCGCTCCATCATCGATGCAGAGGCCAAGCGCCTACATCTTTCTAAAGCGGAAGTGGATCGTCTGTTGGAAAAGGCCAGAATAGAACTTGGACTGGATCCTCACCCTGAGCAAAAAGCCACACCCATCACGAGCTTCATCATGCTCATGGGCACCATGAAAGTCATCGTCCTGCGATGGATCTAAACTACCTATCAAAACATCCCGAAGCGGCTGGAGAGCAGTTTAAGATCTTGTTGGCACAGCTCCAGCAATTAGCTCATAGCGTTGATCATGAGCGCATAAATCAATATCTTTCGGATAAGAAACATGCCACCGATTTCCAGATGGAGACTTGGGAATACATCGCTAAGCAGACTAAAAAGAGCCCATAGTAAGCCCAGAACCACAATTTTTTATATATAAAACAATGACTTATTGTTTTTTGCTTGGAGCTAATTCTTTTATTTTCAGGGAATTTAGCCTAGAATGAGCCCATCTTGATCAATCTTTGTGACTTATGGCCGATAACATCATTAGCTCAACACAAGCTCCATTCGTAGGCACTTCTAATCTACGCAGTGGCGCCACACTTTCTGAATTGAAAATGGGCCTTCCTGAGGCTCAAGGGGACTATCAATTTGTTCCAGAATCGAATGCAATTAAAGGAACCACCAAAGCGAGTGGTGTGATTGTGGACATTAATCCCCTATCAACCTCTATGCAAAATAGCGTTGTTTATCCTAACGATCCTCGCTTGAAAATATATAAACAGATTGAAAGTTCGTAAAGGAGAAATCGTCATGAGAAATCCACAACGAAATGATGTTTATGTAAATTCTGAAGGGTTCAAGGTTGTTGTCAATAATGTGTTATCGCCCAATCCGGCTGGTGTTCAGACCCTAGAATATAAGTTCATCGGCTCACCGGAACTGTACTTTGTCCCTGTTCAGGAGTTTGTGGAGCAATTTGAGTTTGTAGAAACATTCTCTAGCTTTGATATCTATATCGAGGAACGCAATAAGCTTTTGCAAATTAAAGAAGAAGAGGAAGCAAAAGCTGCATTACTTAGAAAGCAAGCCAAGGAAGAGGCTGCCACAGCCATTAAGCGTTAATCGATGGAAAATTCTGATTTTTATGAGGCGGAGCGCTTCCTTAAATTAGGGCTCTATCCCCAGGCTTTTGAGGCTTTTATGGCCTTAGAGGCAGGCAGCTACGAATGTACTTACTTAATGCCATGCAAGATGGCTTTAAATAATCAGCTCACTCCAGCGCAATTGGATTTGCTCTTTCATGATCTAGAGCGTGAAGTAAAGAACAGTAATCCCAGAGCGACTTATAACTATGGTCTGGTAATGGAACATGCTGGTAATCAAGCAAAGGCAATCCAATTACTGCAATTAGCCATGGATCTGGGTATACCCGAAGCTAGGGCTGCGCTAAGTCGTTTATTGATGAAGGGCGGTTAAAGCTCCCGCCTGTTGATCAAGATAAATAATCTTATTTCGCAGTTAGTTCGTTGGTTTTGCTCTTGACCGAGGCTGGGGTGGCGATATCAGCAAACTGATCCTTGATCACAGTAAGCTCCTCAATTTTCTGATTGGCTTGAGCGATATTGGCCTCTAGCTTTTGTACATTTTCTTTATACCCCGTTTCAATCGCTTCTTTTTGCTGGATCGAAATAGCGCCACCCATCGCTCTGGTGAGTTCAGGGCTAAAGTGAAAGGCAATGCGGTAGCCTAAGAAGTGGATCCCAAAGCCAGTTAAAAAAAGAAACGCACAAATAATGACCGTCAGTTTGATGAGGCCCTTACCAGTAATGCTGATCTTTTTAACTTGCGCGGTCGATCCACCAATCCAAATCAGTTGCATACACTTATCCTAAATTGAGATCGGTTACGGCGCCCTTACTAGCGCTGCTTACAAGCCTAGCATATTTAGCCAAGAGACCGCGGGTGTATTTGGACTTTGGTGGAGACCAAGCTTGACGCCGTTTTGTGATTTCCGATTCATCCACATTGAGTTGAATGAGTAATTGGTGGGCATCGATGGTGACAGAGTCCCCTTCCTGAATTAAGGCAATCGTACCGCCAACAAATGCTTCGGGGGCAACGTGGCCAACAACCATGCCCCAAGTGCCACCAGAAAAGCGCCCATCGGTAATTAGCCCAACACTCTCTCCTAAGCCTTGGCCCACAAGAGCAGAAGTAGGCGCTAACATTTCGCGCATGCCGGGTCCTCCTTTGGGACCTTCGTAGCGAATGACCACAACATCACCCGCTTTAATTTTCTGAGCCATGATGGCTGCCATAGCTTCATCTTCAGAGTTAAATACCCGAGCTGGACCGGTGATGGAAGGATTTTTAAGGCCTGTAATCTTTGCTACGCAACCTTCTGGCGAGATATTGCCTTTTAGGATCGCTAGGTGACCATGGGCGTAGATTGGATTATCAAGAGTGCGTATTACTTTTTGATCGGCTCGTGGTTTTGAGGGAATATCTTTTAAAACTTCCGCAATGGTTTGCCCGCTGATCGTGATGCAGTCGCCATGAAGCAGTCCACCATCTAACAAGATCTTCATGATCTGGGGGATGCCGCCAGCTTGATGGAGATCGGGTGCCAAATAAGTGCCCGAGGGTTTCATATCAGCAATGACCGGAACGCGCTTACGAATCCGCTCAAAGTCATCGATGGTCCAATCAATTTCAGCGGCACTGGCAATGGCTAAAAAGTGCAAGACCGCATTGGTAGAGCCACCAACAGCCATGATGACGCTCACAGCATTTTCTAAGGACTTCTTGGTGATGATGTCGCGCGGACGAATATTTTTCTTGATCGCCTCAACCAAAACACGTGCCGATTCGGCAGCACTATCGACTTTCTCTTGATCCACATTGGACATGGTGGAGGAGTAGGGTAGGCTCATACCTAATGCCTCAAAGGACGAGCTCATGGTGTTGGCGGTATACATACCACCGCAGGAGCCGCTACTTGGGCAGGCGTTTTGCTCGACCCCTTTGAGGTCTTCTTCGGTCAATCGTCCGGACGTAAATTCGCCAACGGCTTCAAAGGCAGACACAATATTGAGATCTTTGCCCTTGTAGTGACCCGCTTTAATCGTGCCACCATAGACATAGATACCCGGAACATTGGTTCGTGCTAGAGCGATCATGCCACCAGGCATATTTTTATCGCAACCACCAATCACCACCACACCGTCTTGCCATAACCCATTAACGCATACCTCAATACTGTCAGCAATCACTTCGCGTGAGACAAGGGAGTACTTCATGCCTTCGGTACCCATGCCAATACCATCCGATACCGTTGGGGTGCCAAAAACTTGGGCCTTAGCCCCTGAGGATTCCAGTGCAGCAATTGCTGCATCGGCTAATTTCTGTAAACCACTATTGCAAGGCGTAATCGTGGAGTGGCCATTGGCAACGCCCACCATGGGCTTCACAAAATCCTCTTCTTTGTAGCCCATGGCGTAATACATCGAGCGATTAGGTGCTCTTGCCACCCCTTCTGTAACCATGCGGGAGCGCTCGTTTAGACGCTTAGGTGAGGATGAGTTGCTGTTTGACATGTAATGTGCTCTCTAATAAAGGTCAAAGGGCTTGGGAAGGGCTTATTTTGCCAGATGAAACCATTCTGGGCTTGCTGTGAAGGGGGGAAGTAAGAATTGCCTAAATTGCCATCATTTCAAAGCTATCTTTGCCTGCTCCACAGTCTGGGCAGGCCCAGTCTGATGGGACTTGATCCCAGCTTGTTCCAGGAGCGATGCCATCCTCAGGGCGGCCGCTAGCTTCGTCGTAAATAAAGCCACAAACAATGCATAAATAGGTTTTCATGGGTAATTTCTGGGTTTTCTATTAAAGATGCCATTTTAAGAGATTGCTCATCATTGGCTGTAAGGCTAATATCTTAAGCACCACGAGATGGTTAAATTGCTAAAAATGAATCCATCCCATCAACGGTTTGCAGCATGAATGCCAAATCTAATTTAATTGGCACAGTCTATTTAATTGACGACGACGATTCAATGCGCAGTTCCTTATCTCGAATGTTGCGCGACGTAGGTTATTTGGTCTACGACTATCAGAGCGCATCCTCATTTTTAACCAGTAATAAATTGGTCTGCCCCGCAGTTATTTTGCTCGATATGCAAATGCCTGATATCACCGGTTTGGACTTGATGGAGCGCTTAGAAAAAATAGGATTTACAACGCCAATTATCTTTTTAAGTGGTCAAAGCCATCCTCAAGAGATCGTAAAAGGACTAAAGAAAGGGGCCTTAGATTTCTTATTTAAACCGTTTAATCTCGAGGAGCTATTAAATGCAATCCGAGATGCCTTGGAATATGACCAAAAGCAATTTAAGCGAATATTAAAAGTTAGCGAGATCAAGAAGAACTTTAATACCTTGACCCCCAGAGAAAAAGAGGTTTGCGCCTTGCTAGTAGAGGGGCTCATGAATAAAGAAATAGCAGAGAGACTGGGCACAACCGATGCGACCATTAAGGTCCATAAAGCGCGCGTAATGGAAAAAATGAGGGCCAGTTCACTTCAGGACCTCGTTCGATACCATCTAGAGCTAAATTAGCCCTAAAGAACATAGTTTGGATAATAAATTTAGGTTATATTTGGAATAATTTATAAAGTATCTAAATATCTGATATTTATACAAAAAGAGACATAGTGGCTAACGATCACAAACTACCTGATATTCGTGCGGATGTTATTAAAAAGGCTCGCGAAGCTAAGGGAATCTCAATTCCTAAAATGTCGAAAGACCTTTGTTTTTCTGTAAAGCAAATTGAGCAAATCGAGTGTGGTGAACGAAGCCATTTTTATTCATTAGCGATTAAGGTTTCCGCGACCAAACGAGTCGCTGAATATTTAGGACTTCCATTCGAAGAGGTATTTGATTTTGGTCCTGACTTAGTTCAGGATATCCAATCGTCTGAAGAGCCTATTCAATCAGAGCAGACTAATTTACCAGAGCCTCAATCTATTCCGGCAGCTCCACCAGTTCCCCCTGTGGTAGAAAAAACGCCAGAGCGTCTTGAACGCTTTGACCCTCCCGCTGAAGAAAAAGAAGTGAAGCCATCAAAGACTAAGTATGCTTTCTTTGCGCTTGCTGCCATTGTTGTGGCTATCGTTTTGAATATTGAGCTACCAGCAAAAGATAAGAATGCTGAACCGATCGTTGCCAAGTTACCAACAGAATCGATTGAAAATACCGCCAATAGTTCGGCAAAGAAAGAGGATGCTCCGCTTAGTCCGACCGCAGTGAGTAGTCCGTCGCCTACTCCTGTTGCCGTTGTTCCAGCAGTAGCTGCTGTGGCTCCCAGCACAAGTTCTGAAAACTGCCCCGCCCTTGATGCCAATCAGACCACTTATCGATCCCCAAGCCCTTCTAAGGCGGGGAACATGATCTATATTTCAACGAAGATCAAGCAGGTGGTGTGCGTCAAAGACGCGACTGGAAAACTTGAGAAAAAGTCTCTGGATGTAAACGGCTCGCACTCATTTTTTGGTAAAGCGCCTTTTGTGCTGATGACCTCAGGGCTTGCCCAAGCAGATATCTTTTTTCAAGGATACAAAGTTCGGGTTGAGGATCAAAATGCGAAAAGCATTACTTTGGAAGAAGTTCCTTTCTAGAACAATCTAGACTGCCGCATCATCCTGTTCACCCGTCCGAATTCGGATTGCATGTTCGATAGGACTCACAAAAATCTTGCCATCCCCAATCTTGCCTGTGCGGGCTGCTTTAACAATCGCTTCCGTAACGGAGTCTAGGCGATCATCTGGAACCACAACCTCTACTTTCACTTTGGGCAAGAAGTCGACTACGTATTCAGCACCGCGATAAAGTTCAGTATGACCCTTTTGGCGTCCAAAGCCTTTCACTTCAGTGACCGTTAAGCCAGTCACGCCAATTTCAGCCAAGGCCTCACGCACTTCATCTAACTTAAAGGGTTTGATAATGGATGTAATGAGTTTCATAAAAGTCTCCTTTTGACCCAATCATACCCAAGGAATGGGGAGGGGGATATATCCCCAAGGTTTGAAGGCCTAGAGCTTTGCTCCAGAAGTAATGGGGTAGCGCCAGTCTCGTCCAAACGCTCTTGCTGTAATCCGCACACCGGGTGGGGACTGACGGCGTTTGTATTCATTGAGTTGGATTAAGCGGGTCACTTTAGACACTGCTTCGGCCTCATAGCCAGCCGCAATAATTTCAGCGCTGGATTGGTTTTGCTCCATATAGCGCATCAAGATAGCGTCAAGCACTTCATAGGCTGGCAAGCTGTCTTGATCGGTTTGATTGGGGCGCAACTCAGCCGAGGGCGCGCGCGTCAGAATCCGCTTGGGAATAATCTCTTGGATTTGATTGCGGTAGTGACAGAGTTTGTACACCAGAGTCTTGGCAATATCTTTAATGACCGCAAAGCCACCGGCCATATCACCATAAAGGGTGCAGTAGCCTACGGCCATCTCACTCTTGTTGCCCGTGGTGAGCACCAGTCGTCCGGTCTTGTTGGAGAGCGCCATCAAGAGGGTGCCTCGTACCCGCGCTTGGATATTCTCTTCCGTAGCATCGGGTTTGAGATTGGCAAACTGATTACGCAAAACATTTTCGATTGCATCAACGGGTTGACTAATTGGGATCTCGTCGTATTGCACCCCCAAGTTTTTAGCGAGCTCGCGCGCATCGATCCATGAGATCTCTGCCGTGTAAGGCGATGGCATCATCACTGCACGCACTTGGTCAGCACCTAAAGCATCAACGGCAATCGCTAGCACTAAAGCAGAGTCGACGCCCCCTGATAGACCAATGATGGCACCCGGGAATCGATTTTTATGAACGTAATCATGCGTACCCAAAACCAAGGCCGAGTAGACCTGAGCCTCAAGCGTTAGGGGCGGAGTAATTTCACCGAGCAAGAGTTGGCCATCATGGATTGTGAGAACGGCAAGCGCTTCTTTAAATTGAGGCATGGCCAAAACCAACTCACCCTTTGCGTTTAGGGCGCATGAGCCACCATCAAACACCAGTTCATCTTGACCGCCCACCATATTGAGATAGACAACTGCCAAACCAGTGGCTTGGGTGCGTTCTTTGAGAACAGCTAAACGGGTATTGTCTTTTTCAAGGTGATAGGGCGAGGCATTTAGAACCAGTAATACTTCTGCACCAGCTTTCTTGGTATTTGCTGCAGGCTCTGCATGCCAAATATCCTCACATAGTAAGACCCCTAGCTTTAAGCCCTGGTGGGTAAACACGCACGGTGCATTACCAGCTACAAAGTAGCGCTTCTCATCGAACACCTCATGATTGGGTAGGACCTGTTTGTGATAGCTCGCAATTACCTGACCATCTTGTAATACTGAAGCCGTATTGTGCAATCCCAAAGCATCTTGACTGGGATGCCCCACAATGACCGCTAAACCCTGAAACACTGCTAAACGTTCACATAAATGATGCAAGACTCTTTGTGTATCGGCAATGAAGGCTGGACGTAAGAGTAGGTCTTCGGGGGGGTAGCCGGTTAGCGACAACTCAGGACTTAGGAGTAGGGATGCGCCTTGACCATGAGCATCCTTGGCTGCTTGATAGATGAGTTCTGCATTGGCACTGCAATCCCCCAAAAGAGGATTGATTTGTGCCAAGGCGATTTTTATTGGAGAACGATCTCCCACCTTACTTACCTCAGCACCCTACTGGAGCACATCGTTATTTTTTCTCTTTCTGATAACGATCAATGCCCTCAAGGATTTCTTTTTGGGCATCCGCAATGGATCCCCAACCTTTAATCTTGACCCACTTACCCTTCTCTAGATCTTTGTAGTGCTCAAAGAAGTGCTGTATCTGCTGTAGACGCATTTGATTAATATCGTCTGAGCTCTCCCAGTGGCTATAGATCGATAAGATGCGATCTTCTGGAACGGCCAAGAGTTTGGCATCATCACCCGCTTCGTCTTGCATTTGTAAAACGCCAAGGGCGCGACAACTCACCACCACTCCAGGGATTAATGGAAAGGGCGTAATCACCAAGACATCTACGGGGTCGCCATCGCCGGCAATGGTTTTGGGGATATAGCCATAGTTACAGGGATAGTGCATGGCCGTGCCCATGAAGCGGTCCACAAAGATCGCCCCAGTTTCTTTATCGACCTCGTATTTGATGGGGTCGGCGTTCATCGGGATTTCAATGATGACGTTAAAGTTTTCTGGGATCTTTTTACCGGGGGTGACGTTGTCAAGACTCATACATGCTCCAAATTAATCAAATAAACCAGCCTGCTCAGTAATTACCCTGATCTTAGCAAAGCAGGAAAGATCAAAATCTGTTGGATACTTTGAGGGCTAAACAAGTCCTATTTTAAGGCTTTCAGCCCTGGACTATGATTTAGCCTAAATATAGGCAATACATGATGAATTTCATTAAGGGAGTTATGCAGCATGATTAATGTCACATACGGGTTGTACTTTGCATTGATCTGTGGAGTACTAGCAGTGATCTACGGGTTTGTCATGCGAACCTGGATTCTCAAGCAAGATACTGGCAACGCCAAAATGATGGAGATCGCTGAGGCGATTCAGCAAGGGGCGGCCGCTTATCTATCACGTCAATATAAAACCATTGCGATCGTTGGAGTCGTTCTAACCATCCTGATTGCAGTGTTTCTGGATCTCGCCACGGCCATTGGGTTTGTGATTGGTGCGGTGTTATCCGGCGCCTGCGGTTTCATTGGCATGAACGTCTCTGTTCGCGCCAATGTCAGAACAGCGCAAGCGGCCACGGTTGGTATGAACGAGGCCCTCAATGTGGCATTCAAAGGTGGCGCCATTACCGGTATGTTGGTAGTTGGTCTTGGCCTCCTAGGTGTTGGACTCTTCTTTATGTTGTTAGTGTCGCTGGATAACGGCCAAGACCTGTCGGATATTTTGCATCCCTTGATTGGCTTAGCGTTTGGCTCCTCTCTAATCTCGATCTTTGCGCGTCTAGGTGGCGGCATTTTCACCAAAGGGGCTGACGTTGGTGCTGACCTCGTTGGTAAGGTTGAGGCTGGTATTCCTGAGGATGATCCGCGCAATCCTGCAGTGATTGCAGATAACGTCGGCGATAACGTCGGTGATTGCGCTGGTATGGCAGCGGATCTGTTTGAGACCTATGCAGTGACTCTGATTGCAACCATGGTCTTAGGTGCCTTAATGGTGGTGGGTGCGCCAGTAGCGGCAGTGGTCTACCCACTTGTATTGGGCGGCATCTCGATTATTGCCTCCATCATTGGCTGCTCGTTTGTCAAGGCAAGCCCGGGTATGAAAAACGTTATGCCCGCTCTGTATAAGGGATTGATTATTTCTGGGGTAATTTCTTTAATTGGTTTTTACTTTGCAACCAACTTAATTGTTCCGGATGACGCTCTAGGCATTCAAGGAAGCCAGTGGCGCTTGTTCTGCTCTTCCATTGTTGGTTTACTCTTAACCGCAGGTTTGGTCTGGATCACCGAGTACTACACTGGTACCGACTACAAGCCAGTGAAGCATATTGCAGAAGCATCAACCAAGGGTCACGGCACTAACATCATTGCGGGCTTAGGCGTATCGATGCGCTCAACCGCTTACCCAGTTATCTTTGTTGTATTGCAATCTACGCAGCTTATTACTTAGCTGGTTTGTATGGCATTGCAATTGCTGCAACCGCAATGCTTTCATTAGCCGGTATTGTGGTGGCACTCGATGCATACGGTCCGATTACGGATAACGCAGGCGGTATTGCTGAGATGGCAGGCTTGCCAGACTCCGTGCGTGATATCACCGATCCATTAGATGCGGTAGGTAACACCACCAAGGCTGTGACCAAAGGGTATGCAATTGGTTCAGCAGGTCTTGCATCCTTAGTGCTCTTTGCAGACTATACCCATGCCTTAGAGGCAATCGGTCAACAAGTTACCTTTGATCTCTCCAATCACATGGTGATCATCGGCCTCTTTATTGGGGGTTTAATTCCTTACTTGTTTGGTGCGATGGCGATGGAGGCGGTTGGTCGCTGTGCAGGCGCCGTGGTGGAAGAAGTGCGTCGCCAATTTAGAGAGATCCCTGGAATCATGGAGGGCACTGCGAAGCCAGAGTATGGCAAAGCCGTTGATATGCTCACAGGCGCTGCTATTAAAGAGATGATCATTCCATCACTCTTGCCTGTAGTGGTACCAATTTTGGTAGGACTCTTATTGGGACCAGCAGCCTTAGGTGGCTTATTAATGGGCACCATCATTACTGGCCTGTTTGTAGCGATCTCGATGTGTACTGGTGGCGGCGCTTGGGATAATGCCAAGAAGTACATCGAAGAAGGTAACCATGGTGGCAAAGGGTCTGAGGCTCACAAAGCTGCAGTGACCGGTGATACCGTTGGCGATCCCTACAAAGATACAGCTGGACCAGCGGTAAACCCACTGATCAAAATCATTAACATCGTGGCACTCTTAATCGTGCCCCTGTTGCCAGTGATGCGATAAAAGAAGTTTTTAGATAGAAAAACGCCCAGCATTGCTGGGCGTTTTGCTTAGTAAAGCTCTTGATTTAGTAAAACTCTTTACTCTAGCCCCTCTAAATAGCGTTGGGCATCGAGAGCCGCCATACAGCCTGTGCCGGCGCTAGTAATAGCTTGACGATAGATATGGTCTTGCACATCACCAGCAGCAAAGACACCAGGGATGTTGGTGGCAGTTGCATTGCCCTCAAGCCCGGAATGCGTTTTGATGTAACCGTTATGCATGTCGAGTTGACCCGTGAATAAATCAGTATTGGGTTTGTGACCAATCGCAATAAAGGCGCCAGAGACCGCAATATCTTCTTTAGAGCCATCTTGCTTTTTAATGCGNACNCCAGTCACACCCTTTGCATCACCCAAGACCTCATCTAGGGTTGAGTGGAGCTTAAGGATTACTTTGCCCTCAGCAACTTTNGCCATCANGCGGTCATTCAGAATGGGCTCTGCTCTNAATTTGTCNCGTCGATGNATGACGGTCACGGTCTTAGCAATTCCAGTGAGGTAGAGAGCTTCTTCAACCGCAGTATTACCNCCNCCAACCACGCACACATCTTGACCCTTATAGAAAAAACCATCGCAGGTTGCACAGCCCGAGACTCCGCGACCCATGAAGGCTTCTTCACTGGGTAGACCTAGGTATTGTGCCGAGGCACCCGTCGAAATAATCAGCGCATCGCAGGTATAAGTNCCNGAGTCACCAACCAGACGAATTGGCTTCTCGGTCAGGGCGGCAGTATGAATGTGATCAAAAATAATCTCGGTATTGAAATGCTCGGCATGCTTTAAGAACCGATCCATGAGCTCTGGGCCTTGGACTCCATTNGGGTCGGCGGGCCAGTTCTCGACATCGGTGGTGGTCATTAGTTGACCGCCTTGAGCAAGACCTGTNATTAAGGTGGGTTTGAGGTTTGCCCGNGCNGCATAGACCGCCGCGGTATAGCCGGCAGGGCCTGAGCCCAGAATTAGAACTTTGGAGTGTTTGGTAGTGGTATTCATGGGTAAATTATAGGGTCCTAGGGCTTAGCCTTGTTTACAATCATCAGAACATGCCACGTAGCTCGTACCCACAAACTAGGACCCCATTGCCTCCGGATAGCGGAACCGGAAAGATGTCTCGTTTATTTGCTGAAGTGCGCTGGTTCCTCCTATTGGCAATTTGCCTAGGACTCTTTGCAGTCTTAGTGACTTACACTAAATCAGACCCCGCTTGGTCACATGCTAGTTTTGAGACCCCCAAGAACATTGGCGGTCGGATGGGAGCCTGGACCGCCGATTTGATGTTCTATGTCTTTGGGGCCTCGGCTTTTTGGTGGGTCATTTTGTTTGCACGACGCGTCATTAGCCAATGGCGCGAGTTGTGGAGCGTTCCCCTTCCTCCTGATCCCAATGTCAAACCAGAGTCGCTGTTAACACGGTGGTTAGGTTTTGCTCTCACCTTGGTCTGTAGCATGGGCCTTGAGTCGATCCGTCTGCATTCCCTCCAGTGGGAGCTCCCAAGACCCCCCGGTGGTATTTTGGGCGAAGTGATTGGTGATCCCTTGCAAATGGCATTTGGCTTTACAGGATCCACACTCATTTTGTTATTTGGTTTGGCTGTAGGCTTGTCCCTCTTTTTACATTTCTCGTGGTTAAGCCTCTCAGAGCAAGTGGGTCGCTATATCGAGTTAGGGATTCGGCGTCTGCGCGAAAAGCGTGAGAAGCAAGAGGACCTCAAGATCGGTGAGCAAGCTGCCGTCGAGCGAGAAGAGCACGTTGAAGAGGTGCGCATTCGTGAAGAGGTGGCACCCAAAGTACAAATCTTTAATCAGCCTCTGAAGATCGTGAAGAGTGAGCGGGTTGAGCGCGAGAAGCAGCAACCCCTCTTTGTAGAAATCCCTGATTCTGAGTTGCCCCCCCTGTCTTTATTAGACCCCGTCCCCGAAGCCAAGGAAACCATTTCTGCAGAGACCTTGGAGTTCACCTCGCGGTTAATAGAGCGCAAGCTCGATGATTTTGGTGTGCAAGCCAAAGTGATTGCCGCTTATCCAGGNCCCGTGGTTACNCGTTACGAGATCGAGCCAGCAGTTGGTGTGAAAGGCAGTCAGATTGTTAACCTCTCGCGCGATTTATCACGTTCACTCGGTGTGGTAAGTTTGCGTGTTGTAGAAACCATCCCCGGCAAAACCTGTATGGCACTGGAGCTACCAAATCCAACCCGTCAGTCGGTTTATCTCTCGGAGATCTTGAGCTCACAGGTCTATAACGACAATCACTCACTGCTCACGCTAGCCTTAGGAAAAGATATTTCAGGTAGCCCTACGGTGGCTGATTTGGCGAAGATGCCGCACTGCTTAGTCGCCGGTACAACGGGCGCCGGTAAGTCAGTCGGTATTAATGCCATGATTTTGTCGATCCTCTTTAAAGCCAAGCCCGATGAAGTGCGTCTCATCATGATTGATCCGAAGATGCTGGAGATGTCGGTCTATGAGAAGGTGCCGCATTTATTGTGTCCCGTAGTCACCGATATGAAACAGGCCTATAACGCGCTCAATTGGGCAGTCAACGAGATGGAGCGGCGCTACAAATTAATGAGTAAGTTTGGGGTGCGTAATTTGGCGGGCTTTAATAAGAAGATTCTGGATGCCGAAGCCAAAGGTGAAAAACTCACCAATCCATTTAGCCTAACTCCTGAAGATCCTGAGCCGCTTTATAAAGCGCCGGTGATTGTGGTGATCATCGACGAGTTAGCCGACCTCATGATGGTCTCGGGCAAGAAAATTGAAGAGCTCATTGCACGGATTGCTCAAAAAGCGCGCGCTGCCGGTATCCATTTGATATTGGCAACGCAACGCCCAAGCGTCGATGTCATTACAGGATTGATCAAAGCCAATATCCCAACCCGCATCTCGTTTCAGGTGAGTAGCAAGGTCGATAGCCGCACGATTTTGGATCAGCAGGGTGCCGAGGCTTTATTGGGCATGGGCGATATGCTCTACATGCCACCTGGCACTGGTTTGCCGATTCGGGTGCACGGTGCCTTTGTCTCCGATGACGAAGTTCATCGTGTGGTCAGCTGGTTAAAGGAGAAGGGCGAAGCAAACTACATCGACGGTGTTCTAGAGGGCGCTGACGAGTCCACTATGGATGCGCTCAATGGTGGCGGTAATGGTAGCGGTGAAGCCGATCCCCTCTATGACCAAGCTGTTGGGATTGTTCTGGAGAACAAGCGTGCATCAATTTCCCTCGTACAACGCCATCTACGCATTGGTTATAACCGAGCCGCACGCTTACTCGAAGATATGGAGAAAGCAGGTCTCGTATCGAAGATGGGCGGCAATGGTAATCGTGAGATTTTGGTCTCGCGTCCTTCTGAGTAGTATCTGTTTAATCAAAATCCATTCTTTTCTGTGAAGTTCATTCATTATTTCCTTGCTTTACTCCTAGGCACGTTTAGTTCGGTCACCTTCTCTCAAGATAGCCGCCCTAATGGCGTGGAGCAATTGCGCCAATTTGTGAAGACCGTGCAATCCGCGCAAGGCGAGTTTGCGCAGCAGCAGATGCGTTCCCCAAAACCGAATGAGCCACAAGACAAACCCAAATTAGTCCGTCAGACCTCTGG
>Ga0063231_10000198_pt1 | contig 15929 bp, 27 predicted proteins | sample LauGreSu1BDMLBSD_2_FD_56231 | JGI IMG/M metagenome (GOLD analysis project Ga0063231, IMG submission 56231) | Freshwater lake microbial communities from Lake Michigan, USA - Su13.BD.MLB.SD v2 (version 2) | ecosystem: Environmental > Aquatic > Freshwater > Lake | place: Lake Michigan, USA...
ATCAGCAGAACACGCAATCTTTAAAGCGCAAACAGCAGATGCAAAGGATGTCAAATGAGCAACATCGTACCCTTCTCAGAGATTGAGAACATGGGCCTAGTGGCCGCTAAGAGCAAGCTGTTCGGGTTCAAAACACCAGAAGAAGCTATGTCAATCATGCTCCTGTGCCAAGCAGAGAACCTGCATCCAGCAGTGGCTATGCGTGACTACCATGTGATCCAGGGTCGTCCTGCCCTGAAAGCAGATGCCATGCTTGCAAGGTTCCAGGCCGCTGGCGGTAAGGTTGACTGGAAGACCTACACAGACGAACAAGTCACAGGCCTGTTCTCTCACCCCTCCGGTGGTAGCCTAGAAGTGACATGGACTATCCACCAAGCTAAGTCGATAGGCATTGCCAATAAAGACAACTGGCGTAACTACCCTCGCGCTATGCTTAGGGCAAGGGTTCTGTCAGAAGGTATCCGTGCTGTCTACCCTGGTGTAGTCGTAGGTGTCTACACACCTGAAGAAGTACAGGACTTTACTCCTGCTAAGCCTGTAGACATGGGTACAGCAGAGCGGGTAGATGTACAGCCTGTCATCGTGGAAGAGCCTGACGGGGCTTTTCCTCTCTACGTTCCCGGCAATGACAAGCCCTACAACAGGCTCCACGCAGAAGACGACTGGATTGCAGCCTACTGTGGTCTGGTATCGCGTATAGCCTCATCTGGCAAGCTCACAGGCGCTGAGAAGGATGGCAAGTACCTAGCCCTTCATGAAGCAAATAAAGAGGTTGTAGAGGGTTTTAGCAGCCTCTACAAGGTCAAGCTGAAAGGGGAGGTCGTAAAGGCAGGAGGGCCGTCTAGCCCAAAGCTCCCGAAGTCCCTGTCAGATATGGATTCGCTACTAAGCGATCCAGAATTCTCGGACACCTCCGGGAAGTAGGACCGCTGACACAGAAGCAGTCTTATGAGCTTTACAGGGACACAAGGCTTGCAGCACATATCGAAGTCCTTAGACGCCAGGGACATCGAATCTTTACAGANAATGTTAGTCANGGTGGGTCGGTCTTTGCCAGATACCACTATCAACCATGAAAGGAAAGTGATGGCTGAACATAGAGAGATGCCNGGAAAAGGTGTCATGTTTTACGAAGAGAAAGCCAAGCGTAAGAGCGAACGAGGNCCAGACTACAAAGGCTACCTAGTCCTAGAGATGGACTACAAAGCCGGTGAGAAGCTNAAGATTAGCGCCTGGGAAAAGCCTACAAGNATGGGCTACAACCTGCTGTCTATNGCTGAAGACAACTGGAGCAAGAAGCAGAANGAGACACCTAGGGAGGTACGATCTGGCTACCAACGCAAAGACAATGACTTCGCNTACAAGGCTAAGGACTCCGACATNCCCTTCTGATGGCAACAAAGACATCACCCACACAGCGCTCTCTCGCTTACCTGCGTGAGCAGGGCTANCACTGCGAGGTGGTAGAGAAGTGGAACAGCTTTACCAAACAGCGTAAAGACCTGTGGGGGTGGTGCGATATCCTTGCCATCCGTAAAGGAGAAGTCCTGGCNGTGCAGGTCACAGCCTCTGCTGTCAGCGACAGGATAAAGAAAATCATGGCNTCTGACACACTAGCTCTCGTCAGAGATGCTGGTATCAGAATTGAAGTTCACGGCTGGCGTAAGTCAGCAAAGACAAACAAGTACGTTATCAGGATAGAAGACATATCATGACACAGCAAACACAGATTCAACCATCACAGAAGTCTCTGGAAAAAGGACGCTCTGCTGTCGAGTACAGCCAGAACCTTATCAACATGAGCCTACAGCAACTGTGGAACATCGCCTACACATCCGGGTACGAGGATGCTATGTCGGCTAAAGACAGTCAGCCAGTGGACGCATCCCTGCAATAGGGAGAGTTAGGACGCTGCCGGTGGACAGCGGTACTGGTTTCCACCACCCTAACTTCAAGGAACACTCATGACTCCGACAAACAAACTACGTTTTGTAGAACGCTATGCGCCTTCGCCTGAACATGGTAAAAACGTATCAAAAGCTGTTCGTATTCTTCAGCAATGGTGGGAAGACGACTCCACCGATGTGCATTGGATTGATGGCAATCCTGGCGCATGGCGAGATGTGCCGATTGAGAAGGAAACAGCATGAAGCCTCACGTATTCCTGGCAACACCTATGTACGGTGGGCAATGTACAGGGTTCTTCACACAGTCCCTCGTCACCACCGCAAAGGTACTCACAGAGAACAACATAGACCTGTCTGTGTCGTTCCTCTTTAACGAGTCACTCATCCAACGTGGACGTAACCTGCTAGCTCACCAGTTCATGCAGAACGAGGCAGCTACTCACCTGATGTTTATAGACGCAGATATCAAGTTCAATCCTGCTGACATCGTACATATGCTCAGGGCAGACAAGGACATCATCTGCGGCATCTACCCTAAGAAGGAAATCAACTGGCACACAGTTGTGCAGGCTGTCAAAGATGGTGTGCCTGTAGACCAGCTTAAGAACAAGACTGGCAGCATGGTCGTCAACCTTGTAGGCTACGAAGGTGAGGTCACAGTGCCTGCACATGAGCCTATAGAAATCTGGAATGGCGGCACAGGATTCATGCTCATCAAGAAAGAAGTGATGACGCAGTTGAAAGAGGTTCTGCCCTCTTACGTCAACGATGTGAGAGTGCTGTCAGGAGAAGTCACTGACCGCATCACAGAGTACTTTGCCTGCGCTATAGAGCCAGGGATAGAGCGCCTACTTAGCGAGGACTACTACTTCTGCTGGAAGGCTAGGGAACACGGTATCAAGATCCACGCTGCACCCTGGGTGTACCTGGGGCATTTCGGTAGCTACCTCTTTGAAGGTGGCTTGATGCCTAATCAGGCTCCATGAATGAGTTGGCTCTTTTCGCAGGCGCTGGTGGAGGAATTCTTGGGGGCAAGCTGCTCGGATGGCGAACCGTCTGTGCAGTCGAGTGGGAACCCTACCCAGCTAGCGTACTGTGCGCCCGACAAAATGACGGCCTTCTCCCGCCTTTCCCGGTATGGGATGACATACAAACCTTTGACGGCAGACCGTGGCGAGGAATTGTTGACGTTGTATCTGGCGGCTTTCCGTGCCAAGACATCAGCGCAGCAGGACGAGGCGACGGCCTGGACGGAGAACGAAGCGGAATGTGGCACCACATGGCGCGGGTGGTTGGCGAAGTACGACCCCGATTCGTCTTTGTGGAGAACTCCCCAATGCTCACTACTCGAGGAGGAACCAGAGTCATTGCAGACCTTACCGCGCTGGGGTATGACTGTAGGTGGACTGTTATGGGAGCTGCCGACGTTGGAGCCAATCACCAGAGGGACAGAATCTGGATTGTGGCGAACTCCTCAAGCAGCAGACGCAAAGTCAACAAAGGTTCAAAAAGGTCATCAGACAAACTTGACTCATCAAGTGATGAAGTGGACTACTCCAACGGCACACATGGCGAAAGAAACCAATGCGCCCAGCGAACACAAGAGGAACACTCCAACATTGACAGCGCAGGTCAATTGGCCTACACCCAGAACAAAAGGAATGTGTGGAGGCTCAGGAGCTTGGGAACAACTGAAAAACAAGACGACGCTGGACGAGGCCCGAGCTATGGGAGCAGGCAATGGTGGCAATCTGAACCCAACGTGGGTAGAGTGGCTAATGGGGTGGCCGCTAGGGTGGACAGACTTAAAGCCATTGGTAATGGACAAGTCCCTCTCTGCGCGGCAGAAGCATGGAATCTCTTGACTAACGCTTCTTAGCAGTACGTGCAGCCTTGCGGAAAGCCTGGGCAGTAGGGTAACCAGCCTGTCCGGGCTTCTTTGCAGGCAGTCCTGCTTTCCTGCGCTTGTTGATGTTGTAGTACAGGCCACGCTTGGCTTTAGGTGTCTTCTTCATCTGCATCCCCAGCGTTTACGAGCAGCCTTGCCGCGCTCACCTGTCCACGACTTGCTACGAGCGCAGAAGGCTTTCTGACGAGGACCAGACTTGGTAGGAGCTTTAAGGTTAGAGCCTGTCGCTCTGTTTGCCTTAGCCCTGCCTTTAGCGGTCAGGCCAGCACCCTTCTTGACAGAGAGCTTCTCGCCTCTGCCTACAGACAGGTTAGGGAACTTCTTGCTAGCCATCAGCACATACCTCTAGACTCTGCTTCTACATCATCTAGCCTACGCATCCAGCCTTTGCCGAATGTGGCGAAGGTGGACAGGCTCTTGTAGTGAGCCTCACGCAGGTCGCAGAACTTCTCGATGAGTTCATCAGCGGGCATGGCCGTTACAGCGGCCAATGTTTTGGGGCCGATTTGCCCGTCGACTGGGACGCCTACGGCTTGCTGGAGGAACTGAGCAGCCCGGCCAGGACCAGCATTAACGGCGCAATCAACAACGCACAGATCAACACCAGAAGGAAGCTCATCACCGCGAACGACATCCCAATACCTTTTCTTGTAAAGAGGAGCAACCATATCAGGGGTGAGAGAGCGCATCTCAGACTCATTCGCAGGCTTACCAGTCCACTGTTCCCATACACGCTTGGTCACTCCCAGGTTGGTCATCCCGCCAGGGTCGTCAGGGTGGTTAACGTAACCACCCTCGTACTTGAGGATGTGCTTGAGCGCTTCTTCCCAATTGTGTTTCATTTTTTCGCCATCATTTCTGTTTTAGCTTGTGACCCAGCAGATGATCCAAAATAATAGGCAATGATGCCTGTCCAAGCCGTTCCAAGCGACCCCAGCATCATCAAGATTGCCGGGTTGTTGCTGTCGATCTGGTTGAAGAACATCATCACTACGATGCTGAAAAACCCAAGGGTCACAGCACAAGCCAGGATTGGAGGCATCATCGAGCGAGTGGTAGCCTGCATTTCCCGCGCACTCTTGCGGTCCTCAACAGCCAACTTCTCAAAGTTCAGACCCAGTTCTTGCGCCTGTTTTGCAAGCTCAATCTCAGCTATCTTTAGCTGCGCCACCTGATCGGCACTGAGCTTGTTGCTGGATATCATGTCTTGGACTTTGTCTTCGTCCACACCAACGGCTTTAGAGATGGCCGACACAGCCATCCCAGCAAGAGGGCCACCCAGCGCAGTGGCTACGGTAGGAGCAATCTGTTTGAGCCAATCCATTACTTCTTCCCCAACTTCTCACGCTCTTCAAGGAGCCTGACTTTGACCTGCAACTCGTTAATGTGCAGCATCAGTTGTTCTTTCTGATTTGCCCTGCGCTCTGCACTTATAGGACTGTCAGTGGGTATGCCCTCTTTCGTGATGAGAGCAGGCATCTGGCCTTCTATCTTTGTCAGGCGTTCAGAGAAAGATGCAACCTGACCTAGAAGCCAAGCCAGTGCAGCAACTACGATTGGGATGACTGCTTTAAGAACGTCAGACCAAGCCATGTTGTCTCCTTCGCTACCTTACCTGTACAGCAGTGATGATGACAGAGGGAATCGCAGGGTTGTACGTGCCAGAAGGCTCGTGTTCAAGAATGATGTTGTTGTTGTCAGCAAGCCATGCAATCTCTACATAGTTTCCGGCAGCAACACTGACAATGAAGTTCCATGCTGCAACGACATAGGGTGCATTGCTTGGCACTGTGACTCTCGTGTCAGAGTTTGCAATATTGCTACCGTTGAGCTTAAACCAGATATTTGTTGTATTACCTGAACCGCCACCGCCTGTGTTGTGTAGCTGTGCAGAGAACTGAATGTTGTACGTGCCAGCATTGGCGAACGTGAGGCGACTCTTTGTTCCTTGTACACCAGTTTCCATGCTTACGCCTGCTGATTCTGCGGTGTTCTCGCAGAACATCAGGTGCGGGGTTGTGCCGTCTGTCTGGTCTAGACTGCTGTAGAAAGAACCGTAGTAGCCAGCGAACTGAGTCGTCTGGTTGATTGTCAGTCCACCGGCTGTACGTAACATTACGAACCATCCCCAGGCACGACAGTGACCGCAGCCGTGCCACTTGCAGTAGCACCTGTGAAGTACTGGTTCGCGTTAAAGGTGAACACTTCTACAGAGTTTGGCATGAGGCTTATGGTCGCCCCATTCAGAGTGACGTTTGCCTGTGACGTAGAGGAGCTAGCGTTGTCGCCAACACCCATGTAGACGACCACGTTGCCCGTGTTGTGTACTCGGTACTGAGTGCCGCCGATGGTCGTGGACAAGGCTCTTACCGGAGTGGGAGCCGTGACAGCAGCAGTAAACACTACTGCATTCCCCATCGGGGTAAAAGCCATGATTCCCATGATTAGTACACCTTCTTGCCACCACCAGAGGTCGGAGACATCTTGCGGGTGAAGTAGTCGTTAGGTTGGTCGTTCTTAAAGTTCCAGACGGCCTGGAACCCACCAGCAGGCAGCTTGCCAGGGGTGAACTCACCTGGGGCACACACCTTGTTTTGGATGATTGCTGTGCCGATTTCAGCCGTCTTGCTAACTGTCTTGACCTTTGGAATGAACTTCATGTTTACTCTCCTTTGCGCGTACTACAAGATACGCAAAAAACACATAAATTGCTAGCGTAGAAACACGTTCCCACACCGGCCCCCACATCACCCAACAAGCCAACCCACCGCTGCTGAGCAGCGCGAGGATGGTGATGAGGCGGTCTGTGATGACCTCCAGACCAAGCCTGACAAACTTCAAGATTTGTGCGTCCATGATTAAACCCTCTATGTTGTGATAGCGGGATAATCATATCATCACCTATCTGTCTCGTCATCATCTTCTGACATGAAGCCTGAACCCCACTCATCGTCAGAAATCTTTGCCTTCAACTGTTCCAGCTTGAGCGCACGGTCAACCACCTTCATCTTCTCTGTGATGCTGGCAGTCTCGTCCGACATCACTGCCGTCAGAAGCTGGTTTATATGCTTCTCTAGGTCAGGGTTGATGCCTATCTTCTTCTTGCTCATCGCTTGCTAGAACGCTTGTCTTTACGGTCCATCTTGCGCTGACGTTGCAGGGCGCGCTGTGCATCCTTGCTACCACGCAACTCGTTCTCACCACCCTTGCGAGTGTCCTTGCCTTCCAAACTTTCTTTCATGGTCTACTCCTATGGAAAAACAGATTCGGCAGTACGCCTGCCAAGATAACCAATGCCAGCCAAGCCAGCAAAGTAAGCAATGATTTTTCTTGCTTTTGCTTGTGCGTCCATCATTGACTGCAAGTTCTCAACGTCACGCAACATTGTTCTGTAGCCTTTGTCATCAATGATGCCACGCTTGAGCAAGTCATCTGCGGCTTTTTCTACGGCAGCTTTGACATCTTTGGGAGTCTTAGCCATAGAAATGTCAGTCTGCATCTTGGTCAGTGACTGAACGGCTTGCTGCTGCTTGTCACGAGTGCCAATGAATGTCTGGATTGGAGCAGCTTGCGGGGCTTTTGGAGCAGGTCCAATTTGCGTTCTCAAAGCAGACTCAAGCCTACTCTGAGACTCTTCACTAAGTCTCTTGGCGGCAGTAGCCTCTTTGCCAGTTTCTCCAGCAACCTTCTTAGCAGCAGTCTCTGCCAACTTTGTCTCTTCTACAGCCCGTTGAGCAGTCTCTCTAGCTGTACGCATACTCTTGAACTCTTCGTACAGACCAAGCTGCCTCAGAGGACGCTCGTTAGCCTTGAGCCAAGTACGCAAAGATGCCTCTGTTGGAACAGCACCCTTGCCGAACAAGTCTTGAGTGAAATACAGTCTTCCAGATTCTTTGAGGTTGGGATTGGTTTCCAACAAGCGTGTGAACACTGGGTTTCCAGCTTTTGCCTTGTTGATGATTTCTCCAACAACCTGAGCCTCTGTCAACTTTTCAGCGGTGCTTACAGCATCAATGTCTACCACACGCCTGAGAGAGCCTTGCCTCTCAACAATGTCCAGAGGACGAGACAACGCACTGAACTTGCCTAGAGCTTCCCTGTATGTCTGGGGTGTTGACTCTATCAAGGAACCTCGTAGAGAACGCAACGTCTTCAGAGTCTCTTTGTCAGCGCCTGTCTGAGCAAAGAACTTTGCAATGATGTCTTTGTTTAGGTACTTACGCAGAGAGTCAGCCTGCTGCAAAGTAAGAGCTTGCAACTCACCATTCTTTGCTAGCGTCTCAATCTCAGACAACATACCCAGAACTTGAGGGTTCTTGGTCTGCTTTTCCAAACGCTTGACAGTAGCAATCAAAGGAGCAGTATTGACACTGGGTTCAGTGCCTGCATCTCTAATAACATTGCCAAGATTTGAGTTTTCTGATCTAGCCCTCATCAAGTTTTTCTGTAGCTTGCTAGTCGTTGCGCGAAGATTTGCACCAAACTCTTCAGCACTCATTGTTGGCTTAGCCAGCATTGCCCTCTCAAGCTGTGCCACTGCTTGCTGTGCCTGAACATTTGCCTGTTGTGCTGACTGAGCTTTCGCTTCAGCAATAGAAGCCCGTTCTTCTGCCGTAACACGCCTAGCACCAGCTTGCTCACGAACAGGAGCGCGAAGTTGCGCTTGCAATGCAGCTTGTTCCTGCTCAGGAGTAAGAGGAGCCGCAGCAGCGCGTTGACCTGCCACCTTTGGCTGAGCCTCCATCTGCGTGACAACCTTCTGAGCCTGCTCTGCCTTACGCTGAGCCTCTGCAATAGCAGGGTCGTACCTTGAGGAAGTTTGTTGTCTTAGTTGCGCGGCTGCTTCTCTTGTAGGTCCACCTATGGCTTGCTTTGCAACGCCTAATCCATACTTTCCAGCGGCACCAAGCAGGCCAGCCACGCCAGCAGTTCCTACTTCTCCAACCATCTGACCTGTAGGACCAACACCTTGACGCTCAAGCTGTGACCTAACAAACTCAGCAGGAATAGCAGTAGCAGCAGCACCGCCTGTAGCCAGGCTAAGCCCACGTAAAGACGTAGGTGTCAACGCCTCTGCCAAGCGAGAGGTGTAAGGAGCAACACGAGGAAGACCCGCAGTCGCCGTTTTCAAAGCCTGTGACGCTAGCGCCCCACCTGGAACAGCAGAAGCATACATGGATGCTTTTTCCATGTAGCTTGGCTCACCAGCAGGAGATTTTTGTTCTACTGTTTGATAGCCGCCAGTAGGAATGCGAGACACAGGGTCAGACGGGCCTTCGTCTACAAAACGAATGCCGCCTTCTTTCTTAGGCTCATCAATAAACTTGATAGGCATGATTACTCCACCCTTGCTCTTCTGCCGCCAATAGTAATTTCTGTGCCTTTGGGCAAGTTAGCTGCCTCTGCCTCTTGCACTGTGTTGAACGAGCGAACTTGAGGTGGTGCCGCAGAAGAGACTGGGGCTGCTCGTTCATACTTTTTAAGTTTTGCTGTGAGGACTCGCTCTTTGTCAGCAATCCAGCTATTAACTTCTTTCGTTGAGCTTCCAGCGCCAATACTTGCCTTACGCCAAGAGTCACGCTCAGGGCCAGTCAGAGTTGCGCCAAACATGGAGTGACGCTCAGGAAGTGCCACGTTCTCGTAACGCCTCCACCACTCAGCCATTCCAGGGTCATCCTGAAAGCGAGACTTAAACTTCGACATCAAGTCACCAGCAGCATCAGCTTTGAAGTTTGCGTACTCAGGCTTGAACGTCTGTTTGAGCAAAGCGACTTCATCTTGCAGGTTTTCAAAACCACGGACCTCTTTCCTCTCAACAGGTCCGAGCTTTGCATCACGCACTTCTCTAGTCTCTCTAGACTCTTGCATCCGTTCTCTCTGCATAGAGATGCTTTCACGACGAAGGTCAGCGTTAACTCTTGCTTGCTCCTCGCGGAAAGCCTGAGTTCTAGCTCTGTCTTCTTCCTGTACTTTCTTGTCAAACATACGGTTAGCACCGTCATATGCTTGCTTGTGGTACTCGTACATAGCGGCAAGACCGAACTTGTCAGCGTACTTCTTGTAGAAGTCAGCACCGGCCTGGGCGTAAGCCATGTCAGCCTTCTGCAATCCAGCCTGTTTGTCAGTCTTGTATGTCTCTAGAGCCTCCTTCAACTGGCGGTCTAGAGTGTCATAGCGCATCTTCAGTTGCTTGATGTTTGTATCAAAAGCATCTTTCTCTTTCTTGTACAGGTCTTGCCTACCTTTTTGGTAGCCCTCTAGCATTCCGTTCATGCCTGACAAAGCCGCCTGAGAGTTACGCTTGCCACCAGCACCCAGAGCAAAGCCTGCGATATTGACCAGCGCAAACAACTGAGCCATGTCACCAGCAGTCTCTTTTGTGGGGACAAAAGGAGCTTCCATCTTCTCAGAGACAGCCACCAACTGCTCACGCTGTGGAGCTTTTGCAAACTTGTCTGCGTAGGTCTGCTCTGCGCTAGCACGAGCTTGCTCACGGGTGGCTAGACGTTCTGTCTCCATACCTTTTTCAAGACCTGCCATCTCTCCTCTTGCTTGAGAAGACTCTTGCAGTTTTTCTTGGAAGGGCTTGATAAAGCCGGGATACTGCTGCATCCCAGTTAGGCTTTTTGCTGCTTCACCGTTCATGTTCTAGCTCCCGTAGGCTGCTGAGTAGGAGCAACACCACCAAACATTCTCATGATGTTGTTCATGTAGCTGTTGGTCAGTTGGTTGACGTACTGGTCAGCCTGGATGCCAGCACGGATAGCACCTAGCGCAATCTGGTCACCTATACCAGAGAGCTTTAGACCGTAGTCAGCTTGTGATTGCAGCAATTGCTGACGCACAGCTTCCACTTGAGCCGCAGCCTGGGCAGCGCCCACACCACCACGGTTTTGCACACCCTGGGCAACCTGAGCCTGTACTGCTTGCAGTGATTGCTGAGCCTGGGGGGTGAGTTCACCCCGTGCAGCTTGAGCTTGCAACTGCTGACCTTGCTGGCGGTAGGGAGCAGCAAGAGCTTGCATCTCTTGTTTGCCTGCTTGACCTTGACGAGCAGCCGCCCTGCTCTGACGACCACCTATAAGAGCTTGCAGGCCAGCAATACCCATCTTTGTCGGGTCTAGCTTATCAAGACCTAGAGCGCTACCAAGACCTCCTGTTGCAGAAGGCTTAGCACCGAACACATCTTGATAGGTTTGCGGAGCAGCATAAGTCGGAGGAGCAGTTCCTGTGAACTCTACGGGTGAGCCGCCACCAGGGACTACTGGGGCACCCGTGTAGTCTGGGAAAGCGCCTCCCATAATCGCAGGTGCGCCTCCGCTTATAGGTGCAGCAGCTTCTGGCGTGAATGTTCCTGACAAACCTTCAACCATAGAAGAAGGGTCGTATCCAATACTAGAGATGTCAGGAGTTTGGTAAGGCGTCATGTCTGCCATGTAGCCTTCTGAAAAGTCAGACTCTACTTGGTAAGACGGGATGCCTGTATCTGCATGGGGCTTGCCAGAGCCACCGTATGCGCGTAGCAGTGCTGCCTCTTGTGGGTTGATGTAGGCAAGCATCTCTCCTTTAGGAGCCTTTGCTTGCAACAGGGCTGCAATCTTGCGGGTATCGCTACCCAGACGAGTCAACTTTTTTACTTGAGACATATCACAGTCCTAACGCATCTTTAAGCCGCAAAGAGGCTTCGTTCCACACATTCTTGCGGGGCTTGCCGGTCTTCTGCCCCTCAATTTCACCAGCACCACGGTACGAAGTCAAACCAGAAACAGGGGCTGACGGGAACAGAGGAGCAGCCAGAGCTTGCCCCAGTGTTGTGACAGTCGGACCAAACGTAGGCTGCTTCCTACGACCACTAGAGATGTACGTATCCCGAATATAGGGCGTAGTCTCTATTTGAGGTGGAATTGCATCTATCGCCTCTTGCTCACCTAGACCCACCTCGGCAGAAGACAGTTCTTCTAACGCCTGTCTGTCTATAGCCTCTTGTTCTCCTAAGCCTACTTCAGCAGAAGATAACTCTTCTAGAGCCTGCCTATCTATGGCCTCTTGCTCTCCCAGGCCAACTTCCGCATCAGACAACCCAAGCAGAGGGTCTTCACCTAAATCCTCGGGAATAGTCTCTACTATCCCGCCTTGCAATCCTAGATCTTCAGGAATTGTCTCAACAATCCCACCTTGAAGACCTAAGTCCTCGGGTATGGTTTCAACGATTCCTTCCTGTACGCCCATGTCTGGTGGCGCAAGTTCAGGAATGGCATCTGGAGGAGCCAAACCTTCTGGGATAGTGGTTGCAATCCCTTCTTGGACCCCAGGAATAGTCACCTCTGGAGGCTGCGTTATCAGATCAATGACTTGCTGGTCCTGCTCAGGAATAGTCTCAGCTATCCCTTCCTGTATCCCGCCTAATTCTTGACTAATTTGGTCGGGTATTGGAATTTCTTGGGTGGAGGGCGGGATGATTTCAGGAATGGTTCCAGCCACTCCGTCCATCACACCTGTATCCGTAATTTGGCCTGTTTCAGGCGGTGGTGCAGTCGTTATTTCGGTCCCTGGAGGGCCAAAAATAGAGGTTTCTGTGTCTATATCCCGCACAAAAACTGGCTCTTCTGACGGAGCAACAGGACCAACAGGTCCAACAAATCCAGAAGTAGGGGTAGCAGCCCTAGATTCGGCTTCTATCCGAGAAGCAGCACCTAACAACGCTTGTGCAGGGTCAACACCACCAGCAACAGCGCCAGCAGCCTGACCTAGGCTAGATCCAATACTTCCAGCGCCACCCAAACCAGCCTCTTGACCAGCAAGCAACTGTGTTTGCTCTGAAAACGGTGTTGTGCCGTACTCAGAAGCAATGCCAAGCTCTCGTCCTACAGAGCCACCAGCGCCTGCTAGAGCGCCTGTAAGCGCAGCACTTTCTACATCACCACCAGTCAGAGCCGCAGTAACAGCAGAGGAGGCAGAAGACGCAACAGCGTTGGTAATGACATCTTTGACAGCAGAGTCTGCCATCACGTTTGCCACACTTTGACCAACAGTGTTAGCCACAGCAGGAGCTACACCAGCAGTAACAGCACCTTTGATAGCGCCGTCTAAAAAGTCACCACCCTGAGCCTCTGCAAAAACGCCCTGAACAATTGCACTTCCAAGAACAGCAGCGGCCGTACCAGTAGCACCCAGAGCAGTACCTATTGCCGTGCCAATGCCGGGAGCAAACAAAGACAATCCGATAGAAAGCACAGGAAGGATGTCCCCCATGCTGCTGGTACTTGCTCCTTGCTGCGTGTAAAAGTAAGGAGTGCCGTCAGGACCGAACTGAACACCAAACCCTGTAGAGTCTTTGCCAGCATAAGTTCCAGAAAAAATTTGACCACCAGCACGGTCATAGTTTGGGTTTATAGTTTGACCCGTCTCTTTGTTCCCGTAACCCCCATCTGGCAACTGACCAAACTGCTTGATGTCTGTGATTCCGGCTCCGTCAAGAGTTCTGGCTATCTCAAAAGCGTTTTGCTCTGGACTCCCAAATCCTTCACCAGTCCACTTACCCGTCAAGCCTTGAGCAAGAATTTGGCCTTGTAGCTTTTTAATGTTTTGCGGTTGATTTTCAGAAGTAACAATACCTCCACCAGACACATTGACTGATCCAGAGGGAACAGCACCGCCAGAACGCAAGACATCATCAACTTGCTCTTGAGTCATCTGTATAAGTGCCATCTCACACTCCCAAAGCCGCAGCTATCTGTTGATGGATGGTCTGATGCACACCGATCCAATCATAGAAATCATCTTCAACATTCCAGTCAGCATCTATCAACTGGAACGGGTTGTCCAAGTTCAGAGTTGAAGCTAGAGCTTCATGCTCTTGGTTATGCACAAAAAGCCAGTCGTCTAGGTTAGATGGGTCAGCATCAGTCAGTGGGTACTTAGGAATAAGGATGCCACTGTCTGCCAAGATTTCGTAGAACAACTGGTGCTGCACACCATTTTCAAACAGGAACTCTCCCAGGCCATCCCTGTCGCCGAACTTGACGTAGGACAGCGCCTCCATGTTCATTTGTCAGCCTTGTCATCTAACTTGTCAAAGATGCGCTCACACATATACTCAATCCGCTTGACAGCATCACTGAAGTCTTCTCTACGCACGAAGTCGTTGTGCATGGTCTGACTGATGTCACGCACATCAGACTTGAGGTCACGGATAGCATCCCAGATGACCTTTAGCATCCAGCCGCCGAGTGCGCCAGAGCCTGCAATGACCATGTTGAACAGTTGCTGGTTGTCCATGTTAAGCAGCGTAGTAGGGGATTTTCTTTGTCACACCGGCAATGGTGATTGTTAGATAGCCTTCTGGCACAAGAGGAAGGCTCGCAGTTGCAAATGTGGCACCTACGGTAGTTGTGAGGTTTAGAGCGGCAGAGGAGTTGACGGTCAGAGTGTTTGTAGTGACAGTGGTGAAGTCGCCTGTACTTCCACCATCTACCTTTTGCCAGATAGATCCGTTAAAGACGGCCCAGTCACCAACACCCCACAATGTCGTGCCGTCTAGGTTGGTGTTACCTGCGACAGAGACAACGTAGTAGTCGCCTTTAACACCGACGCCAGAAGTCAGAGTAGGGTTGTTTGTGGCAGCATCCCAGGTGCCCTTGTAGTTGAGAGCGCCTATAGCGTTTGCGACTGAGCTAACTGTCTTTAACATGACTCACCTCATGCGCCGTCACCGGGAGTCACGTACACAATAGCAGTGCTACTAGCGGTGACACCTGTGAAGTAGGCGTTAGGGACAAAGGAAAGAATCTCGTCTGTTCCTGGCAGCAACGGAAGTGATGTTCCAGAGCTAGTGATTACTGCTGCGTTGGACGTAGCGTTGGCAGCAGTAGTGGCATAGCCCAGAAAGACGGTAACAATACCGTTGTTGATGACACGGTAGTTGTTTCCACCAAGAGTGGTGGACACTGCCTGTACAGGAGTAGGAGCGGTAACAGCAGCCGTGAAGACTACTGTGTTGCCTGTAGGGGTGAATGGTGAGTTAACCATCAGGCACTCCAGGGCAGGGGAGGGGTTACTACAGGAGGGTTGATCTGGTTGTTCAGTTGCTGCTGCACAGCGGCTTCAGTGGCTGCTTGATCCACACCGTTAGCCCAAATCCAGCCAAGCACTTGGTCTTGAGTCAGGTCAGCGTAGGGGGTGAATGCAGAACCGCTAGGAGCAGGTACAGAGCAGGTGGAGTATACAGAGGCGTTGTAAGTGCCGTCAGTACCAGCGCAGGTCCAGTGGCAAACGATTACGGTATCAGGATTCTGCTCAGTGGTTGAGCAGTCCATCGCAGTGACTGTCCAAGTGATAGTGGTCATGATTACTTTCCTTCAAGTTGAGCGACACGTTGCCGCAGGGATTGGATTTCTTTGACAAGCATGGGGACGAGCTTGGAGTAGTCCACACCCATCATCTCATCAGGATCGGATGGCTGATGCACTGCTTCAGGAGCAACAGCAACAAGTTCTTGAGCAATGAAACCATACCGCTGATGACTGCCGTCAGACTTCCAATTGAATGACCTAACTTGAATGTCGTCGATAAGGCTGGATGCTGCCGGGGCGTCAACAATATTTTCTTTTAGTCGCTGGTCAGAGGTGGTGTTATAAGCAACCGCTGAAGTTGCTGCAACTCTAGTAATGCTGCCTATCGTAGTTCCGTTTGATTGGAAGTAAACGTATCCAGCACCTGTTGTTGCTGAACTATCATTTAAACCAAATCCATTAAATAATGCGCCATTAAATTTAACACCTGCAAAACTAGATGCAACAACAGATGTATCTCCTAAAACCAAAGCACCATTTGCCAACAAACTCATCGCCTGAGTAAAGGTGATAGCGTTACCTGCTGTGCCGGAGGGGGCGTTGTACCACTGGTGTGCGCCACTTGCCTGCAAATAACTTGATGCTGGTGCGCCAACCTTGTAAATGTATTGTGCTGAAGAATTAATAAAAGCGTTATTGGTAACGCCAGTTTGCACATTCGCACCAGATTGAAAGCCCCACAAACAGCCAACAGTATTTACATCAAACGCTTTTACACCTGTAAGCCAAGCACTCGGAGTAACCCCCAGGCCCAGGTTGCCG
>Ga0063231_10000200_pt1 | contig 15883 bp, 20 predicted proteins | sample LauGreSu1BDMLBSD_2_FD_56231 | JGI IMG/M metagenome (GOLD analysis project Ga0063231, IMG submission 56231) | Freshwater lake microbial communities from Lake Michigan, USA - Su13.BD.MLB.SD v2 (version 2) | ecosystem: Environmental > Aquatic > Freshwater > Lake | place: Lake Michigan, USA...
TGGTTAGACGATAGCGGACTGTCTGTATCAACAGTTTCTTCTCCAACACCTTTGATTGGGACATACTATATTCCAATTACAGCCACCTCATCTTCTTCTAAAAAATACTCATATGATTTAAATCTTGATCTCTCGGGCTATAGCGCTAATGACAGCATGACTATTGCCTATAATCAAAATGACACAAACTTAGATTATATATTTGTAAGAGCTTATAGCTCTGTTTCAGACTATTATGAAATAAGGTTTGCAGGCGACCTATCCATAGGAACAAAGATAAAGTCTTTAACTTTAAACAATTTATATAGCAGCACATATGGAAGCGGTACCCCAGATAATACATCAATAACAAGGGTATCTGTTGGAGTAAAAGCAAAGTCTTCAGGATCCTCTACAGTGCTTATGGATGGATTAAGAATTAATGATGAGGATTCATTTAGATCAGACTATGGGTTAATTAGCAGATCCGTTCTTTTATCACCAATTACAAAATCATTAGGACGACAAATGGACATTGAGTATAGACTAGGGCTAACATTTTAAATGGGCGCACTAGATGAAGCAAATTGGGAAAAATGGTATGGCAAGCCCGATTTACAGAAAACAACAGAGGAGTCAGCAGCAGCCGCTGCAACTACATCTAATGATTCTTTTGACATAACTCTAAAGCTTCCTCTTACTAGAGCAAATAAAGTATTCTCATTTTGGTTTAACTATCAGTATCAAGACCCAGACACATTAGTAATAAGTGAGGGTCCAAGGTCACCAATAGTTACACATGGATTTGATATTCCAAATTTAACTAAAGGGGTTTTAGGTCTTACGCTTACTGCAGGATTTAAATCTTATGGAGTTAAGTTTACAATAGACCCAACAAGCGTTCAAGAAGATATTGTTATATTTGAAAGCTTAACAGCAGATTTTGCAAATCAGTATATTGTTTATGTAGGAAATTCAACAAACGTTACAATTAATACATCTGATTTTGCACCCAGATGGGTTAAAGTAAGATCTAGAGACAAATGGCTTACTCAAAACAATACAGATGTAATTGCAGTAGGTCCAGATGCTGCGGGTTCTGTAACACCAAAAAATGCAGATCCAGATACATCTACTCCACCATCAGCTCCAGGTGCAGTAACNCCTTATCCATTTATTGATGCTAATGATAAAAGTGGATTTAGTGCTGGATCAACATTCACATGGACTGCAAACTTTGATGCCAATACAGCTGGATATGTTATTCGATGGACAACACAAAATCCAGCAGTGGAGCCAAACCCAATTTGGGAGTANGGTCAGGTAGATGGAAAAGCAACAACATCATTTACAACAACAGGATTANTTCCAAACACTTTATATTACTATCAAGTAACGGCAAAAAGCCCATACAATGCCATATCCTGGACTTCACCATTCTCTGGAACTTTTGGGCCAATTGTAGATTCAGCCGCACCAGCAGATGTTTGGGCACAATTAAAATCGGTATTATCAATCGGTGGTAAAACAGCAGACCTATTTAAAATAGGAACTGGGATAGCACAATCAATTAATACTTCAACAACAATAACACCAAGCCAAACTGCTGGTACCTACAGTGGAATAATATTAAATAAATCTTCTACAAACTTCGGACATAACTTTTGGCTTAACACTGGTCAATTCAGAGTCGGAAGCGCAACAAACTTTTTATATTGGGATGGCTCCAATGTATATACAACAGGAAGAATAAACGCTACTGGCGGTTCGTTTACTGGAGATGTCCAGCTAAACGGAGGTTCTTTGTTTGCTGGTGCTGCTGCAAATTCAGGAGCAAGAGTAAGACTCAACAGCTCTGGGCTATTTGCATATGACACTAATAATGCTCAGACTGTTGCAATTACTCAAGCTGATGGAAAGCTCGATGCACGTCAAGGCTACATTGGTGGATGGACAATAAACGGAACTGCACAGACTACTGGATCTATTTTCAGCAGCAATACAAAAATAGAAAGTAATGGAACAATAACGCTAGGTGATACAACAGGAACAATACCTTCTGTTGTAAAACTAAGCGCAACAGATCCATATAGATTATGGGTTGGCTCACAATCATCTTCTGCTGCAGCATTTAAAGTCGATTTAAATGGAAAGCTTTATGCAACAGGAGCAGTAATTGATGGATCAGCTTCCATATCAGGTACAGTAACAATTGGCGGAACCGCAGCATCTACAGTTGTATCAAATGCAAGTGCAGGAGCAAATGCATTACAAGCTAACGGAACATTCACAGGAACACTTGGCACAGCAGTAACAGTTGGAGGAGTTAACCTTAATAGTAGATTATCAGACGCCTATACTGCATCACAGGCCGCTCTTCCAAAATCAGGATTTAATAGGGATGAAATTGTTAAATATATTAATAGCACAACGGCTAACCCAACAAATACCACAACAATTGAGGGCGGCTTAATTAGAACAGGAACAATTTCTTCAGATGCAGTAGTTACAAATTTTATAGCAGCTTTTGAAATTGCTGCAGAAAAAATAAAAGCTGGAACACTTTCTGGCCAGACATTAGTGGCTGGTAGTGGAACTTCATTTATAAATACAAAGGGAAGATTAGGTGGAGCAGACTGCCTTTCAATCGGTGGCATTGGGTTCCAATCAACAGACACTGGTGGATGGACAACACACTGCTATCCTTATTGGGGAGGCGGAGCCAACTACGATTTGGGAACAACTGTATTTAGATGGAATGACTTAAGAGCAAGCGGTAACGTAATGGTTGGTCATGGAGGATCTGATACAGTTGGATTAGCTAGCGGACCCAAAATAAGACTGCATTCTGGCGGAGCAATATATGCAAATACTTTAGGAACTACAACATCTGCCCCAGGATCTGGNTCAACACTTGTTCAAGATTCAAGCGGATTTTTAAGGGTATACGTAAGCTCGTCAAGCCGAGAGTACAAAGAAAATATTGTTTATCAAAATACACCCTCAATGTATAACATTGTAAGTTCTTTAAGCCCAGTTACATTTAATTTTAAGCCTGATTATTCTGATAGACCAGATCAAACCCACTTAGGTTTAATTGCAGAAGATGTTCATGACATTGAGCCAAATAATGCTCTTGTTATATATAAAGATGGTGTGCCAGAATCTGTGGCCTATGAAAAAATGNCGATGTACCTTGTCGGAGCATTTAAAGAAATGGTTAACAAAATAGATACTCTTCAAGCAAGACTTGACGCCCTAGAAGGATAATGGTATCCTTATTATGAATAGAAATGGAAACACAATGGATAAAACAGAATTAGTTATTCAAGCACTACAGCAAAGAATTGGCGAAATNGTCTCACAGTATGAGACACATATTGCCGTTCTCCGTGCCGAAATAACACAGCTTTTACAACAAATTCAAAACATGGAAGTTCCAGCGGAACAACCAAAGGAGTAATAAATGGCAATTACATTAAAACCAATGTCTATTAATGCAGGAGATCCTGTAACATCAGACCTGCTTGGTTTAATTATACAGAATTTACAAACTGTAGCAAAGGGAGAAACGGTATCTAATATTGCCGTAGACGCCTCTGGACTTTCAAATGCAACAGATCCTACAAAGAAAGCTACTGTTGCTTACAATACAATTGTTCCAGTTCCAAGCTCAGTAAAGGTTTCTTCTGCTGCATCAGCAACAAACGCTAAAACTGTCTCCTATGGCAAAACATTTGTTGGNACACCATCTGTTTGGGTGCAAATGAACTCAGTCGGATCTTTTGCAAATTCACAGGTTTTCCCGCAGGTTGTTAGCGTAGGCGCTACATCTTGTGATTTATTATTTAGAACAAGCACAGCAAATGGCACTTTNAAGTTTACGCTATTTGTTACAGGACAACTAGCTTAACCTATTGACAAGCTTAANCAATATGTTACAATTATTGTAACATCAAAGTCACGTACCCGTGACTTTTTTCGTATAAAGGTAGATAATGAGTAACGATTTAAAATGGATGCTTTCATCCGATCAGCAGTTCCCATACCAAGATGACAAGATGATTGCTCTATGGTTTAAGGTAATGAAGTGGTTTAAACCAGATGTTGTTGACTACCTTGGCGATACAGATGATCAGGCATGCTACAGTAAGTATACTGAAGGACGNTCTGCAGAATTTTTACAATTGCATAAGAATGATAGCAAAGATTTAATTGTACCAATGATGCGACATGAAGCAAAGGGCGCTAGAGATTTCTATGCTAAGACTAGAGAGATGCTTCCAAATGCACAGCTATTCTCAGCACTTGGAAACCATGACATAAGAATTTTTAATTATATTGATGCAAAGCTTCCAGATTATATTAATGAGGTAACCCCAGAAGCCCTATGGTCACTAGACTCTTTGGGATACGAATACATTTATTATGATGAACTTCCAAAGCGACGCTTCGGAGATATTCATGTACACCACGGTATGTCTATTGCAGCAACAGGCTCAGCAAGAAAAGACATGGAAGACATGCAGATATCTTTGATTCGAGGACACTCTCATAGAATTGCCTCCCATATGGTTACATATGAATTAAGAAATAATGGAGAAGGCGAAACATTAAGAGGGTATGAAATCGGACACATGTGTGATGAAAAGGGCCCAGGAATGAAGTATACTCAGCACCACGACTGGCAAAANGGATTTGCAGTAGCACATATTGTAAATGATTATCCTCACGTGCAGATGATTCATGTTTCACCAGATTACTCATGTGTTGTAGACGGAAAGTTGTTTACTTTATAATGTGGTGTGGAAAATGTAGAGGTAGAGTTTTTGTTGATAGAGTATTTTCACAAAAATTACACATGGAGCTTTTCTGTATAATGTGCGGGAAACGCTGGATGATCAATAAAGAAACGAGTGCTTTCGGTAAATGGCTAGATCAAAAAGAGACGGCAAACCAAAAAACCTACGGTATTTCTTCTTAAACGATAAGGTCCATAAGGTGCTTAGTTCATCAAGATCTAAAGATGAATTAATTGCCTGGTGCTATGCTGATAAGAAAAGAGTAATGTATTCATACTCTCAAGTAAAAAAGAGTATGGAAAAAGCTTATACTATTGTTGAAGTTTCTGCTATGCTAAATAAGCATAGAGTTACCATACAAGATTATATTTTAGACGGTAAGGTATTAACTCCAGAAAAGATATATCCAATTGGAAACCCAGATAGCCCTACATGGTCTAAGTATATGTTTAATCAAAAGCACATACTTGATATTCATCAGCATATATTAGACTCAGGGCACTCTTCTGAAATGCCGTCTAAGGCAGAATTATTGGGGCTTCTCAAAAACAACTTTATATTGTATACTAAAACAGATGAGGGAAAGTTNATCCCTATATGGAAGGCGGAATAATGGCAAGCAGCCGCATAGTAATATGCCCTGAATGCAATAAAGAGCTTGAAGTGCGATCTGATTTTGCACACATAACATTATCTAATCATATTAAGAAGGAGCACAAATGACAACCAAAGTAAAAGTCGACCTATCATTTACTAGAAATCTTGGTAACTATGAGAGCATTAAAATTGGTATTGGTGTCGAAGATGATGTGCGCCAGGGTGAACATGTTGATGCCGCAACAGAGCGTGTATATAAGTTTGTAGAAGAAAAGCTGATACAGAAAACCCAAGAGGTAGAAGAAGAGCTGAAGCGTGGCAAATAATAAAGAGCCCTATATCCTTTTAACGCTTTATCAGAATCTCTATAAAGAGAAATACGGTAGGGCTGTCACGATTAATAAGTTTCGTGAAAAGTGGGCTATGCAAGATGTCATTGATAGTGTAGGATATACTCGTGCAAANGAACTGCTGGAGTATTATTTTGGACTAACAAAGAATGGTCATCCACTTCAGTTCTTTTTTTATAACTTTGATAAGATGGATGCATTAAAGATTGAGATTGAAAAAGACAAAGAAAAGCGTCGTTTGTTACTGGAAGAAACGAAGAAGATGGTAGAGCAAGGCGGAATAGAGTGAATACAGAAGCAACATTAATNTCTGCAGTGTGTAAGAATAAAGACATTAGCACACTNCTAGCAGACAATGTAGACGATCTATTTACTTCCCATAAAGATATTTGGGAAGGCCTAAAGTCATATTATTATAAGTTTAAGGCTGTGCCAGAAGTAGGAATTCTTCAGGAAAAATTTAAAGACTTTGAGCCAGTAGAAACAAAGGCTGAGACTGGATACTATTTAGATACACTTAAGAATGAATTCCTATCTGCAAAGCTAAAGAATATTTTATTAAAGAGTGGGTCAGCGCTCAAAGAAGATGCGGCCTCAAGAGTATTAGAGCAAATGCAAAGCCAACTTGCTGGGCTAAGTAGATTTACCAACAATGTAAGAGATTTAGATATCACAGATGCCGATGCTGCAATTAGACATATGGAGTTATTGCGTGTAAGGTCTGCCGAAATGGGTGGTTCTCCAGGCATCAGGACGGGTTTTGAGGCTATAGACCTGGCCTACCCAACAGGTATGGCTCCAGGACACCTAATCGTCGCTATCGGCTGGCCAGGCCGTGGTAAGACATGGTTTACTTCATATCTTGCATGCAAGGCATGGGAGCAGGGATTTAAGCCAATGATTGTTTCTCTCGAAATGTCTCCAGAAAATATGCGTGACCGTATCTATACCATGCTTGGCTCAGGACTATTTAAGGCTTCAGATTTTTCTAAGGGAGATATTAATATTGATGACTTCCGCTCATGGTCTCAGAAGAAATTTGAAAACAAAAACAGCTTTATTCTTATTTCAAATGAGGGAAATACTGAAGTAACTCCTGCAACAATTCAGGGTAAGATTGATCAGCATAAGCCAGACCTAGTTATCCTTGACTACCATCAGTTATTTAATGACAACAAGNGAAGCAATTCTGAAGTTGAGCGTAACCGAAACGTCTCTCGTGAATTTAAGATGCTGGCGGTATCAAACAATATTCCAATTATTGATATTACTGCAGCAACAGCAGATGATGTTTCAGATCAGGACAACCCACCAATGATGTCTCAGGTTGCTTGGTCAAAGGCAATTGAATATGATGCAGACATGGCTATGGCTGTTCATAGATACCCAGGAACAAATATGATTGAGGTGGTGTCACGTAAGAATCGACATGGACATGAGTTTGGTTTATACTTAGATTGGGATATCAACAGGGGTATCGTCAAAGAGATTTATGAGAATCCGTTCCAAAATAATGAATCACAAAACGATAAAAAGATTTCAGGTTAGAGTTGAATTTTTAGACGACTCTGATATGGTTCGCATCAAGCATCAATATGAAAGCATGCTAACGCACCAGATGAGAGATAAAGGATATCTTAGGGTACTTGACATAGATACTAACTTTTCGGTAGAATTTGACGGATCAACATGGGTGTTCCTAATGACACTCTATGGGGTATATGTGGGAAAGAAGAAAGCATGGCACTCAGAGGCAATTACGCAAGGAAAGCTGATTCCACGCAATACGCTATCTCGCAAGTAAAATCAATTGTAAAGGCTTTAGGCCTGCATGAAACTTCAGAGGCAAATAATAACTTGTTAATGTATTGCCCATTCCATTCCAATAGACACACAGCAAGCTTTAGCATTAGCTGTGAGAATGGAGCATGGCTGTGCTATAACCCAGCATGCGGCGAGTCTGGGAATCTGGTCGAGCTAGTTAAAAGAATTTTACACAAAAATGATTTTGAAGCACTTAGATTTATTAGCTCTAAGCAAAACGAAGCGCTAGAAAATTTTGATGAGTTGCTTGCAGGTTTAATGGAAGAGAAGCCAGAATTTGAAGAGTTTCCTAAAGAAACGCTTGCAAAGCTTCATGAAGAAATATCTTCTACACAAGAAGGCAAAGATTACTTTAAGTCTAGAGGCATATACAGTCAATCAATTACTGATTTTGAATTAGGATACTCTAAGAATATGGGAATGGTTACTGTTCCAGTTCATAGTCCAGACGGCGTACCTATTGGAATCGTTGGAAGATCTATTGAAGGAAAATCTTTTAAGAATAGTACAAATTTGCCTAAAAGCAAAACGATGTTTAACATTCATCGTGCTAAAAAAATTGGCAGCAATGTCATAGTAGTAGAGTCTAGCTTTGATGCAATCCGAGTGCATCAGGCTGGATTCCCTAACGTTGTTGCCACACTTGGCGGATCTTTATCTTCGGAGCAACAAAGGCTACTCAATAAATATTTCAGCACAATTATAATAATGACTGATGCTGATGAGGCTGGGCGTGAGCTCGGCCTTAGTATTTCAAATAGATTAAATACAAAAGATATCTTGTGGGCCTCATACGATTATGGTAAGATATACCCTCATGATGCAAAGGATGTAGGAGATATGACAGACCAAGAAATACAGCAATGTATTAAAAATTCTGTTTCTCATATTGAATATGTCAGTTGGTAATGCTATACTAGTAAGACAGATGGATCTATACCATCAACTATAAAATAAGGAGATACAATGGGTATCGTTAAAGGACTAAAAGACCTAAATAAGGTCATGGATGCACCGCAACACTCAGGCGGAGACGGAGTGAAAGCTCGTTGGGCAAAACTTGAAGATGCAGAAAGCGTGAAGGTTCGTTTCCTTCAAGAGCTTGATCCAGATTCACCAACATACAACGAAAAGAATGGCTTAGGCTTTATTGCCGTAGAGCACACAAATCCAAAAGACTATCGCCGTAAGGCTCTATGTTCTATGGAAGACCAAGGCAAGTGCTATGGTTGTGAACAACACCGCAAGGATTACAAGGCTGGATGGAAAGGCCGTTCACGACTTTACATCAATGTTCTTATTGACGATGGTAAAGAAGATCCGTATGTGGCAATTCTTTCTCAAGGTTCAAGCGGAAAGACAATTACACCAACACTAATCGAGTACGCTGGAGAGATGGGTTCAATCACTAATCTTATGTGGCGTATTAAACGTTCGGGAACAAAGACCGATACAAGTTACACAATTATTCCACTCGCAAAAGATGAAACACCATTTGATTCATCATCACTCGAACTGTACGATTTGGAAACAACTGCAGTTCGTGACCTGCCATACACAGAGCAAGAAGCATTCTTTGCTGGTGAAGGCGGACAAACAGAAGAGGCTTCTGCGTCAAGCAGCAGCGTAGACTGGTAAATTAATATAGTTAGGGGCAGTCTATTGACTGCCCCTATTCTATTTAGTAGAATGTAAACATGAAGACTTACGATATACCAGATCCATTTGATGCTTTTGTAGCAAATAAATATAAGGATTATAAGGGAATGCTGTACGACTTCTTTGCAAAAGAATGGCATTTAAAAGCAGCATGTTGTGGCGAAGACTTATATGCACCAAATAGAAAAACAATGACTAAGATTAGACTTTATCATACTAGAAATGAATGCATGGGCGGATACTAATGAGCTTTACACACTTACACGTTCACTCATACTATTCATTGATGGATGGCTTAAATTCTCCAAAAGAGCTATGCCAAGCGGCAATAGATGCTGGACAGACAGCAATTGCAATTACAGATCATGGCACACTATCTTCTCATCGTGATATGCAGATTGCTGCGAAAGAATTAGGCATTAAGCCAATTCTTGGAGTAGAAGCGTATATATCCCCAACGGATAGATTTGATCGCTCCTCTAAAACAGACAAATCAATTCAGGCATATAACCATATTATCCTTCTTGCTAAAAATAAAAAGGGTCTAGAGAACATTAATATTTTGCAGGAGCTGGCATGGAATGAAGGATTTTATCATAAGCCACGTATTGATAGAGAGGTTTTAAATGAATACAAAGAGGGCGTCATTGTTCTTTCTGGATGTCTTAATGGGCTTATCTCGAAGTGCATTGAAAAGGGTGAGTTCGAAGAAGCAAAGATTATCCTACAGGATTTTAAGAAAAATTTTGCTGAGGATTTCTATATTGAAGTGCAGTCTCACAATCCACAAGAAATAAATTCAAAACTACTTGAGTTAGCCGATGATCTTAAAATCAAGGCGGTTGCAACAGGAGATGCTCACTTTGCTAAAGAAGAAGATAGAATCTTAGAAGAAGCATTGCTAATTCTATCTACATCCCCTAAAGCAGATAAAGATTCAGACTTTGATATGTCTAGAAATATGAAGGANATGTTAGATAGATTTAACTATCTTTATCCAGATCGTAGAATATCATTTCAGGACATGAACTTGTTTATTCAATCACGTTCAGAGATTGAAGCAGACTTTAACAAGGCTGGAATTAATNGAATAGACATCTATGAAAATACTATGGAGATTGCAGATAANGTGNAAGATTATGACTTCTATCAAGGCCTAGACCTTCTGCCAGTCCCAAAAACTGATGCCGATGAAAGGCTTAGGGAGTTGGCTGAAAANGGCTTAGAGAGGCTTCAGAAGGCTTTAGACCCTGCCTATATTGAAAGACTTAACGAAGAGCTTAGCATTATTGCTAAGAAAAACTTTGCCTCATACTTCCTTGTTGTTGGAGATATGATTAATTGGGCAAAAGAAAATGACATCCGTGTTGGCCCAGGCCGTGGTTCTGCTGCAGGCTCGCTTGTATGCTACGCACTTGGAATTACAGATGTTGATCCAATTGAATATAACCTTTTGTTCTTTAGATTTATTAATGAAGAGCGTAATGACTTCCCAGATATTGATACTGACTTTGAAGACCGTCGTCGCAAAGAGGTTAAAGATTATTTAAAAAAGAAGTTTAAGCATGTTGCTTCTATCTCTACATACACTTATTTTAAAGACAAGGGTGTTGTGAGAGATGCTGCTCGTGTATTTATGGTTCCACTACAAGAAGTAAATCGTGCACTTAAAACTGTAGATACATTTGAAGACTTTATCGATTCTCCAAACACAAAGGAGTTTAGATTAAGATATCCAGAAGTTGTTTGGCTTGCTGATAGACTACGTGGTCGCATCAGATCTGTTGGAGTACATGCTGCTGGAGTAGTTGTTGCAAAAGATGACCTTAGAAAATTTGCTCCAGTCGAATCTCGTGAAGACTCTCAAGACAAGGTGTCAGGAAGAATTCCAGTCGTCGCATACGATATGGATACGGTTGCGGATATAGGTCTTATTAAGCTAGATGCGCTAGGTCTTAAAACTTTATCTGTGATATCTGATACTCTAAAATCAATTAAGGATAGAACTGGAGAAGACATTGATCTTTCAAAGCTATCACTTGATGACCCAAAGGTTTATCAGATGCTGAATGATGGTTACACTAAGGGTGTGTTCCAAGCTGAAGCAACTCCATATACAAATCTTTTGATTAAGATGGGTGTAGATAAGTTTGAAGATCTTGCTGCCTCTAACGCATTGGTAAGACCAGGAGCTATGAATACTGTCGGTGCTGCTTACATTAATAGAAAGAATGGCAATGAGGCTGTAGACTTTAGCCATACAATCATGAAGCCTTTTACAGAGAACACATATGGTGTTATCATATATCAAGAGCAAGTTATGCAGGCATGCGTACACTTGGGCGGTATGACTTGGGCAGAGGCTGATAAGGTCCGCAAGATTATTGGAAAGAAAAAAGATGCAAAAGAGTTTGACCAGTTCAAGGATAAATTTATTACTGGGGCTTCAGAGCACATTTCTAAGAAAAAAGCAGAAGCGCTTTGGCACGACTTTGAAGCGCATGCTGGTTATTCTTTTAACCGCTCCCATGCTGTTGCTTACTCTATGCTTAGTTATTATACTGCTTGGCTTAAGTCCTATTATCCTCTTGAGTTCATGTTTTCAATTCTTAAAAACGAAAATGACAAAGACGCAAGAACAGAATATTTGATTGAAGCAAAAAGATTAGGACTTAAGGTATTGCTTCCACACATTAACGAATCGGATTTATACTTTTCACTACAAAAAGATTCTATTCGATTTGGGCTGGCTGAAGTAAAATTTATTTCAGATAGCATTGCAAATAAAATAATAGAAAGAAGACCATACAGTGATTATGCTGACTTTATTGAGAAGGCATCAAAGAAAGGTTCTGGCATTAATAGCCGTGCTGTTGCTGCTCTTAACGCCATCGGCGGTGCTGCGTTCCCTGATAACAAAAGGCAAGGAAATGAAAAAGACAATTACTACGAATACCTAGGTATACCAAGCTTTAACCTAGAAGGAATTCCACCTAGAATTAAAGCCCAGGCTAGACCTATTGAAGACTTTGACGATCTNGGATCATTTGTGATGTTTGGAATGGTCAAATCAATTAAGCGTGGCAACGGATGGGCTAGAGTAGAGCTGGTGGATGAAACGGGAACCGTAGGTCTATTCCATACAGAGCAAACCCAGATTGAAACTAATCAAATGTATTTCATATTAGTTGGAGATAATCGTATTGCAAGATACGTTAAGGTCAGCGATATCGATCCAAAATCAAATGATTTATTTGTCGACTATCTATATGCCAAATCTTATGACCTTGAAGAAGACGAGTATATTGTGGTAAACTTTACCCCATATACAACTAAGGCAGGAAAACAAATGAGTCATATAGTGCTATCAGATAGCAATAAGGTTTTAACTAGAGCAATTGCATTCCCTGCAATGTACAAAATGACTCTTGCTAAAATGCGTGAGGGCATGAAATGTAAAGTTAAGCTAGCAAAGCTAGATGATGGCACCCTAAACATTAAGGAAATATTATGACAAATACAAAAGAATTTATTGAAACTGANCTTCTTCTTCAAATTGCAAATCGTAAAAACATGGAAGATAATTTTTTGCAAGACGGACCANTATCTACATCNCAATTAAAAGATTACTATAAACTACAAGGGTTCNTNGATGGTTTAAAATTTGTGCTTAATGCTAACCTAGGACAGGTTGGATTCCATTTCTACAGAACGGGCCTAGGAATAGAAGACGTGCTGGCATCATTGATGCCTATAATTGCTGGGCACTCAAGCCAGTGTGCGTGTCACGAATGCATTACAAATGATGTTTTGCAGGACTATATTAAACATGAAAGAGGTTTACATGACAGAGACAAATGATCTAGAGCACCTAGTAAAAAGATTTAATGCTTCTAATTTGCTTACAGCAATTTTAAAAACAGTTGGACCAGTTTCTATTACAAAAGAAGAGCTTGACAAGATAACAAATTATCACAAGCCAGAGGACCTACAGGACTTCAATGCTATAGATACCTACATGGATACCTATATGGACTACATAAAAGAGTCTGGCGGGTACGCACAGATTGATTATGATTCTCAAGAAAAAGTGTTTACATTTAATCTAATGTCACGAGAAGAAGCGGAAGCACGTGTGGGCGTTGGGAATAGCATTGGATATGTTTGCCTAAGATCAAGATGGAATGACTATGCACATTCCTAGAATGGATATTTAATATGGAAAAAAGTTGGACACCATCAATTTACCATGACGATGGAGTTACTTTAACTAGAGAAGAGACAGACAGAAGAAGCGCTCAGGTTACAGAAATGTTTAACAGATTAAACTCTTCTGTCCTACTAACTCTTTTATTTGAAAATCTAGGTGAGTTTGTTTTCGACAGAAAAGATCTAGTTCATTTAAATAAATACGACATGCCACCAGACGATACCTCTGTCAACCCATACGATCCAGATTTTCATGACTACATAAAAGATATTGGCGGACACGTTAATGTTTCTTATAATGCAACAACCGATAAGGTTTCAATGAGAGTTGTTAGTTATGAAGAGGGAATTCATACTCAAAAAAATAATGAAACAGTAGGTTTCTTTTCAATAAGAAGGCCATGGAATGTCTATGGCATCAAATTCCTTAAGGAGGAAGAGTGACACAAGAACAAGACATATTTGCATCATTAAATGTTTCCAAGATACTGGTTGCCATTTTAGAAATGCAAAATGAAATTACTATACCAAGCGATTTGTTTATTAATGCGGCAACAATAGATAAAGAGCTGCAGGTTGATTACGATTCAGATAGTCAATCATTTAAGTTTAAGCTAAAAGGAAAAGATGAATCAGGGACAAATAACGACCAGCTCATTACAGATTTCGAATAACAGCGAACCAGAGCTTGTCACAGACTACGGCCTGGACGTGCTGTCAGCGCTTTTACATGAAACAGCAATTGAAAAAGGGTTTTGGGATAGCCCCAAGAATTTTGATGTATTTGGGAACAAGCTTGCATTAGTTCATTCTGAGGTTACAGAGGTTCTCGAGGCTATAAGAAAAAACAAGGGGTCAGAAGAAATTGTAGAAGAGATTTCTGACATTTTGATTAGGACACTAGACATTTATGCCTCAATGAGAAATGCTGGGTTTATTACACATAGCTTAGATGAAGTCCTATTCAATAAAATTGAAAAAAATAAAGCTCGTCCAAGGCTTCACGGCAATTTATTTTAATGATATAATTGTATAAAAGAAAGAATAATAATGACTGACAAACAAAATAAAATCATAAATGAAAAGATCTTTGATAAGATTAGGGCAACCAGTGCTTTTGTAGGGATACTAAAGCACTATGGAAAGCTGTCTGTTCCAAGAGATGTTTTTATGACCTTGATTACTGAAAAGCAAGAATGGCCTAATGATTTTATTTACAAAAACGGAAGCTCAATGCTTATTACATACGATGAAGAGTCCGATTCGTTTGGATTTGAGCTAAAGTATTTAATGGATGGCGACACACCAGAAAACGCCGTAGGCTATCAATGCACAAGAAACCAAACTGAAGTGGGATTCGTAGATCACGATAGCCCTTTGTACAGGAGTTGACACATGGATATCGATGACGTATTAGCAAAGCTAGATCCAAAAACTAGAGCTAGAGTAAAAGCAGCACAGGATGTTAAGGTAGAAAAGCAAAGAACACCTAGCATTGGATTAAACATGGCCCTGAAGGGTGGACTTGGGTATGGAAGACAGGTTCTTGTATGGGGCAATAAGTCTGCTGGTAAGTCTTCTTTTTGCCTACAAATGATTGCTCTTGCACAAAAAGAAGGCAAAACTTGTGCATGGATTGATGCAGAAGCATCTTACGATCAGTCTTGGGCAGAAACATTGGGTGTAGATTCATCTTCTCTTATCTATTCTCCAGCTAAGACAGTCAATGACATGGTTGATGTTGCTACAAAGCTTATGGACGCTGGCGTAGATATTATTGTTGTAGATTCAATATCAGCTTTATTGCCAGCAATTTATTTTGAAAAAGATGGAAATGAAATGAAAGATTTGCAAGACACTAAGCAAATCGGAGCAGAAGCAAAGGATATGACTCATGCAGTCAAGATGTTAAATTATGCAAACAAAAACACACTACTGGTACTCATCTCACAGCAAAGAAATCAATTTGGATCTATGCATGCTTCCCATATCCCAACAGGGGGAATGGCAGTCAAATTCTTTTCTTCAACAGTCATTAAGTTATGGTCTTCTGAAGCTGAAGCGAATGCTATTAAAGCAGGCATTAAAGTTGGTGACAAAATCATTGAACAAAGAGTTGGCAGACCAGTCAATTGGATTATTGATTACAACAAGCTCGGCCCCCCTAACCTTTCAGGACAATACGATTTCTACTATCAAGGAGAATCTTTAGGCGTAGACCTAGTTGGAGAAACNCTTGATGTTGCTGAAATGGTAGGAGCAGTTGAAAAGGGCGGTGCCTGGTACACTGTTAATGGAGAAAGACTTCAAGGTCGTGCAAAAGCAGTAGCTTACCTTAGAGAGAATCCAGAAGTTGTTGATAAGTTAATAGAGGATATAAGTGCCAAATCTTAACGAGTTTTTAAAAAAAGAGCAAGTGAAGGAAATTGATTCTACATTTGAAGAACTTCCAGGCGTTAGGCC
>Ga0063231_10000201_pt1 | contig 15843 bp, 17 predicted proteins | sample LauGreSu1BDMLBSD_2_FD_56231 | JGI IMG/M metagenome (GOLD analysis project Ga0063231, IMG submission 56231) | Freshwater lake microbial communities from Lake Michigan, USA - Su13.BD.MLB.SD v2 (version 2) | ecosystem: Environmental > Aquatic > Freshwater > Lake | place: Lake Michigan, USA...
ATCAAGCCCTTTAGCTGACCATTCCTTGCCACAACCGGCAATTTTTCGATCTTATAGTTCTGGAGTATTTTCTCCGCCTTCCTGAGGTCAGTTCCTTCTGGAGCAGTAACCAGGTTTTCACGGGTCATCACCTCACTAACTTTTTTCTTTTTATTGGTTTCAAACCTGAGGTCGCGGTTGGTAAGAATCCCCACCAATTTGTTGGATGCACTCACAATAGGAATACCGCCAATCTTGTTTTCTTTCATCAACCTGAGGGCATCGGCAATGGTTGCATCCTCATGCAATACAACAGGATCAATGATCATGCCGCTTTCACTTCTTTTTACCCGACGCACCTGCTCAGCCTGCTGATCAATGCCCATGTTCTTGTGCAGGATGCCTATTCCACCTTCCCTCGCCAAGGCGATGGCCAGGGTTGCTTCTGTTACGGTATCCATTGCCGCAGAGAGCAGTGGTATGTTCAAAACAATGTCTTTGGTAAGATGCGTAGCGATGTTGACCTCCCGGGGCAATACGTCTGAATATGCCGGAACGAGCAATACATCATCGAAGGTCAGGCCTTCTCCAAAAAATTTGGGGGATTGTTGAGTTCTTGTTGCCATATGCGAAGATAAGAAAAATTTAAAAAATCCCTAGGGCTGGCAAATTCCGTACAATTTGCCCGGCAAATTGGTGATCAGCCCCGCCATTTCCAAAGACAATAAATGTGCAGCAAGCAGGCCTGGATTGAGCCCTGACACGTTTTTCAGCAAATCTACCGGACAGGGATCATGTTGGCTGATAATGGATAAGATAGTAATTTCTTGTTCAGAAAGGGAAGCGGCCATTGGAGCCTGAACCTTTGATGATTGGGGCAGGTCTTCGGCCCAGTTCATGAATTCAAGCAGGTCTTGCCCGCAAGTGATCAAATTGGCCTTGTGGTTGCGAATCAGATGGTTGCAACCTTTGCTGCTGGGGTCGGTTGCCCTTCCAGGATAAGCCAGAACATCCTTGTTATAACTGTTGGCAATGTCTGCCGTAATCAGACTGCCCCCTTTTTCGCCACTTTCCACCACAACAACCGCATCTGCCATTCCTGATACAATCCTGTTTCGTTTTGGGAAATTTTGTTTTTCGGGCTTGATACCCTGCATGAATTCTGAAAGTAGCCCACCCTGCTGCAACATTTCAGCCGCAAGCTCTCTGTTGGCATGCGGGTAAATCTGATCAAGTCCATGACCCAATACTCCAATGGTTGCCAGTTTGTTTTTCAATGCCTCCTTGTGTGCCATGGTATCAATACCATAGGCCAGGCCACTCACTACCATTACATCGTATTGACCCAGGACAGCCATCATCTCCACCACCCGGTCTTTACCGTATTGGCTGGGAGACCTGGTTCCGACAACACTGACCACACGCTTGCTTAACAGGTCTGAGGAGCCTTTGTAATACAATACATGCGGAGCATCAATGCAATGCTCCAGTTTGGCTGGATACCCATGATTCCCTCTTATCAAAACTTTGATTTGATTTTTTTGAATGAACTGCCACTCTGCTTCTACACGTTGCTGAACATTACAATTCCTGATGGCTGCAGCGCGAACAGTGCCAATTCCGGGAACTTCTTCCAAGGCTTTGATGCTTGCATTGAAAATTGATGACGGTGTTCCAAAATGCTTCAGGAGAATGCCGATCTGAATGTCTCCCACATGAGGAATCAGCGTCAAACTGAGGTGCTGCAAGAGTTCTTCATCTTTCATAGCAGACAAAACTACTTCGTCACCTGCCTGAAAAAAGGAGATTTACACCAAATCATACTGTTTTAAAACTTCGGAAGAAAGTAAAATCATCAGTTGTTTGAAACAACCGTCATCTCTGTCCTTCTGTTCAAGGACCTGCCCTGTTCTGTGGCATTGTCTGCCACCGGCTGGCTAGCGCCAAATCCTTTGTGGGTCAATCTCGCAGCAGCAATTCCCTTTGTGATGATATAGTCCACCACTGCCTTGGCCCTGGACGCAGACAAAACAAGATTGTCCGCATCTTTACCAGTATTATCCGTATGTCCACTGATCTGCACCTTAAGCGTTGGATTTTCCCTAAGAATCGATACGATTTTTTCAAGCTCTGCGAGGGACTCAGGAAGCAAAACAAACTTGCCAGTTTCGAAGAGGATGTTGCGCAGCACAATATTGGCTCCTTTTGCAAAAGGTTGTAAGGGAATATTCACTTCAAAATGATCACCAGAAACCACCTCCTTCAACATGAACCGGCTGGAATAAAAAAGGTAGCCTTTTTTGTTAACACTGAATGCATAATCACGGCCCAATGGCAGGGTTGAAAGATACTTGCCATCAGCATCTGTTTGCAACTCTGTGACCACGCGTTTGCTGCTGAGGTCAATCAACTCAACAATAGCACTCAAGCCCTTTCCGGTAGCACTGTCATAGACCTTTCCCTGTACCCAGGTGGTGTTGAGGGGGCGGAGGTCTTCCCTTAATTCAAAGGTGTAAATATCCTGACCACCCCGGCTGTCGGTTCTGTCACTAGAATAAAAAGCTTTCACACCATTGGCAGCAACAATCAGCCCCCCTTCATTGTCAATGGTATTGATGGGATATCCAAGGTTCACTGCCGTATCAAAGCCATTCAATTTTTTCTTAGAAAAAAAAATATCCTTGCCCCCATATCCCTGTAATCCAGAAGAGGTAAAATACAAAGTCTCATTGTCTGCATGCATAAAAGGCGCACTCTCATCTCCGACAGTATTGACAAGTGGGCCAAGATTTTGAGGTGAAGACCATCGTCCATTCGGACGAAGCCTGGAAACATAGATGTCCGACCCTCCATAGCCTCCCGGCCTGTTGGAAGAAAAATAAAGTTCCTGCTTGTTTGGAGACAGGCAAGGCGTTGATTCCCATGCATCCGAATTGATGGCCTCCCCAAGGTTCTCTCGCTTGCTCCAACCTGAAGCAGTAAGAAAAGATATGTAGATATCACAACTGCCATATCCATCAGGAAAATTACATCCTGCATAGACCAGCCATTTTCCATCCTGAGAAATATGTTGCGCACCTTCATTGAATGGTGTATTGACAGTACCCTGAAGTGGTGTTGCCTGCGACCATTTGTTGTCTGCTGCATTCGCCTCATAAAAATCCTCATTGCTTCCATTGACCCGGCGTGTAAATACCAGGGTCTTTTCATCGATGGTCAGTGAAGGAAAATATTCAGGGTAAATTGAATTGATGGCATCTCCGGCGTTTTGAAAACCGGAACTGGAAAGCTGAGGGTGTTGTTGGGATTGCTCAACTGCAAATGCATAATTTTTTTTTCTGAATGTAGCTGCCTTGATGGAGTTCTCACTGAGTTTTGGAATGGCCAAAAAAAGATCAGCTGCTTTCAAGGCCTCCTGAAACTTTCCNATCCCGGCCAGGTTGATGCTGAAAGGAAGCAGGTACTCCTGGGTGTATGCAGAATCCATCGCGAATGCTTTGCTGTAGGCTGTTACAGCCTCAGGATAACGCTTCAATTCTCCCAGGATTCCGGCCTTGGAGAGTTGTGCATCAAGATATCCAGGGTCATTCTCCAATGCCAGGTTGATGAGGCTTAGTGCATCCTGATAAAGATCCTGATCGGCATATTCCAAGGCCTTGGCGTAAAGAGTCTTGTTCTTTTTTGCAATTTTTAATGGGTCATATTGTTGAGCAAACCCAAACTGAAATATCGATGCCAATAAAATGATCATCATTATCCGCATCTTTGAAATTACTTGATTTGCCAAAATAGATGGTGCTATGATTTGTTAATGTATTGCGATTGGTGAAATAATGCAAGATCAAAGATTCAATCCATTGATTGACAATCAGGGAATATCCAAGAATTTATGGGTTTGAAGGGATAGGATCCACTTCGGATTTTCCTTCACATGGTCAATGATCAATGGGTTCATTTCAGCAGACTTGCTCCATTCGGGTTGCAAGTAAAGCAAACAATCTTTGGAAACCTTTGCTGCATATTGCTCTGCCCAGGCAAAATCAGTCTTGTTGTAAATGACGGTTTTCAATTCATTGGCTGCTGCAATCATTTCATCAAGGGGCGCCTTGAATTTTTTAGGTGAAAGACAGATCCAATCCCAGGTGCCTGATAGTGGGTGGGCTCCGGAAGTTTCAACATGTGTTCGAATGCCCTTGGATTTGAGCATCGCCGTTAGTGCATCCAGGTTGTGCATCATGGGCTCTCCTCCAGTGATGACAGCTATTTGAGTTCCCGATGCAACTACAGACGCAACGATTTCATTGATGGGGATCTGCGGATGTTTTGAAGCATCCCAACTCTCTTTCACATCACACCAGACACATCCCACATCACATCCCCCCAACCGGATAAAATAGGAAGCCTGTCCCGTAAAACGGCCTTCCCCCTGAAGGGTATAAAAATGTTCCATCACCGGAAGCACTGCAATTGGATTGGATTCCATTGATCAGTCTTTTGCGGCGCAAGCCTTGAAAGTATTCATCATCAATGCTGCGATGGTCATTGGACCAACACCACCTGGCACTGGCGTGATGTAACTGCAGAGCGGTGCTACATTTTCAAAATCAACATCCCCTTTGATGGCGAAACCAGACTTCTTGGAATTGTCTTCCACCCTTGTGATGCCTACGTCCACCACCACTGCGCCTGGCTTCACCATGTCTGCCTTCAGGAATTCAGGACGACCCAGTGCCGCGATGATGATATCACCCTGTAAACAAATTTCCTTGAGGTTGGGTGTATGGGAATGGCATACCGTAACAGTACAGTTGCCTGGATATTCATTCTTGTTGAGCATGATGCTGATAGGCCGGCCAACAATATTGCTCCTGCCAATGACCACTGCATGTTTTCCTTTTGTTTCGATGCCATAATGCTCGAGCAACAACAAAATGCCATAAGGTGTTGCAGGATAAAACGCAGGCAATCCCTGTACCATCCTTCCGACGCTTTCCGGATGAAATCCATCAACATCTTTGGAAGGGAGAATTGTTTCAATGATTTTCTGCTCAGAAATTCCTTTGGGCAGCGGCAACTGAACAAGGATGCCGTCTACATCAAAATCTTCATTGAGTTCATTGAGCTTGAACAGCAGTTCCTGTTCCGTAACATCCGCGTCAAGCCTGATCAGGGTAGATTTGTATCCTATTTCTGAGCAAGATTTTACCTTGGAGGCAACATAGGTTTCACTGGCCCCATTGTTGCCAATCAGAATGGCCGCCAAATGGGGCAGTTTTTTTCCTTGTAGCATCCTTTCCTCCGTTTGGGCCTTTAACCTGTCTTTTACTGCCTGCGAAACAAGCTTACCATCGAGCAATTTCATGTGGCAAAGGTACAGTCGGGGAAAATGACACCCAAATATGATGTTTTTCCCCTNTCNCATCACCTGCGGAAACTCATCTTTACAGCATGAAGTGGATGATGATGTGGATGATGATGCCCATGATGGCCAATGCCCAATTGATTTCCGGAACCAATGTCTTTTTGCCATTTGGCTTGTTGGCATATAAAAAAACAGGACAACAAGCCGAATCTTCGGCAGGATTGGCAGCGGCAAGTGCTTTCCAAACCAATCCTATGGTTGGATTTCATGCCGGCAACCAGTTCATGATCAAGGAAATGAACCATGCAGGCATTGCCTGTATCCTCCCTCAAAAAAATGGCGCCATGGGGTTTTCCGGAAGGTACAGTGGAGGGGGAATATTCACAGGTTTTTCAGGCAGTTCTTCTATGGGGCTTAGAATCCATGAACAACTGGGCATTGGCCTATCAATCGAACTGACAGGATTTAAATGGACAGACTACCCCACCAGCTTGGGCATACAAGCAAAGGGTGGCATGCTCTATTGGGTTAATCAAAAAACAGGACTGGGATTTCAGGTAAACCAATGGTTTCCAGTGGGTCGAAAAAAGGAAAATTTCAATCAATCGATGCGTGAACTGATTACAGGCATTGGATCTGCTGTCAGCGCAGAGCTCTATTTATCGATGGAAATACGAAAGCGAACAAATGAGCCAGCAGAAGTTTCAGGCTTGGTAGAATGGCAAGCAGCAACCTCTATCGGCCTGCTCGCTGCCATCAATACAACAAGCCATTCGTTCATGATGGGCATCACAAAAAGTACAGGCAAAAACAAGTGGGGGATCTTTTTTAATAACCACACACAGCTGGGGCTTTCTGGAAGCATAACAATGAACCATGGGTTTGCGAAATAAGTATACAAGCGTGGTGGCATTGATGATCATGTGCACAACATCCATCGCACAATCAGAAGAGATGGAAGAGATTGCAGAAACTGTCATCAGCCATGAGCAGGCACAATATCAAGATGTCAACGAAATGTATGGCACAAATTTTGGCAACAAATTCAATATCAACAGCATCACTGAAACGATGCTTGAAAATTTATTTTTTTTGAAACCCAACCAAATCAAACAGTTCATCCTTTACAGGAAAAACTTTGGCGATTTCATCAGCCTGATGGAATTACAAGCAGTTCCTGATTGGGATGCATTTACCATCAGGAAAATATTGCCCTACCTAACCCTTGAAACTGAACTACCACTGGTTCCAACAATCAAACAAAGAATCAAAGAAGGAGAACACAGGTTCTTGTACAGAACAGGAGGACAGGCAAAAAACATCAGTGAAAACCAAGACAGGTTAAGGCATCAATACAAACAACTCATCAATTACCGTTTTAATTTTCGGAACCTTTTGCAATGGGGCATCACTTTTGAAAAGGATGCAGGAGAAAAAAATCTTGCCGACCATCATAGCCTGTTTGCTTCCATTGGCAACAAAGGAATCCTGAAAAAAATGGTTTTGGGCGATTATACGGTCAACATGGGCCAGGGTCTGATCCATTGGCAGGGATATGCCCTGGGAAGAAGCAGTAACATGCTGAGTTGCTACAGACAGGGTGAACTTTTCAGGCCCCATACCGGAACAGATGAAAACCGTTTTTGCAGAGGGATTGCGGTTCATCTCCAAAAAAATGCGATTGAACTGGCTGCATTTGTGAGCAACAAAAAAATAGACGCCAACATCATTACCGATACTGCAAACAACAATGCATGGGCAAGCTCCTTGCTCTTGTCTGGATTGCACCGAACAAAAAATGAATTAACAGATAAAAAAGCATTGCAAGAATTCATTGCAGGAGCAAACCTTAAGCTCAACAGCAGGTTAGGAAAGACAAGCTTGAACATCATTCATACTGCATTTGATCATCCAATCAAAAAAAGAAACGAACCCTACAACCGTTTTGCCATCAGTGGAAGACAATGGCAAAACGCCAGCATTGATCATGCTGTTTCGACAAGAGTGGGTTTTCTATTTGGCGAAATGGCGTTAGACAAAAAGGGCAATAGGGCTATGATTGCGGGCTTGATCAAAAGCCTTGGCTCCAAGCTGGACATTGCGATGCATTACAGGAACATGGGAATTAAATTCCGTTCGCTGGCTTCCAATGTTTTTTCAGAAAGCCAAGATTCGGGCAATGAAAAAGGATTTTTTCTCAACATCAATTATACCCCCTCTCCCTTGCACAGGTTGGAAATATTTGCCGACCAGTACCAACATGATTGGCCCAGCTTCAGCCACCCAGGTAAAAAAACAGGAAATATTTATTCGTTTCAATACACTTATCGACCCAATAAAAAAACTGAGCTCTATGGAAGAATCCAATCAGACAACAACAGCCTTAAACTCAGGATTCATGTCGCCTTCATGCCCATGCCTGCATTGACCTGCAGACTGAGGAATGAAATCATCTGCATATCGTCTGTCAAAGGAAAAACAGAAAGAGGACAACTTTCTTATCTGGAGCTGATATACAAGCCCCCATTACAGCCTTTTTCAGCCAGTGTCCGTTGCAGTTTCTATGATACCGAAGGATATGCCACAAGAATCTATGCATACGAGCGAGACCTTCCTGCATATTATGCAGTTCCTGCCCATTATGGAGAAGGAACAAGAGCATACCTTGTTCTGCAATATAAACTGGGAAAAGCCTTGCAATGCACCGGAAAATGGAGCATGGACAAGAAAAAGAATGAATGGCGGGCACAGCTGATCTGGCAATGGGGCCCATGATGCCCACAAGAAAATGAAGCTGTATATTTGTACCCTCAAATCAAATCAAATGAGCGAACAACCACAGAACCAACTCAACATCGAAATATCAGAAGAAGTGGCTGAAGGTCAATATGCCAACCTTGCCATCATTACCCATAGCCATGCAGAATTTGTAGTGGATTTTGTAAGTGTTATGCCTGGAACACCCAAAAGCAGAGTAAAGTCAAGAATCATTCTAACACCACAGCATGCCAAGCGCTTGTTGCATGCACTGGAAGACAACCTCAATAAATTTGAGGATGCGCATGGTAAAATCAAAGATTTTGAAGAAGTGCAGATTCCTTTTCAATTTGGAGGACCTGCTGCCCAGGCATAATCATTGGTAAAGCAAATCAATTCAATGACTCAACAGGAATGGTCTTGTTGATTTTGGAAATCAAACCCTGCAATACTTTACCAGGCCCAACCTCTGTAAAACTGGTGGCACCATCCAGAATCATTGTCTCGATAGTTTGCGTCCAACGCACAGGACCAGTTAACTGATCAATCAGGTTTTGTTTTATTTTCTCGGGGTCTGATACAGCTTTTGCAACGACATTCTGGTAGACCGGACAGATGGGTCGATGAAAAGATGTTGAGAGTATTGCTTTAGCAAGCTCTTCTTTTGCAGGTGCCATTAGAGGTGAATGGAAAGCACCCCCAACCGGCAGTTTTATGGCTCTTTTTGCTCCAGCAGCCTTCATCCTTTCACAGGCTAGATCTATGCCTTCATTGGAACCACTTATCACCAACTGACCGGGGCAATTGTAATTGGCTGGAACGACTATTTCCCCAGTTTCCTGGTGGATTTCATTGCATATCTTTTCAGCAACATCATCGGCCAAAGCCAGAACAGCTGCCATGGAAGAAGGATTGGCCTCACAGGCTTTTTGCATGGCCATGGCCCTTGCACTCACCAACTTCAATGCATCTTCAAACGGTAAAGTACCATTGATCACGAGCGCAGTAAACTCTCCAAGGGAATGTCCTGCAACCATGTGAGGGGTTGCAGATTCAATCATTTTATAGGCGATGACGGAATGTAAAAATATGGCAGGCTGTGTAACCTTTGTCTGCCTGAGGTCTTCCTCAGTACCATTGAACATGATATCGGAAAGGCGGAATCCCAAAATTTCATTTGCCTGTTCAAAAAATCTTCTGGCGAATGCATTACCCTCGTAATGGTCTTTGCCCATTCCTGGGAATTGGGAGCCTTGCCCTGGAAAAACATATGCGTGAATCATAGATATTGTTCAGTGCACGAAGGTAGAAAAACTATTGAAAAAAAGAACGCCAGGAATATACCTGGCGATTAAATAACTAAAATATAAAATGATATCAATGCAATTTTGAACCAATCAATCTGATAAACTCACTTCTGGTCTCATTTTTCTCGAATTCTCCACAAAATGCAGAAGTAGTGGTTACTGAGTTTTGTTTTTGAACACCCCGCATCATCATGCAAAGGTGTGAGGCTTCAATAACAACTGCAACTCCAAGCGGGTTCAGGGTTTCCTGAATCGCATTGAGAATCTGGGTCGTCAGCCTTTCCTGCACCTGCAATCTTCTGCTGTAGGTATCCACAACCCTTGCAATCTTGCTCAGACCTGTGATCCAACCATTGGGAATATAGGCGATATGGGCCTTGCCAAAAAAAGGCAACATGTGGTGTTCACACAAACTGTACAGTTCGATGTCTTTGACGATGATCATCTCGCTGACATCCTCATGGAATTTTGCTGAGTTCAAGATCATCTTTGCATCAATCTGGTACCCCTGGGTAAGAACTTGCATAGACTTTGCTACGCGTTCGGGGGTTTTGAGAAGGCCCTCTCTTTCTGGATCTTCACCAAGCAACGCAATGGATTGCTTATAATGACCTATCAGTGATGATGTGATGTGTTCATCATACTGCTCTACTTTTTTATATGCCATAAACTTATTTTAATTGGTGGGGATACTCCACGAAATTCCGGGGAGTCTCATATAAACGCACCTGGAGGTCCAAATGTTCATTGATCAATGGCCTCAATATTCCAAAAATCACGATGGCGATGTTTTCAGCGGAAGGATTCAGGTTCGCAAAGGCTGGAACATCCAGGTTAAGGTTCTTGTGATCGAATTTATCCAGGATGTTTTCGGAAATCAGGTCTGAGAGAATTTTCATGTCAATGACATACCCTGTTTCAGGATCCACTTCACCAACTACCTTTACGATCAGCACATAGTTATGCCCATGGTAATGAGGGAGATTGCATTTCCCAAATACAAGTTTGTTCTGTTCATCACTCCATGAAGGATTGTTCAGCCTATGGGCTGCATTAAAATGTTCTTCCCGGTAAACTGCCACTTTTTCGCCCATATGCCTTGAGAATTAAAGATGATAAAAGAATAACGCAATGGAAGAGGCATTGTTTGGTTTGGGGAGGCTAGTCACCAAAATACTCCACATAAATGCGGGGTGTTTCAACCAATTTGATGCAATGAAGTTGGACACCTTTGGGCATATGGGGTGCCAATTGACCCCAAATCTCAAAGACCAGGTTCTCTATAGAGCAAATCTTCCCTTGCATAAATGGAATGTCCAGGTTGAGGTTGCGGTGATCAAGCACATCCACGACATACTCTTTGATGATTTTGCTGAGCAATTTGGCATCAACAATGAATCCTGTGTCTGGATCAGGCGACCCTTTGACCGTTACAAACAGCTCAAAATTATGACCATGCCAATTTTCATTGGCACACTTTCCAAAGACCTCATCGTTCTGCTCTGTTGTCCATTGAGGATTGTACAGCTTGTGTGCTGCGTTAAAATGTTCCCGTCTGGTCAAATAAAATGTTGGCATATGCTTGTTAGGGATGCAAAGTTAAGAAGCAATATTAAAAATTCCTCTTGAAATATGAATCCAGTCCCAATAATGAACGGTATTCGATAGAATTGATGAACTTCGCCCAATGAATGTGTTGGTTATCGCAGCCACAGAAAGAGAGCTTATTGGCATAAAGGAAACCTCCTTTACACAACCATCTGTGGTGGTCCAAACTNCTGTCACGGGTGTAGGGCTTTTGCCTTCCACCTATGCCATCATGCAGTTGATTTCAGGATTGAAACCAGACTTGATCATCCAAATAGGTATTGCTGGAAGCTTCAATCCGGCAATCAGGCTGGGAGCTGCAGTAGTTGTCGGGCGGGAGGTCATAGCAGACATGGGTGTCCATGAAAAAGATGGATACCACGATATTTTCGAATTGGGTCTGGCAGAACAAAACATGCCTCCTTTTGAGCTGGGTGCCATTGTGAACCATCATGCCAACCTGATTGAGGCAGCATCGCTGCCTGTCGTTTCGGGGGTATCTGTGAATGAAATCAGCACCAACCCTCAAAAAATAATTTTGTTTGCAGAAAAATACAAAGCAGACATTGAATCCATGGAAGGTGCAGCACTTCACTACGTTTGTGCCTTGCAACAAATCCCGTTTCTCCAAATCAGGGGAATTTCCAATATGGTCGGAGAGCGAGATAAAACAAGATGGGCAATCTCTGAATCATTGCTTGCCGCAACAACTGCCTGCATCAATTTCATCAACAAGATCCAACTGCCATGAAACTGAGTTTGGGAATTTCCCCCTGCCCCAATGACACCTTTATTTTCGATGCCATGCTCCATGGTAAAATTGATACTGAAGGATTGGAATTCACGCCCCGCCTGGAGGATGTGGAGACCCTGAATCACTTGGCCATCGATGGAGCCCTGGACATCACCAANGTGAGCTATGGCGTTGTCTTTCAATTGCTGCAACAGTACAGGATTCTTGAAGCTGGAAGTGCCCTGGGGAAAGGTGTTGGTCCTCTTTTTGTTTCAAAAAACATTGGACATGAAAAAGAAATTGATCACTCAAAAATAAGTATTGCACTTCCCGGCATCAATACAACCGCTCATTTGTTGTTCTCCCTGGCCTATCCAGAGATAAAAAATAAAACATTCGTTCCCTTTCATGTGATTGAAGACATGGTCATCAATGGAACGGTTGATGCAGGTGTCATCATCCATGAAAACAGGTTCACTTACCAGCAAAAAGGGCTTAAGAAGATTTCAGACCTGGGAGATGTTTGGGAAAAACGGACAGGTGCACCTATTCCACTTGGCGGAATTTTGGTAAGGAGATCTTTCGACCTTGAGCTTGCCTCCAAAATCAACAGGGTGATCAACCGGAGTTTGGCCTTTGCCAATGAACATGCCGATGCATTGCCCTCTTTTGTAACTGAAAATGCAAAAGAGATGAATGAGGAAGTGATGCGCAACCACATCAAGCTCTATGTAAATGAATTTTCCCTTGCGCTTGGTCAAGAAGGCCGGCTGGCGGTGATGGAGTTGGTCAAAGCATCCGCAACATTGAACCAAAAAAATCTCCCAGCTGGGCTGAGCATGTTTTTGTATGAGAATTAGAAAAGCCCGTAGAGCTCAGCATCAATCTTTGCGATGATTTCGCCAAGGTGCTCTTCGTTTTCCACAAATTTGGTCTTGTCTACATTGATGATCAGCAAAGGTCCTTCCTTGTAACCATCAATCCATTTGTTGTAATACTCATTCAACCGCTTGAGGTAATCAAGGCGAATATTCTCTTCGTATTCCCTTCCCCGCTTTTGGATCTGGCCTACCAGCGTAGGCACTGAAGCCTGGAGATAGATCATGAGATCTGGGGGCTTCACCATTTGGCGCAGGTTTTGAAAGAAATCAAAATAATTATCAAAATCACGCTTGCTCATGAGGCCCATCTCATGAAGATTGGGCGCAAAAATATAAGCATCTTCGTAAATGGTCCTGTCTTGAATGACTGTTTCAGTTCCCCTGCTGATCTCAATCAACTGGTTCAGCCTGCTGTTGAGAAAATAGATCTGAAGATTGAAGCTCCAACGGGGCATATCTTCATAAAAATCAAACAAATAAGGATTTTGGTCCACGTCTTCAAACTGTGGGATCCATTTGTAGTGTTTGCTGAGCATTTCGGTGAGGGTGGTTTTCCCAGCACCGATATTTCCTGCTATTGCAACATGTTTTGGTTTTCGAGCTTTAGCCATAATATTCTGGTTCGATCCGGCAATTAACGGTCAGACAAAGTACATATTCATTTTCAATAAACCAAACCCATTGCATTTCTCACCAGGTCCATAGTGGCAACAGCACTTTTCCTGGCCTTTTCTGCCCCCAACTGCATGGTATCTTCCAGGTATTTTGAATCATTCCTGATGGATTCGGCCCTTTCCCTGATGGGTGCGATAAAAGCAACCATGTCCTCCGCCAATTGCTTTTTCATGTCTCCATAGCGAATGCTGCAATTGTCATAGGAAACCTCAAATGAGGAAATGACATCTTCTGCACTAACCAGTCGCATCAGCTGGAAAATATTTTCAATATAGTCAGGCTTGGGCATGTTAGGACTGGTTGGTCCACCGTCTGTNTTGGCCTTCATCACTTTTTTTCTGATCACATCATCGGCATCAGCGAGATAAAGAGTGGCCAGCTGGTTTTCGCTCTTGCTCATTTTACCGGTCCCATCTAGGCTTGGCACTTTTACCAGGTCTTCCCCAAAATTATAGGCCAACGGCTCAGGGAACACGTCACCATATCGGTGGTTGAAGCGCTTGACAAAATTCCTTGCCATTTCTAGGTGTTGCTCTTGGTCTTTGCCAACAGGAACCCAAGTAGCACGGTGAAGAATGATATCGGCGGCCTGCAATACCGGATAAGTAAGCAGCCCTGCATTGATGTTGTCGGGCTGCAACCTCGCCTTGTCTTTGAAGGTGGTTGTTTTTTCTAGTTCGCCCAAATAGGCCAGCATGTTGAGGTAGAGATAGAGTTCGGAGGTTTCCCTCACATGGCTTTGACAGTACAAAGCCGCTTTTTCCGGATCGATGCCGCAGGCGATGTTCTCTGCTAGCACACGGTGCACGTTTTCCTTCAGTTCTTTGGTGTCTGGATGGGTTGTAAGGGCATGGAGATCTGCCACCATAAAATAGCAGGTGTATTCCTCCTGCAATTTCACGTAGTTGCGCATGGCCCCAAAATAGTTGCCAAGGTGCAGGAAGCCTGTTGGCCTGATCCCGCTCATAACGATTGCATTACCGTTTTTCATCCGGCAAAGATAATAAATGTAAAGGAGGGGATGAAGCCCCATCATGCGGTATTCCATTCATCAATAAAATAGAGGCAATGGCTTGAAATGGTTTAATTTTACATTGAAATTGTACAAATGGAACTCAACAGGGAAACCACCCAAAAACTTGCCGAACTCTCCAAGCTGGAATTCAATGACCAGGAACTGGCAGAAATTCAAGCAGACCTTGCACANATGATTGGCTTTGTTGAAAAACTCAATGAAATCGATACCACAGGTGTGCAACCCCTGACNCATATTGGAACAGAGGGAAACAGGCTGCGGGAAGATGAGATCAAAGGTTCCATTGATAATGCAACCGCACTCAAGAATGCACCCACCACTGAAGGCCCGTTTTTCACTGTGCCCAAAGTGATCAAAAAATAATACCATGTCTGATTCAGTCATTCATCTCGAAGAGATCAAGAAAAACTATATCATGGGCAGGCAAGAGCTTCAGGTGCTGAAAGGGATTTCCTTGGACATCCTGCGCAATGAATATGTTGCCCTGATGGGTCCATCGGGTTCAGGAAAAAGTACGCTGATGAACATCCTCGGATGCCTCGACTCTCCCACATCGGGCAAATACATTTTGAATGGCCATGATGTGAGCACCATGCTGGACAACAACCTGGCAGACATCCGCAACAAGGAAATCGGCTTCGTTTTTCAGCAGTTCAACCTTCTGCCCCGTTTGAGTGCATTGGAAAATGTAGCGCTTCCCCTGGTGTATGCAGGCATCAACAAAAAGACCAGGCTGGAAATGGCCCAGGAAGTATTGAGAAAGGTGGATTTGATGGACAGAAGCCACCACAAGCCCAATGAACTTTCCGGTGGCCAATGCCAGAGGGTAGCGATTGCAAGGGCTTTGGTCAACAACCCCTCCATCATTCTTGCCGATGAGCCCACCGGTAACCTCGATACCAAAACGTCTTATGAAATCATGAATATTTTTGCCCAGATCCATGATGAGGGCAATACCGTAGTGCTGGTTACGCATGAAGAAGACATTTCCAACTATGCCAAAAGGGTCATCAGGCTCAGGGATGGCGTGCTGGAAAGNGATAAAAGAAAAGACGCAGCCAGCGTTGTGTAAAAAAAATCTTCTTGGCGGTGAACAAAAGCCGCATTGCCACATTATCCTAAAAACCAATTGTGAAGATGGCATTCAAGATTTATACAAAAACGGGGGACAAGGGAACAACTTCGCTGATTGGTGGAACCAAAGTGTCCAAAGCCCATGACAGGATTGAGGCTTATGGAACGGTCGATGAACTCAATTCACATATCGGCCTCTGCAGGGACCTGATCAATGACGAACATACCAAGAACATACTGAAAGAGCTTCAAGACAGGCTTTTTACCATCGGATCAGCCCTGGCCTGTGACCCTGAAAAGGAAACCAAAATGAAAATTCCAGACCTCACTGTTGAAGATGTGGTGTTGCTGGAAAATGAAATGGACAGGATGGATGCTACATTACCACCGTTGCAATTCTTCATATTGCCGGGAGGCCATCCAACTGTATCCCATATCCATATTGCCCGTTG
>Ga0063231_10000202_pt1 | contig 15803 bp, 17 predicted proteins | sample LauGreSu1BDMLBSD_2_FD_56231 | JGI IMG/M metagenome (GOLD analysis project Ga0063231, IMG submission 56231) | Freshwater lake microbial communities from Lake Michigan, USA - Su13.BD.MLB.SD v2 (version 2) | ecosystem: Environmental > Aquatic > Freshwater > Lake | place: Lake Michigan, USA...
CCGAAGTGGATGCAGCAGGGTATTATATCATGGAATAAAGGATCACTTGAATTGGAAAATGGATCTAAAATTTCATCCAACTCAACCTCATCATCTGCTGTTCGTGGTGGATCTTATAATGTTATCTTTTTGGACGAATTTGCGTTCATTCCAAATCACATTGCTGATGACTTCTTTGCATCTGTTTATCCTACTATTTCTTCTGGACAGAGTACGAAGGTAATTATTGTTTCCACACCTCGCGGTATGAATCACTTCTACCGCATGTGGCATGACGCTGAGAGGGGTAAGAATGAATATATTCCTACAGATGTCCATTGGTCGGAAGTGCCNGGTAGAGACGAAGCATGGAAGNCACAGACGATTGCAAACACNAGTGAGCAGCAGTTCAAGGTTGAGTTTGAATGTGAATTCTTAGGTTCGGTCAATACATTAATTAATGCNGCAAAACTTCGCAACCTAGTTTATGATGATCCAATAAAAAGAAATGCTGGACTGGATGTTTATGAACATCCAAAAGAAGANCATAATTATTTGATTACGGTTGATGTTGCTCGCGGTATTGGTAATGATTACTCTGCCTTTATTGTGTTTGATATNACAAATTTTCCATATAAAGCTGTTGCAAAATATAGAAATAATGAAATTAAACCAATGCTATTCCCAAGTATTATTCATGAAGTTGCAAAGGGATATAATAATTCTTGGTTATTAATTGAAGTGAATGATATTGGAGATCAGGTAGCAAATATTCTTCATTTTGATTTAGAGTATGATAATGTTTTAATGTGCTCTATGAGAGGTAGGGCAGGGCAAATTGTTGGTTCTGGTTTTAGTGGTAAAAAATCTCAACTAGGTGTCAGAATGACTGCCGCAGTTAAGAAGTTAGGTTGTTCTAACTTGAAAACTTTGATGGAAGATGATAAATTATTAACTAATGATTATGATATTATCTCAGAACTGACTACTTTTGCACAAAAACACAATTCTTTTGAGGCAGAAGAAGGTTGTAATGACGATTTAGCAATGTGCCTTGTAATTTTTTCTTGGTTGGTTGCTCAGGATTACTTTAAAGAAATGACGGACAATGATGTTCGTAAAAGAATTTATGAGGAGCAGAAAAATCAAATTGAACAAGATATGTCGCCGTTTGGATTTATTTCAGATGGGTTGGAAGATATGAATGTAACAATTGATGTTGAAACCGGAGATAGGTGGATTGTCGCATCAAAGAATAGTAATGAAAATAATCCTTTAGAGACATGGAATTTGGATGAATATGGCGACCGCTCGTATATGTGGGATTATCGTTAATTGAATGGTAGGAAATTATAAATACTTTTAGATAATTCTGGATAGTACGGAGAATAAAGATGCCGCTAAATTTAGCATCTCCTGGAATTGTAGTAAGGGAAATTGATTTAACAACTGGAAGAGCTACACCCTCATCAAATAAAATTGGTGCAATTGTTGCGCCTTTTGCTAAAGGTCCGGTAAACTTACCAACTTTAGTAGAGAATGAAAATGACTTACTGACAATTTTTGGAGAACCATATTCAACAGATAATCATTATGAGCATTGGTTAAGTGCATCATCATATCTAGCATATGGTGGATCTTTAAGAGTAGTAAGAGCAGATGATGTTGATTTGAAAAATGGATTTGTTCCTACTTCTGTTGGTGCTGCTTCTAGTGTAAAAATAAAAAGTTTAGAGCACTATATAGCACTAGGATATGATCAGAATACATTATCTGGTGTTGTAGTATCTGCAAGAAATCCAGGATCATGGTCAAACGGAATTCGTGTTGCGATTATTGATAGTAAGGCAGATCAAATTCTAGGAATTGTTACTACTGGAGTTGCAATTGGGCATAAAATTACACAATCTGTTTTTGGAAGAACTAATCCAGGAATAGGAGTAACATCTACACTTAATGGAATTTTAGAGGGAATTGTTACTGGAATTGGAAATAGTTCTATTGAGGTTAAAATTTTAAATCATGTTTCTGTAGGAAATACAGTAACTAAAATTGATTATCCTATGGGAGATCAATTCACATTCCAATCATCTGGTTTGAGTGTTACTATTAGCAATAACTCTGGTGTTGGAATTGCAACAACTACAATTTCTACCACATTAGACTGGTTTGATCAACAGACTGTTATATTAACAGAAACCTCATCCATTAACTGGAATAATATTGCTCCTAGACCAGGAACTTCATCATATGCAGAAGCAAGAAATTCGAGATTTGACGAAGTTCATGTTGTAGTAATTGATTCTCTTGGTCAAATTACTGGAAATGCTGGGTCTATTCTTGAGAAACATTTATCTCTCTCTAAAGCATCGGATGCAGAATTCTCTTCAGGAAATCCATCATATTGGAGAAAATATCTTGAAAATAATTCTGGACATATTTTTGGTCTTAATTCACCAACAGGAATTGTAACTACAGGTTATAGTTCAGGATTTACTTTAGCAACAAATACTGGTTGGAATCAAAATGCAAATGGGATTATTTTTTCAGCAGTAGGTTCTTCAAATAATGTTTTAGATGGTGGTAGAAACTATTCCGGAAATTCTACAATTTCAACCACAGGTTCTCTTTCTGCAAATATTTCGGAATTATCTAGCGGTTATGATTTGTTTGAAAATACTGAAAACTATAATGTAGATTTTCTTCTTATGGGATCTGCAGCATATACAAAAGAAAATGCACAGGCACTTGCTAAAAAAATTATCTCAGTTTCTGAGTTAAGAAAAGATTGTCTTGCATTTATTTCTCCATATAGATCTTATGCTATTGTAGATAATCCAACTCAAGGTTCTGCAATAATTAATTCATCCTCTGATATAACTGACGAATTAATTTCATTCTATGCTCCAATAACATCATCATCTTATGCAATTTTTGATAGTGGATATAAGTATATGTACGATAGATTTGCAAATACCTTCAGATATATTCCTTTGAATAGTGATATTGCGGGACTTTGTGCTCGTAGTGATATTAATAATTTCCCTTGGTATTCACCCGCAGGAACTGCTAGGGGAAGTATTTTAAATGCTATCAAACTTGCATATAATCCTTCTAAATCTGAAAGAGATGTTCTTTATTCAAATAGAATTAATCCAGTAATTTTTTCACCTGGATCTGGGATCATTCTTTTTGGAGACAAAACTGGTATAGCAAAAGCATCCGCATTTGATAGAATTAATGTTCGTCGCTTATTTGTTTATATTGAAAATGCAATCTCACAAGCAGCAAAAGATGCACTCTTTGAATTTAATGATGAAATTACTAGAACAAACTTCGTAAACACCATTGAACCTTTCCTCCGTGATATTCAAGCTAAGAGAGGAATTTTTGATTATATTGTAGTTTGTGATGAAACAAATAATACTGCTGCAGTGATCGACAATAATGAATTTGTTGCTGATATTTACATTAAACCAGCAAGATCAATTAACTTCATTGGACTAAACTTTGTTGCCACTAAAACTGGCGTCAACTTTGAAGAAGTAATCGGAAACTTTTAATTCAGAGGCTTAAAGAACTATGGCAACTAGAAATCAATTAAATCCACCCCCATTGAGGAAGATTACTGACTTTAAAAGTAAGTTAACAGGTGGTGGCGCAAGAAGTAATCTTTTTGAAGTTGTTTTATCTTTTCCTAATATTGCACCAGCAGATATTAATGTTTTAGACAAATCACGCTTTTTAGTAAAGGGTGCAAATTTACCTGCGTCAAATGTAACTCCAATCGATGTTCCATTTAGAGGAAGAACTTTAAAAGTTGCTGGAGACAGATCATTTGAAAGTTGGACAGTAACTGTAATTAATGACACCGATTTTTCAATCCGCTCTGCTATGGAAAATTGGATGAATAAAATTAACAGAGTTTCTGATAACACTGGTGAAACTAATCCAGCATCATATACTGCAGATGCATTTGTATACCAACTTGATCGTGATGGATCTACTTTAAGAGCATATCATTTCTATGACATTTTCCCAACATCAATTGGAGCAATTCCTTTGGATTATAATANAAGTACAATTCAGGAATTCCCCGTAGAGTTTCAAATTCTTTGGTGGGAAGCTGTTAAAGGTAATTCACCTTCTGCTGGTGGTATAGATATTAACTAAATAATTCATACGCAGTTTAAGTTTATAACATGGCGAAACTTTTTGGTTTTTCGATTGAAGACAACAGTGATAAAAAACCTAAGTCTGTAGTTTCCCCCGTTCCTCCAAATAATGAGGACGGGGTTGATTATTTTATTCAATCAGGTTTTTATGGTCAATATGTAGATATTGAAGGTGTTTATAGAACAGAATATGATTTAATACGAAGATATCGTGAAATGGCACTTCACCCAGAATGTGATAATGCCATTGAAAGTGTTGTTAATGAAGCAATTGTTAGTGATTTATACGATTCTCCAGTAGAAATAGAATTAACAAATCTGAATGCTAGTGATAGATTGAAGGAAGTTATTAGGTCGGAATTCAAATATATCAAAGAAATGATGGATTTTGATAAAAAATGCCATGAAATTTTTAGGAACTGGTATGTCGATGGTCGGTTATTTTATTTAAAAGTTATCGATCAAAAAAATCCAGAAGCAGGGATTCAAGAATTACGATATATTGACCCCATGAAAATGAAGTATATCCGTCAGGAGAAAAAGACGGAAAATGATTCTAATGGATATAGAAATTTAAACCTTAGATCCGGAAACGATGTAGATAAATTTAGATTTCCAGAAATTGAGGAATATTTTGTATACACTCCTATGCCTAATTTTCCAACAGGAACAATTAGTGGTGGTTCTAAGGGAGGTATTAAAATTGCAAAAGATTCAGTTACATATTGTACTTCTGGACTTGTAGATAGAAATAAAGGAACAATCTTATCATACTTACATAAAGCAATTAAAGCACTCAACCAACTTAGAATGATTGAGGATTCTTTAGTAATTTACAGACTTTCCAGAGCACCAGAAAGAAGAATTTTCTATATTGATGTTGGCAATTTACCTAAAGTAAAAGCAGAACAATATCTTAAAGAAGTAATGAGTCGTTATCGTAATAAACTAGTATATGATGCAAATACTGGTGAAGTTCGTGATGATCGTAAATTCATGAGTATGCTTGAAGATTTTTGGCTTCCAAGAAGAGAAGGTGGTAGAGGAACTGAAATTACAACTCTTCCTGGAGGTCAAAATTTAGGAGAACTTTCTGATATTGAATATTTCCAGAAAAAACTTTATAGATCTCTTGCAGTTCCAGAGACCAGAATTGCTGGAGGTGGGGATGGATTTAATCTTGGTAGATCATCTGAAATTCTCCGTGACGAATTGATGTTTTCTAAATTTGTGGGTAGATTAAGAAAAAGATTTGCAAATCTTTTTAATGATATTCTTCGCACCCAACTTCTTTTAAAAAATATTGTATCTCCCGAAGATTGGGAAAAAATGAGTGATCATATTCAATATGATTTTCTATATGATAATCATTTTGCAGAACTGAAGGAAGCGGAATTATTAACTAATAGACTTACACTAGCAACTACTGTTGAACCATATATTGGCAAATATTACTCTACAGAATATGTTCGTAAAAAAATATTGAGACAAACAGATTCCGAAATCATTGAAATAGATATGCAAATTGAAGATGAGATTGCAAAGGGTATTTTACCGGACCCTAACGCACCTGTAGATGAAATGGGCAATCCATTACCCACTGGTGAAGAGCAACCTCAAGATATTCAACAGGGAGCGAATGGGGAAGTGCCCATGGAACCATCTATGGATACATCTTCTATAGAAATTCCACAGCCTAAAGGTGGGAAAATATAAATAATCTTATAAATATAAACTACTTTTTATGGAAGAACTTATCGATTTGATTGCAACTGATGGATCACCTTCAGATGTTTCCAGCAAAATTAAAGAATTATTATACACTAAAGCTGCTGAAATAGTGGATTCTACTCGCCCAGAAGTTTCTGCATTAATTTTTGGTGACGAAAATAAATCAGGAGATGTAGAATAATGGCAATCAAAGTTGTTCAAAATGTCAACAGAATAACTACTAATCCGGGTGTTGCTGCAACTAGTAATCCAATTGCATTGAAGAGTGGATATCTTAGAGTATCTATTGCATCCAGCGGAGTTGGTTGTTACATAGCAATTGGAACTGATCCTGTAGCAACTGTAAATGATTTTCATGTTGGATCATATAATCCAGAAGTTTTGAAAGAGAGAATTGCTAGACAAAAAATAGTAGGAATTGTAACAGGAACTACAACAACTCTTGTTTTTGACAATAATGCAGGAAATCCATTTTTAATTACCGATTATGTGTCTATTGAAGGAGCACCAACTGCAGGAATCAATACAACTCATAAATCAATTGTGTCCTTAACAGATTCCTCTGTTACTATTAATTTTAATACTTCTTCAATAACTTCACCAAACCTAACTAACGCAGATTTAATTAGAAGCGTAAAAGTTTCTGCCATTACACCAGACACTAATTTGGGAGTCAGTGTAACTGAAGTTGTTTCTCTAGTATCCGAATAAAAAAATGAAACTAATCACAGAAGAAGTCTCACAAGTAAAATTTATTACAGAAGGAAAAGGTTCTCAAAAGAAAATGTTTATTGAGGGTGTTTTCCTTCAAGGTGATATCTGTAACCGTAATGGGAGAATGTATCCAATGGATACTCTTTCCCGTGAGGTAAAGAGATATACAGAATCTTTTATTAATAAAGGTCGTGCTCTTGGTGAACTAGGACATCCAGATGGTCCTACAGTAAATCTAGATCGTGTTTCTCATAAGATTGTTTCTCTTGAACAGGATGGAACAAATTTTAGAGGAAAAGCACAACTTCTTGAAACTCCCATGGGTAAGATTGCAAAATCTCTCATTGATGAAGGAGTAATGCTTGGTGTTTCTTCTCGCGGTGTTGGATCATTAAAAATGACTAATGAGGGTCATAAAATTGTTGGTGAAGATTTTATGTTAGCAACTGCTGCTGATATTGTTGCCGATCCTTCTGCTCCTGATGCATTTGTTCAGGGAATTATGGAAGGCAAGGAGTGGGTTTGGGAAGGAGGAATTCTTCGTGAACAACTTGCATCCAAAACTCAAAGAAGAATCAATACTCTAATTGATCAAAAAAGATTGGATGAGCATAAAGTTAATTTATTTCAAGAGTTTCTTTCAAATCTTTAAATTATAAATAAATATAGATTATAACACAATCAAAAAATGTCCGTTGGTAGAAATTTACAAGAAATGGAAAACGTAGTAACCAAAGGGGCTGCACCTGCTGAACCAATGAACAGCATTGCCCAAAATGCTTCCGGAGTTATGATTCCCGGCCAAACTGGCGCTTGGGAAGATTTAGGCGGCCCTACCCCAGAAAATTATCGTCCAGATGATAATTCAGCAGCACTTAGAACACCTGGAGCAACTCTTGCTCAGGTTAAAAATGTAGTTAATGCAAAAGCTAGTGCTGCAGAAGGTCCGAAAACTTCCGCTACTCCTGTTTCTGCTCCAGGTCAAGGTGTAAGAGAAGAGATAGAAGATGATGAAGATCTAATTGACGAAGAAGATCTTGATGAAGATGAAGAAGTAGTTTCTGAAGCTTCTGAAGAAGAGGAAGAAGAAGAGGAAGAAGAAGAGGAAGAAGAAGAGGAAGGTGGTAGAAAAAAAGGTAAAAAGAAAGTGGAAGAAGAGTTCGACATCGAAGAAGATGTCAATGCTCTCCTTGCCGGTGAAGATCTTTCTGAAGAGTTTCAAGAGAAAGCAAGAACTATTTTCGAAGCGGCTATTAAATCAAAAGTTTTTGAAATTAAAGAAGAACTTCAAGAAACTTATGAAAATGCTTTAATCGAAGAAGTTGAATTTATTAAGAAAGAACTTACCGAAAGAGTTGATGCATACCTTGAGTATGTTGCTGATGAGTGGATCCAAGAAAATGCACTCGCAGTTGAGCACGGTCTTAAGACTGAAATGACCGAATCATTCCTCCAAGGAATGAAGAGTCTTTTTGAAGATCATTATGTAACAATCCCTGAAGATAGATATGATGTAATCGAGAGTATGGTAGATAAACTTGATGAAATGGAAGGAAAACTCAACGAGCAAATCGAAAGAAATGTTGCTCTGAATAGAAGATTAGCAGAGTCGGTTGCTGATGTAATTTTTGCAGATGTCGCTGAGGGTCTTGCACTTTCTCAGAAAGACAAACTCGCTTCTCTTGCCGAAAATGTTGAGTTTGATAGTGAGGAAAACTATCGTGAGAAACTGGTAACTCTGAGAGAATCTTATTTCTCAACAAATGCTGGTACTCAAAGAGATGTAACTGAGAACTTATCTGAAGAAGTTTCCTACGGAGAAACTGAAGTATCTTCAGTATCCCCAATTATGGAAGCATATCTTCAGACTCTCAGCAGAGTCGCTAAAAAGTGATTTTTAAATTATAAAGTCAAACAAAACTTTTTTAAAGAGGTAAACTACAATGCAGATGTACAACGCAGAATATCTGCAGGAGAAGTGGGCACCAATCCTTGATTATCAAGGAATGGATACGATCAAAGATTCACATCGTAGAGCTGTAACCGCTATCCTGCTCGAAAACCAAGAAAGAGAACTTCGTGAAGAGCGTTCATTCCTTTATGAAGCTTCCCCAACCAACTCTGCCGGTACTGGTGGTTTTGGTGGTAGTGCTTCAAATGTCACTGGCAGTCCAGTAGCAGGTTTCGATCCTGTTCTGATTAGTCTTATTCGCCGTTCAATGCCTAATTTGATCGCTTACGATCTTTGTGGCGTTCAACCAATGAATGGTCCTACCGGACTTATCTTCGCAATGCGTTCACGTTACCAGAACCAGTCTGGAACTGAAGCATTCTACAACGAAGCAGATTCAGCATTCTCTGGTCAGAACAACAGTCGTAATCGTACCGCAGGATTTATTGATGGTACTGTTGGTTTAGGTACTACCAGTCAATCAGCAGGTTCTAATCCTTCAATCCTTGATGCAACCAATGCTAACCAGCAAGCATATAATGTTGGCGAAGGTATGACAACTGGTGATTCCGAAGCTCTTGGCGACGGAAATACCAATTACTTTAACGAAATGGCTTTCTCAATCGAGAAGCTTACCGTTACTGCTAAGTCACGCGCTCTGAAAGCTGAGTACTCACTCGAACTCGCACAAGACCTGAAGGCAATTCACGGACTAAATGCAGAAGCTGAGCTTGCTAACATTCTCAGCACTGAGATTCTCGCTGAAATTAACAGAGAAATCATCCGTACCATTTACAAGGTTGCAGTTCCTGGTGCTCAGGTTAACACAGCTACCGCTGGTACTTTTGACCTTGATGTTGACTCTAACGGTCGTTGGTCGGTTGAAAAGTTCAAGGGTCTTATCTTCCAAATCGAGCGCGATGCAAACGCAATTGCACAGCAAACTCGTAGAGGGAAAGGTAACATGATCCTCTGCTCTGCTGATGTTGCTTCAGCACTCACCATGGCAGGTGTTCTTGATTACACCCCTGCACTCAATGCAAACCTTCAGGTTGATGACACTGGTAATACTTTTGCTGGTGTTCTCCAAGGTAAGTATAGAGTCTATATCGACCCATATGCAGCAAACGTTGCTGCTAACCAGTTCTATGTTGTTGGTTATAAGGGTGCAAGTCCTTATGATGCTGGTCTCTTCTATTGCCCATATGTACCTCTCCAGATGGTACGTGCCGTAGGTGAGCAAACCTTCCAACCAAAAATCGGATTCAAGACTCGTTATGGAGTTGTTGCGAATCCATTTGCTAAGGGTGCCACTGCTCCCGTTAATGGACAACCAGATAANATNGCAACCAACTCTAATGTTTACTACAGAAGAGTTAAGGTCAGCAACCTCATGTGAGTNAATTCACAATNTNTTCAAGAGGGTCGAAAGACCCTCTTTTTTTATCTAAATAAAAATAAAAATGAAAACTTTCCAACAATTTCGTGAAGATCTTTCTAAAAATATAATTAAATTAGATAAAAAAGCACAAGAAAATTTAAATAAATCTAAAAAAGGACAATTTGGTCCAGGATCAAAACCAGTTCCACATACTTCCTTTAAATTAGTTCCTTCAAATATTCCGATGAATTGAAATAATGAGTAATCCATTATCTGCTAACCAAATTTCAAACAGAAATTTTTTATCTCCAGTAGGTTTTAAATTTACCCTAGCAAAAAATCCTAAAGTGGCATTTTTTTGTAATGGTGCAAAAATTCCAGAAATTAGTTTAGGAACTGAACTGCAATCAACATATTTAAAAAATATTGATGTTCCAGGTGATATTATAACTTATGGGGATTTTTCATTAAGATTTTTAGTTGATGAAGATCTTATTAATTATATGGAAATTCACAAATGGATCACTGGTATTGGATTTCCAGAAACTGCAGATCAATATGCAGATCTAATAACAAACGAAGATAATATACAAGATCCAAAGAAAGCATTTAGTGATGGAAGTCTTTACATATTGGATAGCAATTATAATACAAATGCAATTGTAAAATTTAAAGATTTATTTCCAGTTTCTTTATCTTCTTTAGATTTTGATGCAACTAAAACTGATGTTCAGTACTTTACAGCAGAAGTAATTTTCAAGTATACTATCTACAATATCCTAGATAAAAACAATAATCCCCTATGAATCTTGATGAAATCCAGGAGATGTGGCAGAGAGATTCTGTCATCGATCCTGATAATTTACACGATGAATCTTTAAAAATTCCTCAGTTACATTCAAAGTATTATACAATCTATAATACCATTACCCTTCTCCGCGAAAAGGCAAGAGAAACCTATAACAGAGTTAAGTTAGAACGCTACAATTACTACACAGGAAAGGCACCAGCAGAAGTTTATATAGAAGAACCTTTTCCATATAAAGTTCGGGACAAAGAGGCGTTACAGAGGCATATGGACGCCGATGAGAGATTGAATAAAATTGATCTCAAAATCAGATATTATGACATTATCTTAAAGTTCCTTGAGGAAATTATTAAAACAGTTTCTAATCGCACTTATCAAATTAAAAATGCTATTGAATGGCATCGATTCCAAGCAGGATTTAATTGATCAAATAAATATTCATAACTGATATTTTATGAATGTCTCATTTGGTCATATCAAAAAAGAATGAGGTTTACTTGCAGATAGAAGCAGAACCTCATGTATATTATGAATTGAGAGATGCATTTCAATTCGATGTTCCCAACGCTAAATTCTCACCAGCATATAAGAACAAATGGTGGGATGGAATCATTTATTTGTTTAATGTAAACACGAAAGAAATATACGTTGGTTTATTAGATAAACTTATAAGATTTTGTGAAAATCACAATTACACTTATGAGTTTCGAAACAATAAGTATTATGGTCTTCCATTTGAAGTCAATGAAATGATTTCACATGAAGGTGTAAANGACTATATGACTTCTATTTGCAAGTATGCTCCCCGCGATTACCAAGTTGAGGGAGTATACGACGCTTTAAGACATAATCGCAAGTTACTGATATCTCCAACTGCTTCTGGAAAGTCGTTGATGATATATTCGATTGTCCGATATTACGTTGAGAAAGGACAAAATACTCTGATAGTCGTTCCGACGACATCCCTTGTAGAACAGATGTATAAAGATTTTGCAGATTATGGATGGGATGTGGGTTCATTTTGCCACAAGATCTATGCTGGAAAAGAAAGAGAAACAGACTCTCAGGTAATCATCACAACCTGGCAATCTATCTACAAACTTCCCCGACAATATTTCTCAAGATTTAATGTGGTAGTTGGAGATGAAGCACACCAGTTCAAATCTAAGTCATTAGTATCTATAATGACAAAACTTTCTGATGCAAAGTATCGGTTTGGATTTACTGGAACTCTTGATGGTTCAGAAACTCATAAGTGGGTTTTAGAAGGTTTATTTGGGCCTTCTTACAAGATTATTCGTACAGATGAGTTAATGCAGAAGGGTCATGTTGCAACATTAGATATTAATATTCTTTTACTCAAACATAATCCTCATCGATTTGATAACTTTGAAGAAGAAGTTCAATANATTATCAATCATGAAAGAAGGAATAAATTTATTAAAAATCTTGCAATTGATCTTAAAGGAAATACCCTTATACTTTTTTCAAGAGTTGAAGGNCATGGTCAACCATTATACGAACTCATAAATAAGAGTATCTCTGAAAATCGTCAAATATTTTTTGTTCATGGNGGGGTTGCTACTGAAGATCGTGAACAGGTNAGAGAAATTACTGAAAAAGAAAATAATGCAATTATTGTTGCTTCATATGGAACTTTTTCCACAGGAATTAATATCAAAAACTTACATAATGTAATCTTTGCATCACCATCAAAATCAAGAATTAGAAACCTTCAATCAATTGGAAGAGTTTTAAGAAAAGGAAATCAAAAGACAAAAGCAACTTTATATGATATTGCTGATGATATTAGTTATAAGTCAAGAAAAAACTATACGCTCAATCATCTAATGGAACGTATCAAAATTTATAACGAAGAAAACTTTAATTATGAAATTGTAAATATTCCTCTAAAAGATCAATGAGTGAAGAATTTTATTGCNTTTTAAAATTAGTNTCTGGTGAAGAAATATTTTCACTAGTGGNTATAGATGAAAATGATGGAGATACTTTAATTGTTCTTCAAAATCCAGTTACAATTAAAATAACAAAAGAATATAAAAATACATATGTAAAAGTTAAACCATGGATTGATTTATCATCTGATGATTTCTTTATCATAAGACTTGATAAAGTTATTACAATGACTGAAAGTAAAGATATTAAAATAATTGAACTTTATAATAATTATCTGAACGATAGAGAAACAATTGACTCTTATAATTCTTCAGGTATCGTAAAACCTTCATCTAAAATGGGATATATATCATCAGTTGAACATGCCAGGGAAAGGCTTGAAAAGATCTTTAAAGGTATTAAAGAAAGCTAAGTTCTCATCTTCAACGGAGACAAACCTAGTCTACTGGTATTTGAGCATCTTGTCAAGCCCTTTGATGATGTGCTATAATAAACAAAAGTTATCGTAAATGAGTCCGATGTATGTCCAAGAAAAAACCAGAACATTATGTAAATAATAAAGAATTATTAGAAGCACTTATTGTATATCGTACAAAGGTTGCAGCTGCTAAAGAGGCAGGTCTTCCTAAACCACGTATTACAAACTATTTGGGAGAGTGTTTTCTAAAGATTGCGACTCATTTATCATATAAACCAAACTTTGTGAATTATATGTTCCGTGAGGATATGATTTCTGACGGNATTGAAAATTGTGTTCAATATATTCATAATTTCAATCCAGAAAGGTCACAGAATCCTTTTGCATATTTTACTCAGATTATTCATTATGCATTTTTGAGAAGAATTCAAAAGGAAAAGAAACAGTTAGAAATTAAAACTAAGATTATTGAGCGTACTGGGTTTGATGAGGTTATGACGATTGATGACGGATTGCTTTCTGGCAACAATTCGGAATATAATTCAATGAAGGATAATATTCAATACCGCAGTAACCGATGAAGCACCATAGTGTATAAATAAATAAAATACTATGGTGCTCTATGTCTAATCAATATCCAAAAATTTCTCAACAAAATAGAGCAAAGGCAAAAGAACAAGGAGAAAAAATTTATCTGTCTGGAACACCTTGTAAAAAATGTGGGACATGTGAAAAATATGTTTCTACTTATGGATGTGTTAAATGTGTTAGAGAAGAAGGTATTAAAAAACTTAATAATAAAGAGTTGATGAAACCTTATAGAACAAAGGAGAAAATTAAAAAAAGATTAGATATATGGAGAGAAAAAAATCCTGAAAAATATCAAGAGCAATATAAAAATGATATTGCTAAACAAAGATGTAGGGAATACTATCATAACAATAAAGATACTGTAAAGGATACTTATTTACAGACAAACTACGGAATTACTTTAGAAGATTATAATTTTTTGTTAGAAAAGCAAAATGAAAAATGTAAAATATGTAATAATGAATGTCCCACTGGAAAAAGTTTAGCAGTAGACCATAATCACGAAACTGGAAAAGTTAGGGGATTATTATGTAAAAATTGTAATATTGGTTTGGGGATGTTTTTTGATAATCTTGACTTTTTGGAATCTGCTGTGCTATACTTGAAGTCTAGTTAAAATCTGCTATGCGTATCGGTTTAATTACGGACAGCCATTTTGGTGCCCGCAAAGGTTCTAAACACTTGCACGATCATTTTGAACTCTTCTATAAGAATGTATTTTTCCCCGCCCTAAAAGAACACGGGGTAGAAGCAGTCATTCATATGGGTGATGCCTTTGATAGTCGTAAGTCAATTGATTATCAAAGCCTTGAATGGGCAAAGAGAGTTGTATTTGAACCTCTTCGGGGATATGATGTTCATATGATTATTGGCAATCATGATTGTTACTACAAGAATACCAATAGCGTTAATTCTCCAAGTTTGCTTCTTCAAACCTATCCGAATGTTAAGACTTATAGTTCTCCACAAACTATTAATGTTGGTGGTCTGAATATCCTAATGGTTCCTTGGATTTGTAGTGAAAACTATGATGAAACTTTGAATCAAATTAATAAGACTAATGCAAAGGTTGCGATGGGGCACCTTGAACTACAGGGTTTTCGCGTAAATCGCAATCTGATTATGGAGGAACATGGACTGGACTCGAATATTTTTGCAAAGTTCAAGAAGGTATTTTCTGGTCATTACCACACTCGTTCTGATAATGGATATATCTTCTATCTTGGTAATCCTTACGAAATGTATTGGACGGACGTAAATGATACTCGTGGATTTCATATCTTTGATACGGAAACCCTTATACATACTCCAGTTAACAATCCTTATAAATTATTTTACAACATTTATTACGAGGACACTCCATATCAATTATTTGATCCAACTGAGTATAAAAATAAAATTGTCAAGGTAATTGTTCGTAAAAAATCAAAACCAAAGGATTTTGAAAAATTTATTGATAAACTCTATACATCAGGTGTTCAAGAATTAAAAATTATTGAGAACTTTGAAGTACAAGAAAATGAAGATTTTGAAATTGGTGAAGATGAGAATACTCTTACTATTTTAAATCGTTATATTGATGAAGCAGAATTTAAGTTTGATAAGAACACCATCAAAGAAATTTTTCAAGATTTATATCAACAAGCTTGCGAAATAGAATAATGTTTCTTCTTACACTTAAGGACAGAAAAGACGACGGGGCATATGCAGTTCAAGATCAATATGGTCATAAGGTTTTATTTCTCTTTGAAGAAGAAGATGATGCAACTCGTTATGCTTTAATGCTAGAAGATCAAGAAGAAACTGAAATGGATGTGGTTGAAGTTGATGATGAACTTGCCATAAAGACTTGTAAGATGTATAATTACCTTTATGCCGTGATTACACCTGACGATATCGTAATTCCCCCTAAAAATGTTAGTATTTCACAAGATTAAATGGAAAAATTTTCTTTCCACTGGCAATACCTGGACAGAAGTTAATTTTGAAAAACATCATACAAATTTAATTATTGGAACAAATGGTGCAGGTAAATCTACTGTTCTAGATGCACTTACGTTTGTTCTTTTTAATAAACCATTTCGTAAGATCAATAAACCTCAATTAGTTAATACTGTAAATGAAAAAGATTGTGTTGT
>Ga0063231_10000205_pt1 | contig 15752 bp, 10 predicted proteins | sample LauGreSu1BDMLBSD_2_FD_56231 | JGI IMG/M metagenome (GOLD analysis project Ga0063231, IMG submission 56231) | Freshwater lake microbial communities from Lake Michigan, USA - Su13.BD.MLB.SD v2 (version 2) | ecosystem: Environmental > Aquatic > Freshwater > Lake | place: Lake Michigan, USA...
TCTGGCAGCCCTGCAAGCTCTTCTTCTGTGGACAAAACCATGCAAAAAAGGGCTTCATCAGCCAACACGTTTTGAGAAAATTGAGTGAAGCAGCTTGCCAGTTTTTCGGCATAAGCTGCAAATGTTTGCCGATCTTGATCTTTGAGTTTGGCGCCTGCACGGACAAAATCTAAGTGGTACCTTTCAATCAAGCGAACACTGACCGAATCTAAACCGAGAAGCTGTCTATTTTGGTGCAGCTTTTCAATCCTTTGAAAAAGCGCTTCGTTCANAAACAAGGCTGCATTGTGTGCGGCAAGTTTGGGGGCAATGTCACGCTCAATGCNTTGGATNTCTNGAGAAGTATGGGATGCGCTGAGGTTAAAAAATACGGAAGTGGTTTGATTCAGTAGGGCGCCACTTGCTTCAAGCGCTAGCAAAGTGTTTTCAAAAGTGGGCTCTTCTGGTCGATTGGCAATCTCTTGAATTTCAGTTTGATGCTTTGCCAATGCAATGTTGAAGGCTTCAGGAAAATGATTGGCTTGGATGCTTTCAAAGGGAGGCATCTCAAAGGGGGTTAGCCAAGTTTGCAACAATGGATTCGTCATGGTTCACTCAAAAATAAAGAACGTTGAATATTTCACTTTTAGGTTTAACTTGCAATCAAGGCATGCGTGTAAGTAATAACCCTTCATGGCGTCGATTTGTCAAGATTTTGCATCAAGTTAGATTATTCTCCACCCTTTGGTTTCAAGTGAAATTTGTACCTGTACTGACAGAGGAAAAATGTGCATCTAGTTGTTGGTTCAATAATGACGTCTAGCTCCCTTGCTCGGCTAAAGCTCTCAAGCTTGGCTTTTCAGACCCTGATAGCTAGTCTGCTGATAGGCTTGTCGGTTTCGATGGCCTTGGCCGGTCCAAACCCTAAAGCAAATCCTGCCGATCCAGAAAAGGTTTTGAAGGTGGCTTTTCCCGTGCCTGAAACAGGGTTTGATCCTGTTCGGGTGAATGACTTGTATTCAAACACCATCACGGGTGTTATTTTTCAGCCGCTTCTAACTTACGACTGGATGGCCATGCCTACCCGTCTGGTGCCAAATGCTGCAGAGTCGATGCCGGTGGTGTCGGATGACCAAACAACTTTCACATTCAAAGTGAAAAAAGGTTTGTATTTCACACCCGATGATGCTTTCAAAGGACAGCGGCGCGAACTCACGGCACAAGATTTTGTGTATACCTTGTTGCGGCATGCCGATCCCAAAAATCGGAGCCCCCAAGTTTCAGACTTTGACGACAAGATTTTGGGATTTGCCGAGTCACGCAAAAAGGCCGTGGCCTCCGGACGATTTGATTACGACCAGAAACACCCTGGTATGTATGCGACTGATCGCTACACGCTGGTCATTAAATTGATCCAGCCCGACCGCAATTTTTTAACGCTGCTTACAAACCCATTCTCGGGCGCTATGGCCCGCGAGGTCGTAGAGAAGTATGGCTTTGAGGGCATCATGGCCAACCCCGTTGGAACTGGGCCTTACATACTTGAGAAGTGGGTTCGTGGTTCCAAAATTATTCTCAAAGCCAATCCTGAATTTCCAGGATTTGTTTGGGACTTTCAAGCCCCCCCTAACAACCCTGTCGAAATTCGCATCGCCAATCAAATGCAAGGCAGAAAAATGCCTCAAATTGGGCGTGTTGAAGTGAGCATCATTGAAGAGCCTCAATCGATGTGGCTGGCTTTCAGCGGCAAGGAGATTGATGCGGTAGCGGTACCACCTTCTTTCATTGAGAAGGCACTCACCCCCAAAAACGATCTGCTTCAGTCATGGGTAGCGCAAGGCGTGAACATGTACCGCAGTGTTGAGCCCGACATTCGTTACCAATTCTTCAACATGAGGGATCCAGTAATTGGTGGCTACACACCCGAAAAAATTGCGCTCCGCCGCGCCATCATCATGGGCTTTGATGTTGATGAAGAAATTCGAGTGATTCGAAAAGGGCAAGCCGTCAAGGCGCAGCAAATGGTTTCGCCTGTTGTGGCGGGACATGACCCCAACTACAAAAGCATTGTGAAGTTCAGCCCACTGTCTGCCAATGCCTTGCTAGATCAATTTGGCTACAAGAAGGATGCCAAGGGTTATCGAAACATGCCCGACGGCAAACCGCTGGTTTTCACCATTTACTCTTCTACATCGTCCATCGATCGTGAGAGGGATGAGCTTTGGAAAAAATCGATGGACCGCTTGGGTATTCGGCTCAAGGTCAAAAAAGACAAGTTTCCTGAAATGCTCAAGCAGGGTAAGCAATGCGCCATTCCCTCTTGGTCGCTGGGTTGGACGCGTTCTTCTGAAGCAGAATTTGTGATGAAGTTGCTTTACTCAAAAACCATTGGGCAAAACAATTACGCTTGTTTTGAAAGTGCCGAGTACGACGCCTATTTTGAGCAACTCAAACGACTGCCAGATGGTCCTGAACGCACGCGCGTTTTGCACAATATGTACCGCTTGATGGAACTCAACGGGGTTTTGGGCTTGAGCTCAACAGGTATTGCTACACGCCTGAGCCATCAGCGTTTAGAAGGTTTTCGCAAGCACCCTCTCATTTTGGGTGATTGGATTTACTATGACATTCAAAAACCATAAGGGGCATTGAAGCATGAGTGCCTATATTCTTCGCCGCATATGGCAAATGATTCCCACGATGGCTGGGGTGATTTTGTTGGTATTTTTTCTGTTCAATTGGATCGGTGGCGACCCTGCCTATGTGTTAGCCGGCCTGTTTTCAAATCAAGAGCAAATTGACAGTATCCGTGCTGAATTGGGACTGGATCAACCACTTGTTGTTCAGTTGTGGATTTTTGTCAAACAAGTGGCCACCTTTGACTTTGGCAACAGTTGGACAACGGGGGAGTCGGTTGCAGATATTTTTGCAACGCGTTTGCCCGCTTCCTTGACCTTGATGGCGCCCTTGCTGGTGATTGAAACGCTCGTTGCTTTGGTTTTGGCTGTGGGCCTTGCTTGGGTGAGAGGATCGTCAATTGATCGTGGCACCATGGTGGTGTTCACAGCGCTGATGTCTGTCAGTATTTTGGTCTTCATCATCTTGGGTCAATACGTGTTGGCTTATCGTCTGGGTTGGTTTCCAGTTCAAGGTTGGAGTGACGACTACTGGAAAAACATCAGCACCTATGCACCGCTGCCCATCTTGCTCGGTTTGTTGGTGAGCATTGCCCCCAATACGCGCCTGTTCAGAAGCTTCGTGCTAGATGAAGTAGATCAGGACTACGTACGCACCGCACGTGCCAAAGGACTGTCTGAGCCCCGCGTGATGTTTGTGCATGTGTTGCGCAACGCGCTCATTCCGGTCATTACATTTGTCATTTCCAATTTGCCAGGTTTGTTGTTGGGGGCCTTTTTGTTGGAAAGATTCTTTGGCATTCCAGGTGTTGGCCGTGAAATTATTTTGGCCGTTGAGCGAAGTGATTTTCCTGTGATCAAGGCCGTGACGGTCTACGTGGCCATTGCCACCATGATTTTCAATTTGATTGGTGATGTTTTGTACCGCCTCACCGATCCTCGAGTGCAATTGCGCTGAGACCAGTCTTTCGTTTTATATATATGCAAAGTCAATCAACTGTCGTAGCCAATGTGAGTGAAGGTGCTTGGGCTCTGGCCTGGCGTCGCTTTAAATCTGACCGTGTGGGCGTTTGGAGCGGTATCACAGTCATCCTCAGCTTGGCCTTGGTTTTAAGCACTCTTCTGGGGTCCTTGGCTTCCGATTGGGAAAAGGAAGTGGCCATCAGCCATGCACCACCTTCATGGGCCATGGGCGGCATTCAGGGTGAAGATGCATCTGCCAGTACGCCTGAGGTTGTGTTGTACGAACCCACCCCCACTGACGTGGTCGACCCCATTGCTGCCCAATGGGAGTTGGCGCAAAAAGCAGTTAAGCCTGCTGGCGAAAAAGTCAATGCCCTCGCAACGAACCTGCCCATGGGATCTGACAAGTGGGGCCGGGATGTTTTGGCGAAAACCATCAAAGGTGCAGAAACCAGTATTTTGGTNGGGTTGGCCGCCGCCNTGATGGCCACACTGCTGGGCTCGGTGTTAGGGGCTGTGTCGGGTTGGTACGGGGGTATCGTCGACGACTTGAGCAATTGGCTCTACAACGTCTTTCACTCCATTCCAGGCATCTTGCTTATCTTGGCCATTGCTGCAGTTCTCAACACCAAAGGGACCATGGCCGTGGTGCTCATTTTGGGCACCACAGGTTGGACGGGCACCTATCGGCTGATGCGAGGTGAATACCTCAAGCACCGCAACAGAGATTATGTGCGTGCTGCGGATGCCATTGGCGCTTCTAACAACAGGCGCATGTTTGTGCACATCTTGCCCAATGTCAGCCACGTCATTTTGGTTCAGTTCTCCTTGCTCACGGTAGCCTGTATCAAGGCTGAGGTCATCTTGTCTTTCTTAGGATTCGGTGTGCCAGTCGATGGAGTTTCTTGGGGCACGATGCTCACAGAAGCCCAAAATGATTTGTTGGTTGGCAAATGGTGGCAACTGCTTTCCGCCACGGTGGCCATGTCCATTTTTGTGACNGGCCTGTCTCTTCTTACAGACTCATTGAGGGATGCCTTAGATCCCAAAGTGATCCACTGAGCTTTATCGATTGTTTTCCTCATGGCGACACGCAGACCACCACCCCCCATCGCTCAAATTTCTGACAATTTGTTGGAAGTGAAGAACCTCACNGTCGATTTCATCAGTGCTTCTAAAGCACCNGTTCGAGCGGTTGAAGAGGTTTCATTTGTNATTCCCCGAGAACGAACTGTTGCATTGGTAGGAGAGTCTGGCAGCGGCAAGTCTGTCAGTGCTTTGGCCATCATGGGCTTATTGCCTTCTCAGAATGCCAAAGTTGCCTTGCATTCTTCCATTGAGTACGACAACCGNTCCTTGTTGAATCTCTCAAGGTCCGAATGGCAGTTGATTCGGGGTTCCCGCATTGCCATGATTTTTCAAGATCCCATGACTTCCCTGAATCCGGTTTACACCGTGGGCTTTCAGTTGGCAGAGATGTTGAAAATTCACAAAAACATACCCAACAGAGAAGCCGCGCAGAGAGCGTGTGAACTTCTCGAAGAAGTGGGCATTCCAGAGCCCCGCAAACGAGTCAATGCTTATCCACACGAACTTTCAGGAGGGCAGCAGCAAAGGGTCATGATTGCCATGGCACTGGCTTGCGAGCCCGAATTGCTGATTGCAGACGAACCCACCACAGCCTTGGATGTGACGGTTCAACGCCAAATTTTGTTGCTTCTCGCAGAATTGCGCGAAAGACGCCGAATGGCCATGCTGTTCATTACCCATGATCTTGGGTTGGTCAGTGAAGTGGCCGATCAAGCTGTGGTCATGCGCAAGGGCACCGTGCGCGAGGCGGGTCCGGTTAGAACACTTTTTACTCAACCGCAAGATCCGTATACCAAGGCACTTTTGAGCTGCCGTCCTAGCGTAGAGCGTCAGGGTCAAAGGCTCCTGACCATTGACGATTGGATGTCGGCCAACAACTCAGAGGCCGTAGTGTCTTCTGTTGCCCCACGAACGATTGAACCTATTTCCGTTGTCAAATCTTCTGAATCAGACAAGCCCTTGTTGGAAGTTCAGGGCCTGCGCAAAGTTTTCAAACGCTCGGGACCTTGGTTTCAGAGTGACGACTTTGTGGCCGTTGAAAATGTCAGCTTCCAATTAAAGCGTGGACAAACAGTTGGACTGGTGGGCGAGTCTGGTTCTGGTAAAACCACGGTCGGCCTTTGCTTGCTGAGACTCCATGAGGCCACGGCCGGCAAGGTTCTGTATGAGGGCAAAAACTTGCTTGAAATGAGCAATACAGAGTTTGCCTCTTACAAACGCAGATTGCAGATTGTTTTTCAAAATCCGTATGCATCTTTGAATCCGCGATTCACAGTGGGTGAAATTTTGAGCGAACCCATGCAGCTTCACGGGATTGGTCAGAACAGCGCAGACTGGGAGAAAAAATCTTTGTCATTGCTCGATAAAGTGGGTATGCCGGCTTCGGCTCTCAAACGCTATCCATTTGAATTTTCTGGTGGCCAACGTCAACGCATTGCCATTGCCCGGTCTTTGAGTTTGTCGCCCGAGGTGGTGGTGTTGGATGAGGCTGTTTCTGCTTTGGATGTTTCGGTTCAAGCCCAAGTACTCAACTTGCTGAAAGATCTTCAAAAAGATTTGGGATTGAGCTATTTGTTCATCTCACACGATTTGGAAGTGGTGAGATACATGTCCGACTCTTTGCTGGTGATGAACAAAGGCCAAGTGGTGGAGCAGGGGGATGCTGCAAGTATTTACCAGCAACCTCAGCATGCTTATACGCAAACCTTGTTGGCCGCTGTTCCGAGGGTTCAAGAGTCGTTCGTTTGATTCACTGTTGGCAGTTGTTTGATCGATCTCAAACGGGGTCTGGCATAGGCAATGGTGGCAACCAGCAAGGTTCCAACGCCTGCACATATCAAGGAGCTGCGCATGCCAACATGCTCGGCCATCCAACCTCCCAAAATGGCTCCTGGCCCAGCAGGCAAGGTAATGAGCCATCGCATGGTGGTTGTCATTCTGCCTAGAAGTTCTGTGGGCGTGTAAGACTGCCTCAATGATAAGAAATTGACGAACAGCAAAGTGGCTCCCCAACTAAAGCAAAGCAGCATCCACGAAAAGAGAATAATGCTTGGCAAATACCCTTCAAGCAAGAGAAGGCTTAACCATCCGATCGAAGTGATGACAATGCCAAGAATCAGTGCTGGCCCTAAACCAATCCGTTTTGAAATAGGCGGCCCCGCCATGCCACCCATGATGGAGCCCAAGCCCATGGCCACAAAACTCAAAGCCACCAATGCCTCATCGAGGCCCAGATCTTTGACCGCAAAAATGATTTGAACAGACAGCGCCATTTGTGCAAAGAATTGCCAAGCCCCTACAACCACGGCCATTTCAATCAGCATGTTGTGAGAGCGCACAAAATTGAGACCCTTCATCAGTTCTGCTTTGAACGAACGGTCCTTCCAAGTCGATCGAGGCGGCACTTGTTCATGGATCCGAATCCCTTTGAGCATGGCCACTGAACCAATTAGCAGAATGGCGTCCATGACCAGCGCCAAAGGGGCGCCAAATACTTTGATCAAAATACCCGCTAAACCGGGCCCCATCACTTCAGCCATAGAACCTGCAATGGCGTTTTGGGAATAGGCTTCCACCAATTTGTCGCGCCCCACCAGCTGGGTCAACACCAGTTGTGAGGCTGAGCCGGCAATGGTGTAAACAGCACCAATGGCAAAGCAAACGGCATACATCCACCCCATGGTGAGCAAATCAAAGGCCCATGCCAGTGGAATGGTCAGTAAAGAGAGCCCCATGACAAATTCGCCAGCAATGTAGACAGGTAGCTTTTGCATGCGATCTAGCAAAACACCACCAGGCAAAGACAAAAGCACAAAGGGTGCAATTTCCATGGCAGTGAGAAGGCCCATTTGAGTGGGCGAAGCATCTAGCAAAAAGACCGCGGTGAGAGGGAGGGCAAGGAGCGTAATTTGTCCTCCCAAATTACTGAACAAAATTGAAAACCACATCCGCCTGTAGCCAGGAATTTTGAACAAGGGGCTTTGGAAAATATTCATTCGCTTAACAAGTACTTACTGCAAGGGGCAGGTCAATTCAGTTTTAATGCCTCAAAAAAGAAAACCCCACTAAAACGTTGTTCTAGCAGGGTTTCAAATGTGGCGGAGCAGGCGGGATTCGAACCCGCGGTGGGGATAAACCCACACACGCTTTCCAGGCGTGCGACTTAAACCACTCATCCACCGCTCCGAAGCTGGCCATTCTATCAGAGGATCATGTGGAAAATGACGGTGCAAGCGTACCTTGGTATTCGAAATTAGAACGGCAAAGGCCTTTAAATTCTTTACACTTACGGTTTGAACAATGAATTGGGCGCTTCATGAAATTCCGTTTTCCGATTGTCATCATTGACGAAGATTACCGTTCTGAAAACACATCAGGTTTGGGAATTCGCGCCTTAGCGCAAGCCATCGAAACCGAAGGGTTTGAGGTGTTGGGGGTTACCAGTTATGGCGACCTGTCTCAGTTTGCGCAGCAACAATCACGCGCCAGTGCCTTCATCTTATCGATTGACGATGAAGAGTTCAGCCCCGGACCAGACCTCGATCCTGCAGTTTTAAGCTTGCGGGCCTTCATCGAGGAAGTTCGACGCAAGAACGCCGATGTGCCTATTTACATTTACGGTGAAACCAAAACGTCTCGCCATATTCCCAATGACATCTTGCGCGAACTGCACGGCTTCATTCACATGTTTGAAGATACGCCAGAATTTGTATCGCGCCACATCATTCGCGAAGCCAAGAGTTATTTAGAAGGTCTTCAACCGCCGTTTTTCAAAGCTTTGCTTGACTACGCAGAAGACGGATCGTACTCATGGCATTGCCCAGGTCACTCTGGTGGCGTGGCGTTTTTGAAGAGCCCTGTGGGTCAGATGTATCACCAGTTTTATGGTGAAAACATGTTGCGTGCCGACGTTTGCAATGCCGTGGAAGAGCTGGGTCAATTGCTTGACCACAATGGCGCCATTGGCGAAAGCGAACGCAATGCCGCCCGCATTTTCAATGCAGACCACTGTTTCTTTGTCACCAACGGCACCAGCACTTCCAACAAAATGGTTTGGCACCACACAGTTGCTCCTGGCGATGTGGTGGTGGTCGATCGCAATTGCCACAAGTCAATTTTGCACGCCATCATCATGACGGGTGCCATTCCTGTTTTCTTGAAGCCAACGCGCAATCACTACGGCATCATTGGCCCCATTCCTCAAAGCGAATTTGAGGTGGCCAATATTCAGTCCAAAATCAAGGCCAACCCTTTGCTCAAGGGGGTGGACGCCAAGAAGGTCAAGCCCAGAGTCATGACCCTGACGCAATCGACTTACGATGGCGTGTTGTACAACACCGAAACCATCAAGGGCATGCTTGATGGCTATGTGGAAAACTTGCACTTTGATGAAGCCTGGCTGCCACATGCGGCCTTCCATCCTTTCTATGGCACCTACCATGCCATGGGTAAGAAGCGCCCACGCCCAAAAAACTCGGTGGTGTATGCCACACAGTCCATTCACAAGTTGTTGGCTGGCATTAGCCAAGCCAGTCATGTGCTCATTCAAGATTCGCAAAACACCAAGTTGGACCGCCATTTGTTCAACGAGGCCTACCTCATGCATACCAGCACCAGCCCGCAGTACAGCATCATTGCCAGTTGCGACGTGGCTGCGGCCATGATGGAGCCACCCGGTGGTACTGCCTTGGTAGAGGAGAGTATTGCCGAGGCCCTAGACTTCCGCCGCGCCATGCGCAAGGTAGACGACGAATACGGCAAAGACTGGTGGTTCAAAGTATGGGGCCCAGAGAATTTGGTTGACGAGGGTATTGGCCGCGCTGAAGACTGGATCATTCGCAGTGACTCTCGCAAGAAGGGCAGCAAGTGGCACGGTTTCGGGCAAATGGCCGATGGCTTCAACATGCTCGACCCCATCAAGGCAACCATTGTCACGCCAGGCTTGAATTTGGATGGCAAGTTTGACAAGACAGGTATACCGGCCTCATCCTCACCAAGTTCCTCACTGAGCATGGCGTGGTGGTGGAAAAAACAGGTCTTTATAGCTTCTTCATCATGTTCACCATCGGCATTACCAAAGGCCGTTGGAATTCATTGTTAACCGCGTTGCAGCAGTTTAAAGACGACTACGATCGCAACCAGCCCATGTGGCGCATCATGCCGGAGTTCTGCCAAAAGCAGCCCAAGTATGAGCGCATGGGCCTGCGTGATTTGTGCCAGCATATTCACACCTTGTATGCCAAATATGACATTGCACGTTTGACCACGGAAATGTATTTGTCAGACTTGACGCCTGCCATGACGCCCGCCGATGCCTACGCTCAAATTGCGCGTCGCAAAACAGAGCGTGTGTCAATCGATGAGCTAGAAGGCCGCATTACGGTTGGGTTGGTCACGCCTTACCCACCTGGTATTCCATTGTTGGTACCTGGCGAGGTTTTCAACAAGAAAATTGTCGACTACCTGAAGTTCTCTCGAGAATTCAATTTGCAATGCCCAGGCTTTGAAACCGACATCCATGGTTTGGTGGAAGAGATTGGCGAAGACGGTATCAAGCGGTATTTTGCCGACTGTGTTGCCGTTTAAACACGTATCTTTTTGCAATGGGCGTTGGGGGCCTACTCGATGCCGCCAACGACATGGCTAAATCCGCCATCGACATAAATAATTTCAGCTGAAATGCCAGCTGAAAGTGGGCTCATTAAAAATGCCGCTGTATTTCCAACATCCTCGATGGTTACATTCCTTCGAATGGGAGATGTTGCGGCAACAGCACTCAAAATTTTGCCGAAATCTTTAATGCCAGAAGCCGCGAGGGTTTTAATGGGGCCCGCACTGATGCCGTTGACCCTGATTTTTTTAGGTCCTAAGGAGTTTGCCAAGTACCTGACAGAGGCTTCAAGCGAGGCCTTTGCAAGACCCATGGTGTTGTAGTTGGGTACGACCTTCAGAGAGCCCAAGTAGGTGAGGGTTAAGAGGGCGGCATCTTCTCTCAAGTAGGGCAGAGCCGCTTTGGCCATGGCTGGAAAACTGTAGGCACTGATGTCATGCGCAATCTTAAAACCTTCACGACTTAAGCCTTCAATGAAATCGCCTGCAATGGCCTCTTTGGGTGCGTAGCCGATGCTGTGCACAAAACCATCAAATTGCGGCCAGTGTTGCGACAAGTCTTGAAACAACTTGTTGATCTGTTCATCGTTCCCAACATCACAATCAAAAATGAGTTTTGAATTGAAGTCTGCAGCAAATTCAGTGATGCGATCTTTGAATCGCTCACCCACATAGCTGAAGGCCAACTCAGCGCCTTGTTCATGACACGATTTGGCAATGCCATAAGCGATTGACCTGTTAGAAAGAACACCTGTGATCAATATTTTTTTGCCGGATAGAAAGCTCATTTTGGTTCTTGTCAAGTTGTGTTATCTTGTATTTTGACACGATACACGCCTAAATTTGGGCACAATAAGCGCTTGTTTAAAAGGGTTGAACGTTGAACTTCGATAAAAGTCATTTCCGGAAAATTGGGGCCGGCTTGTTGGTGGCTGCTTTGCTTTCAGGCTGCAACGGTGTTACCAACGAGCCCGTCCCCAAGGCCTTGTTGGCTGAAAATGCCTTGTTCACCTCCTATCAAGAATCGCCCAAATATTTAGATTCCACGTCTTCGTACAGCAACAACGAAACGCCATGGACCTATGCGGTTTATGAACCGCCCCTCAAATACCACTATTTGAAGCGCCCCTACGAGTTGGAAACTCGAACCCTGACACAAATGCCATCGGTCAAATACCTGAGCCAAGATGGCCGAGAACTGTCTGCTCAATCACCTGCAGATCAAATAGCCGAGAGCGTGTTTGAGCTCAAAATTCAGCCAGGCATCATGTACCAGCCCCACCCGGCCTTTGCCAAAACAGCCGATGGTCAACACCGGTATTTGGCGCTGAAAGATTCAGAAATTGAAGGCAAGCGGCGGCCATATGATTTTGAACACATGGGCACCCGCGAACTGTTGGCAGAGGACTATGCCTACGCCATCAAGCGACTGGCCACCCCCAGAGTCAAGTCGCCTTCTTTTGGTTTTTTGTCTGAAAAAATTGTGGGCCTGGCCGATTACGGCAAACACATCAAAAAAGTCAATGAGCAACTCAAGCAGGGCAAGTCTGCGCGTGAAGTAGGCCCCTTAGGCCATTTGCCTTGGCTTGACTTTCGTGAGCACGCGCTTTCTGGCGTTGAAGTGGTTGATGCCCACACTTTGAAAATTCGGGTGGTGGGCAAGTATCCCCAATTTAAATATTGGCTGGCCATGACTTTTTTCGCGCCTATTCCTTGGGAGGTTGACGCGTTTTATTCGCAAGATGGCATGTCTCGTCGCAACCTCAATCCAGACACATGGCCGGTGGGTACTGGCCCCTATATGTTGACGGAATACATTCCCAACTCGCGCATGGAGTTGGTTCGAAATCCCAACTACAGAGGTGTTCCTTACCCTTGTGAGGGTGCGCCTGGCGATCAAGAAAAAGGCTTGTTAAAGGATTGTGGCAAGAAGACACCTTTTGTCGACAAAGTGGTTTCTGTGATCGAAAAGGAATCTACTGCCTTGGCCACCAAATTCATCCAAGGCTATTACGACATGCCGCAATTCGAGCGGGGTGAACCCGGCATTGGATATCAAGTTTCAATTCAAGATGGTACTGGTCGAGCCAAAGAATTGCTTGAGCGGAAAATTCAATTGCCCAGCACCATTCAAGTGGGCTTTTGGCACTTTGGCTTTAACTGGTTAGACCCTGTCGTGGGGCTTGGTAAAACGCCTGAAGAAAAAATTAGAAACAAAAAACTTCGACAAGCTTTGGCCATTGCGTTTGACTTTGAAGAATATGTCTCTATTTTTGAAGACGATCGCGCCCAAGTGAACCACAGCGTGGTGGTGCCTGGTTTATTTGGCAACAATTTGTCGCAACCCAACCCTGTCATTTACGACAAATTGCCCGATGGCAAATACAAGCGCAAATCGATTGAGGCTGCCAAGAAGTTAATGGTTGAAGCAGGTTACCCCAATGGCCGCGATGCCAAGACGGGCCAGCCACTTGTTTTGAACTACGACACTCAAGGCGTTGGCCCGGGTTACAAGGCCAGACTCGATTGGGTGTCTAAGCAATTTGCCAAGCTCAATATTCAAATTGAGATAAGAAATACCGACTACAACCGCTTTCAGGACAAGATGCGCAAAGGCTCCGCTCAGTTCTATTTTTGGGGTTGGTTGGCTGACTATCCCGATCCAGAAAACTTTTTGTTCTTGCTCTATGGCCCTAACTCAAAGGTCAAGTTTGATGGCGAGAATTCAAGCAACTATGCCAATGCAGAATACGACAAATTGTTTGACCGCATGAAAGACTTAGACGACACGCCAGAACGTGCCGCCATGATTGCCAAAATGATTGAGATCACCCAAGACGAGTTGCCCATGTTGTATGGTTGGTCGGAGGAGTTTGGTGGTGCTTATCACCAATGGGTGAGCAACGGCAAGCCCTCCAACATCATTCGCGACTCCTTGCCCTACCTGCGCATTGACACACAACTTCGAAGCAACAAAATCAAAGAGTGGAACCAAGGCATTTGGTGGCCTGTGGCCATCTTGCCATTGTTGCTTTTGGCAGTGGCTTGGCCAGCATGGCAAGCATGGCGCCGTCGTCAATCACAACGCGCTGTTCAAGCCACTTCACAATCACAAAGGAGGCTGTGATGTTCAGTTTCTTAACTCGTAAATTGGCCTATGGTTTTGCCATTTTGATTGGCATCAATTTGCTCACCTTTGTGCTGTTCTTCAAGGTGAATACACCCGATGACATGGCTCGCATGCAATTGGGTGGCAAGCGNGTCACCCCCGATGCCATNGAGAAGTGGAAGGCCGAGCGTGGCTATGACAGACCTTTGTTCTTCAATGAAAAAGAGCAGGGTATTTCTAAGCTCACCAACACCTTGTTTTTAGACAGCTCCTTGCGCATGTTTGCCTTTGACTTTGGTCGTGCCGACAGTGGCCGCGACATTGCCTCTGAAATTGTTCGGCGCGCAGGGCCTTCCCTGGCACTTGCGCTGCCAACCTTTGTGGTGGGCTTGGGTATTTCAATCGTCCTGGCTTTGGGGCTTGCGTTTTTTAGAGGCACTTACCTGGACTTTTGGGGAACGGTGTTGTGTGTGGTGTTCATGTCGATCTCCTCACTTTTTTTCATCGTGATTGGGCAGTTCATGTTCTCGCGTGTTTTGCAACTGATGCCTGTGTCAGGCTTCGCTCCAGGATTGGATGCTTGGCGCTTTTTGATTTTGCCCATAGCCGTAGGCATTTTGGCTCGCTTGGGCGGCGAGGTGAGGTTTAACCGCACCTTGTTCATGGAAGAAATTGGCAAAGACTATGTTCGCACCGCACGTTCAAAAGGCTTGTCGGAGGCCAGGGTGATGCTGAGTCATGTGCTTCGCAATGCGCTCATCCCTATTTTGAGCGCATCGGTAGCGGTCATTCCCTTGTTGTTCATGGGTAGCCTCATTACCGAATCATTCTTTGCCATTCCCGGATTGGGTAGCTATTTGATTGAAGCCATCTCGGGACAAGACTTTGCCATTGTTCGCGCCATGGTGTTCATTGGTTCTTTCTTGTACATCCTTGGTTTGATTTTGACCGACATCAGCTACACCTTGGCCGATCCACGCATTCGTTTGCAGTAAGCGCACCATGCAACCTGTATTTTTATTAACTGATTTGTTTGTCTATGGCATTTTGCTGTTTGTGCTTTGGTACATCTGGCACGTGCGTTCAGATCGCAACCTCAGATCCAATTGGCGCTTGGCCATGCAACGGCCTGTGGCCATGGTCAGCAGCATGGTGTTGGGCTTCTTCCTGGTTGTAGCCCTCACAGACTCCATTCACTTTCGGGAAGCGCTTCCATCGGCGGCTGGTCAGGCCACTCAATATTCAACTGAAGCCAGCTCGGTTTTAGACAAAGTGCTTGAGCCTTTGGCAAAAGCTCGTGAGCGCAGTTATTCAGAGCCTTTGTCTGCTGTTGGATTCAGAAAAGAAACTTTTGAGCGCGATGGCGTGTCGGTTCGTGACTACCCAAGACTGAATTTTGGGGGGCAACATTTGACCGATCCAGCGCAACAGTTGTCCGCCGATATATCAAGCAAAACATGGTCTTCTTTGGGATTGAGCTTCACCATCATTTCTTTGACGCTGTTCTTGGGCTTAAGCTGGGCCACAGTTCGAACCCGCCAAACTTTCTCTGTGGTTTGGGAAAGGTTTCGGAAAGGTCAAACCGCGTGGCCTTGGCGCTCAATGGCCATTACTTTTGCTGTGATGGTTTTGTGCATCACATGGGTTGCAGTGTTGTCTCAGGGATATCACGTTTTTGGCACCGACCGCACTGGCAATTCCGTGTTGGTCTTTGCACTTAAAAGCGTTCGAACAGCGCTTGTCATTGGTGGCCTCACTACCTTGGTGGTATTGCCACTGGCATTGTTATTGGGTGTCATGGCTGGCTATTTGCGCGGTTGGGTGGATGAGGTTATTCAGTACATCTACACCTTGTTGGCTTCCATTCCCGATGTGCTCTTGATTGCAGCTTCCGTGTTGTTGTTGCAAGTATTCATTGATAAAAACCAAGGCGTATTTGAAACTGCTTTAGAACGCGCTGATGCACGTTTGTTTTTCCTTTGCCTCATTTTGGGAATTACCTCCTTCACAGGACTGTGCCGATTGGTGCGAGGCGAAACCTTGAAACTGCGTGAGCTTGAATACATTCAATCTGCACGTGCATTTGGTGTCTCAACGCCACGTGTTTTATGGCGCCACATCGTGCCCAATTTGATGCACTTGGTTTTGATCAACACAGTCATGCAGTTTTCCAGTTTTGTTTTGGCTGAAGCNGTGCTGTCNTATGTGGGTGTGGGTGTAGATCCTAAAACTGCCAGCTTTGGTGTGATGATCAATACGGCGCGTGCTGAACTGTCGCAATCGCCCTTGGTTTGGTGGTCTTTGACCACCGCCTTTGGGTTCATGTTCCTCATTGTGCTCAGTGCCAATTTGTTGGCAGATGCTGT
>Ga0063231_10000209_pt1 | contig 15618 bp, 14 predicted proteins | sample LauGreSu1BDMLBSD_2_FD_56231 | JGI IMG/M metagenome (GOLD analysis project Ga0063231, IMG submission 56231) | Freshwater lake microbial communities from Lake Michigan, USA - Su13.BD.MLB.SD v2 (version 2) | ecosystem: Environmental > Aquatic > Freshwater > Lake | place: Lake Michigan, USA...
GGCGCAGAAACATCCAAGTTTGGCGCACTGATCAATCTGGTGGAGTATCAGTTGCTTCACCTAATAAGATCAGGGTTACCGGCAAAGAATGGTGGCGAATTAAGTGGGGTTAGTTTTAGTTCAGGGTGCGGAAGGCTTGTTAGCTGATAGAGCTATTTCAAAAATAATTAGCTCTAAGCCTGGTGCGCAAGTAATCACTTTATCCGCTGATGAAATTGAAAGTGGTGTTATTACAGATAACCTGGCCCCATCATTATTTGCTGATGCTCGGGTAGTAGTGATCAAGGAAATTCAAGATTTAACATCTGATTGCAGTGATGAAATTAGCGATTACTTAGAAAATCAGGATGAGAACTTAACTTTAATACTTTGGCACAAGGGTGGTGTTAAAGGAAAAGCACTTGTAGATAAGATTAAAAAAGCAAAAGCTGAAGTTATTGCTATCGAGGTAGTTAAAAAAGATAGCGAAAAATCTGATTTTATTCGCTCAGAGTTTAAGAGATTAGAGAGAAAAGTTAGCACTGAAGCAGTTTCAGCCTTAATTGATTCATTGGGAAGTGATCTTCAAGAATTAAGTGCAGCCTGCTCCCAACTTGCCTCTGATGTAGCATTTAGCAAAATTATTGATGAAGATGATGTTAGGGCATATCAACAAGGCAGAGTTGAGAGCACCGGCTTTGATGTTGCCGATGCCGCACTGGATGGTAAAACGGCAATAGCTCTTATTAATTTACGCAACGCCCTTGCGACAGGTACTGATCCAGTTTTAATTGTTAGCGCTATAGCTTCATCACTTAGAACGCTTGCGAAAGTATCTGGACATTCAAGTAGTAGTAAGTCTTTTGAATTAGCATCCATATTGGCGCTGCCACCGTGGCAGATTGATAAAGCTCGTCGTCAGTTATCTGGGTGGAATGAGATTGGTTTAACCAAGGCAGTTATCGCAATCGCTAATGCAGATGCTGATATCAAGGGGGCGGCCTCAGATCCCATTTATGCCTTAGAGCGGGCAATAATGACGGTTTGTTCTGCAAGGAGTGGTAGATAATCACGCTCAGTTTGAGCGTAAGTGGCATACGCTGATATCCTACGGATCTTCTTAAAGTTAGTTTTAAGATAAACAACGAGAAAAGGTAATCCTAAGTGGCAAATATTAAGTCCCAGATCAAACGTATTCGTACCAATAACAAGGCGCAGGATCGTAATAAGGCTTATCGCTCAGCACTGCGTACAGCTATTCGTAAATTCCGTGATGCCGTTACATCTGGTGATGCCGCGAAAATTAAGAGTGAGTTTACCGATGCTTCTCGGTCATTAGATATGGCTGTATCAAAAGGTGTAATTCATGCTAATAACGCAGCAAACAAAAAGTCAGCGATGGCCAAGTTGGCCAACAAAGCTGGCATTCGTTAATTTTTTAGACACCTCTAAGGCATAAATGCCTGCTATCTCGATTGCTAAAGCACCGCAGCCTGCTGCCACAAATCCACTGCAGATTAGAAATTTCTGCATTATTGCTCATATCGATCATGGTAAATCAACACTTGCAGATCGAATGCTTGGTATTACTGGCGTAGTTGAAGATAGAAATATGCGTGCGCAATATCTAGATCGAATGGATATTGAGCGCGAGCGAGGCATCACAATTAAAAGTCAAGCAGTTAGATTGCCTTGGCGATCTGGATTAGATAATCAAGAATACATATTAAACATGATTGATACACCAGGTCATGTTGATTTTACGTATGAGGTTTCGCGCTCACTTGCAGCATGTGAAGGTGCAGTATTACTAGTTGATTGCGCCCAAGGAATTGAAGCACAAACTCTAGCGAATCTTTACTTAGCTATGGAAAATAACCTAACAATTATTCCTGTCTTAAATAAGATTGATTTACCAGCAGCTCAGCCAGAAAAGTTTGCAGAAGAGTTGGCTAATTTAATTGGCTGTAAACCAGAGGATTGTTTGCGTGTCTCCGGTAAAACTGGAGAAGGCGTTGAGGTATTACTAGATCAAATTACAAAGCAAATTCCAGCACCAGTGGGAGATCCAAAGGCACCTACTAGGGCTTTAATTTTTGATTCAGTTTATGACTCTTATCGTGGCGTAGTTACATATGTGAGAGTAGTTGATGGACATTTATCACCACGTGATCAAATTCAGATGTATTCAACTGGTGTTAGACATGAGATGTTAGAGGTCGGAGTTATTTCACCAGAGCCAATTGCTAGTAAGGGCTTAGGAGTTGGTGAAGTTGGTTATTTAATTACTGGCGTAAAAGATGTTCGGCAGTCACGAGTTGGTGACACAGTTACAACATATAACAATCCTGCCACTGTGCCACTTGCTGGCTATAAGGATCCTAAGCCAATGGTTTTTTCTGGTCTTTTTCCTCTAGATGGAGCTGAGTATCCGATGTTACGTGAGGCTCTAGATAAGTTGCAGTTAAATGATGCCGCTTTGGTATTTGAGCCAGAGTCTTCAGCAGCATTAGGTTTTGGATTTAGATGTGGTTTCCTAGGTCTGCTTCACATGGANATTGTTAGAGAAAGATTAGAACGTGAGGCTGGCTTAACATTAATTTCAACCGCNCCTAGCGTTGTATATAACGTCACACTCGATGATGGCAAAAAACTAGTTGTAACAAACCCTTCTGAATATCCAGATGGAAAAATTGCTGAAGTACAAGAACCGATTGTTAAGGCAACAATTCTGGCGCCAAGTGAATTCATTGGAACGATCATGGAATTATGCCAACAGCGCCGTGGTGTGCAAAAGGGAATGGACTATTTATCCGAAGATAGAATTGAAATTCGCTATACCTTGCCACTGGCTGAGATAGTTTTTGATTTCTTTGATCAACTTAAGTCACGTACTCGCGGCTATGCATCTTTAGATTATGAGCCAATTGGTGAAGAGTCTGGTGATTTAGTCAAAGTAGATATTTTGTTACAAGGTGAAAAAGTTGATGCATTTAGCCAAATTGTTCATCGAGATAAAGCGTACGCGTATGGGGTATCTATGACTGGCAAACTACATGAATTAATTCCCCGTCAGCAGTTTGAGGTGCCTATTCAGGCAGCAATTGGTGCAAAAATTATTGCACGTGAAAATATACGAGCTATTCGTAAAGATGTTTTAGCCAAATGTTACGGTGGAGATATAACTCGAAAGCGTAAATTACTTGAAAAGCAAAAAGAGGGTAAGAAGCGAATGAAGATGGTCGGACGAGTTGAGGTTCCACAAGAGGCGTTTATTGCTGCACTGACAACTGATTCGGATAAAGCGAGTGAAAAGAAGAAGTAAGTGAACCTAGCCTTCTATATTCACATCCCATATTGCGTTAAACGGTGTGGTTACTGTGATTTTAATACCTACACACCTGCTGAGCTGCAGTTAACTGAAGGACTAACTCAAATATCCAATTCATATATTGATTTATTAATTAANGAAATAGAGTTTGCAAGAGAGCAAGTTGGTGAAAGCGCCAAAGTTCCATCCATATTTTTCGGTGGCGGTACTCCATCTTTAATGGAAGCATCTGATATCAAGCGGGTGATAACTGCTATTAGTGAGCAGTTTGAACTAGAGCCAAATGCTGAAATAACCCTTGAAACTAATCCTGACACTGTTACAAAAGAGAAGCTAAAGCAATTTTATGATGCTGGAGTGAATCGAATTTCATTTGGTATGCAATCTTCAGTTTTACATGTTTTAAAGACTCTCGATAGAACCCATAATCCAGAGAATTTACCGCAGGTGACAAAGTGGGCTAATGAGGTTGGCTTTAAAGAGATATCTGTCGATTTAATTTACGGTACACCTGGTGAGAGTAGGCAAGATTGGCAGCAATCTATTGACTCAGCACTAGCACTACCCATCACACATATTTCTGCTTATGCTCTAATTGTTGAAGAAGGAACAAAACTAGCAGCGCAAATTAAGCGGGGAGAAATTGCAAAACCAGATGATGATTTAACTGCTGAGAAGTACATAATGGCGGACAAAGCTTTTACGGCAGCTGGATTTAATTGGTATGAGTTAAGTAATTGGGCTAAGCCAAATTCTCAAAGCAAACACAATTTAGCCTATTGGCTTGGTCATAATTGGTGGGGAGCAGGTCCAGGCGCACATTCTCATATAAATGGAAAAAGATTCTGGAATGTTAAGCACCCAAATTTGTATAAACAAAAAATNCAGGCCAACGAAACAGTAGTTTTAGACTCGGAAATATTAGAAGGTTCACAGATTGAAAGTGAAAGACTGATGCTTTCAATTAGGTTGCCCCAGGGCGTAGAAAAGAACACATTAAATAATCAGCAAATTTTGGAATTAACCGATTATGTAAATAGCGGCCATCTTGATGAAGAAAATTGGAATCTAGGGAGAGCAACATTGACCTTAGATGGGCGTCTTATTGCCGATCGTATCGTGCGCGAAATACTGTTGTAGTAGCGTTGGCTTATGAGTAGCGCAATGGCCAGTAGGCAGCTTGAGATATTAAAAGCGATAGTTGATGAGTATGTGGCAACAGAGGAGCCGGTTGGTTCAAAAACTATTGCATCCCGTGCTGGACTTGGAATTTCTCCTGCAACTATTCGAAATGAAATGGCAGTACTAGAAGATGCTGGACTAATTACTCAACCACACACAAGTGCTGGGCGCATACCTACCAATAAAGGTTATCGAGTATTTGTAGATCAGCTTGATCAAATCAAACCGCTTTCAAATGCGGAGCGCAAGGCAATTGAAAATTTCCTAGATGGTGCAAGTGACTTAGATGATGTAATTAGCCGCACGGTTCGCCTATTAGCGCAAGTTACAAAACAAGTAGCAGTAGTTCAGTATCCATCACTTATTAAAGCGAAAGTAAGGCATATTGAGTTAGTACTGCTAAATCCTAATCGAGTGATGATTGTTCTAATTACAGATACTGGCAGAGTAGAACAAAGAATGGTTGAACTACCATTTGATATTAATGAAAGTGCACTCTCTGACCTACATCATAAATTAAATGTAGCTATAGCAACACAGTCACTAGCCAATGTTGCGACTAAGTTGGATTTACTTGCAACTTCTTATAGAGGTAGTGATAAATCAAATGTAATGGTACTAATTGCAACTTTAATTGAAATGGCAATAGAGCATCCAGAAGAGAAGGTTGTCTTAGCTGGAACTTCAAATTTGGCTCGTGCTAACCAAGATTTATCAAGTAGCATTCATCCAATTTTGGAAGCATTAGAGGAGCAAGTGGTGTTACTAAGATTGCTATCTGGTACCGATTCCTCAGTTAGAGTTCAAATTGGGGATGAGCAGAGTGAAAAGAGTTTACGTAAGACCAGCTTAGTTTCAGTTGGATACGCAAATATAGGTGCCCTAGGAATTTTAGGACCAACTCGTATGGATTACGCCGCATCAATTACAGCGGTAAATGCGGTTGCCAATTATGTTGGAAGATTTCTAACGGAGAATAAATAAAAGATGGCTGATTTATACGAAACTCTCGGTGTTGGAAGAGATGCAAGTTTTGACGATATCAAAAAGGCTTATCGTAAATTAGCTCGTAGTTATCATCCAGATGTTAATCCTGATCCAAAAATGGCAGAGAAGTTCAAAGAGATTACCGCCGCATATGACGTCTTAAGTGACCCTGATAAACGGCAAAATTACGATGTTGGTGGAAATGGCTTTGGTTCCGGCTTTGGCAATGCTGGCTTTGGTTTTGGCGACATTATGGATGCATTTTTTGGTGGAGGTCAGCAACGTGGTCCTCGACCAAGAACTAGAGCAGGTCAAGATGCTTTGATTAGAGTTGAAGTAGATCTAAAAGATGCGGTGTTTGGTTGTGAACGAGAGTTAAATGTTGAAACGGCTATTGCGTGTACTAAATGTTCGGGAACAGGTTGTGCCAATAACTCACGTCCACGTACATGTGATATTTGTAAGGGGCGAGGAGAAACTCAGCAAGTTGCAAGATCAATTCTCGGTCAGGTTATGACAAGTAGACCATGTAATAGTTGCCAAGGATTTGGTTCAGTTATTTCAGACCCATGCGGTGAGTGTGCCGGTGATGGTCGAGTTCGCTCTCGTAAGAGTATTCCAATAAAAATTCCAGCAGGAGTTGAAACCGGTAATCGAATTCAATTAAGTGGGCAAGGTGAAGTTGGCCCAGGTGGTGGCCCAGCAGGAGATTTGTATGTTGAAATAGTTGAATTAGCTCATGAATATTTAGTGCGTGAAGATAATAATTTACATATATCTGTTGCAATTCCAATGGCATCTGCGGCACTTGGGACTACGGTAGAGATTGAAACATTAGATGGTAAAAAAAGTGTGGAGATTAATGAAGGAACTCAAAGTGGAGCCACGGTGTTACTGCGCGGTCTTGGCGTAACCAAACTTCGAGGTTCCGGACGAGGGGATCTAATTGTTCATATTGAGGTAACAATCCCAAGTAAATTGAATAAAGAGCAAATTGATTTGTTAAGAAAATTTGCACAATCTAGAAATGATGAGCCGGGTGCGGTATCGATTCACAAAAGTCAGGATGAGGGTTTCTTCAGTAAAGTAAGAAATGCTTTCCGATAGTGCTCTCTTTATTTTTTGTAGATAAGTTAAGTAGCGGACAAACACAAACACTTGAAAGTGATGAAGCACATCATAGTGCTCTCCTTATTTTTTGTAGATAAGTTAAGTAGCGGACAAACACAAACACTTGAAAGTGATGAAGCACATCATGCAATCAAAGTTATGCGCCTTAAAACTGGTGAAGAGATAAAGATTTCTGATGGTGAAGGAAATTGGGTATCTGGACCGATCTCTGAAGTAGGTAAGAAAAATTTGAAAATAGATGTAACAGCAAGTGGCATTGAGGCGAGTAAAAAACCCGAATTAGTCCTTGTACAGGCGTTGACTAAATCAGATCGAAATAAAGAAATGTTAGAACTAGTCACTGTCGCTGGTGTAGATCGAATAATTCCTTGGCAAGCAGAGCGCAGCATCAGTAAGTGGCAATCTAACTCTTACGATAAGTGGACTTCCTCGATTAAAGAGGCAGGTAAGCAATCTCGAAGAGTGAATTTACCTAAATTAGAGAAGTTAATGAGTGCAAGAGAAATTACAGAACAGATCTTGGCATCTGATTGCATTCTAGTTTTTCATGAGAGTGCTAATGAAAAATTCTCAGCTCTAGATATTTCACAGAATGCTTCTTCGGTATACCTAATAATTGGTCCTGAAGGTGGAATTACAGATACAGAACTAGAAATTTTCAAATCAAAAGGTGGAAATTTAGTTCGATTAGGTGAGCCAGTTTTGCGTTCAGCGCATGCGGGATTTGCAGCACTTGCCTCAATTCAAACTAAGTTAGGACGGTGGTAATAGTGGAGTGCTTATTTTGCAAAATTGTGAATGGAGATATTCCGGCCACGATCATTAAAAAGACTGAGTCAATTACTGCATTTAAAGATATAACTCCTCAAGCGCCAACACATATATTGATAATTCCAAATAAGCATTTTGAAAATATGGCAGAGGTTGCCAATAATGATCTTAATTTGGCAGGCGAGATTTTTAAAGTGGCAGGTGAGATTGCTCATGAACTAGGTTTAAAAAGCTATCGAACTAATGTAAACACTGGCTTAGAGGCAGGACAGTCAGTTTTCCACGCTCACCTGCACCTCTTAGGCGGAAGATCATTCGCTTGGCCGCCAGGTTAAATATACAATTAGATTAATGGATCCAATCGTAATTAAAGTTCCGACTGCATTTGCTATGGTCGCACTTGTCGGTCCAAGTGACTCATACCTTAGAATTTTAGAAAGTGAATTTTCTCAACTCTCAATTACTGTCCGTGGCAATGAAATCTATGTAAAAGGGGAGATTGAAGTCGCTAAGCAATTTGAGGGCTTAGTTGAAGAGTTAATTGCGATCTTACGTAGCGGTCAGAACTTAAATGTTGACATGGTGCGTAGATCGATCGGAATGATTAAACAAGATCCAACCGAGCATCCAGCTGAGGTACTTTCACTTAACATTTTAAGTAATCGCGGTAAAACTATTCGCCCTAAAACTGCTAATCAAAAGAAATACGTTGACGCAATAGATACAAACACAATTACTTTTGGAATCGGTCCTGCTGGTTCTGGTAAAACTTATCTAGCGATGGCAAAGGCAATACAATCTTTGCAATCAAAACAAGTAAATAGAATTATCCTAACAAGGCCAGCTGTTGAGGCAGGGGAGAGATTAGGATTTCTTCCCGGCACACTTCATGAAAAAATCGATCCATATCTGCGACCACTATTTGACGCCCTGCACGACATGATTGATCAAGATGCTATTCCTAGACTTATGAATTCCGGGGTAATTGAAGTTGCACCACTTGCCTATATGCGAGGTCGAACCCTTAATGATGCCTTTATCATTTTGGATGAGGCACAAAATACAACTGCTGAACAGATGAAAATGTTCTTAACCAGACTTGGATTTGGGTCAAGAATGGTTGTAACTGGTGATGTGACTCAGATTGATCTACCGAATAATTCACAATCTGGTTTAAAAATTGTTCAAGATATTCTAAAAGATGTTGATGATATAGCGTTTATGCACCTAAACGCAGATGATGTTGTTCGTAATCGATTAGTTGGAGATATTGTCACCGCATATGGAAATTGGGATGAGAATATCTCAAAATCAACCTTTCCAATTAGAAGCGGAAAAGGTGATCGATAATTAGCTCAGATTTTTGAGCCAATACTTATGAAAATAGAATTAGAGAATAATTCACATGTTGAATGCAATGAAAAACACATCGCTTCTATCGCGGAGTTTTCGTTGAATAAATTAGGGATACATCCAGATTCAGAGTTATCAATAAGATTAGTCACTGAAGAGGAAATTTCTGAATTACACATGAAGTGGATGAACTTACCTGGTCCAACTGATGTTCTATCTTTTCCAATGGATGAAATGAAACCAAATTCAGTATCAAATGGTCCAGGGATAATTGGGGATATCGTTCTTTGTCCGGCATATGCAGAGAAAAATGGTAAACAAACTTTAGAAAAAGAACTGGAGCTGCTTACAGTTCACGGAGTTTTACACTTACTTGGATATGACCACGAAGAAATTTTAGATGAAGAAGTCATGTTTAAACTTCAAGAAGATTTTCTTAATCAGTGGCGGGCGAAAGTATGAGCATAGCTACTTTATTTTCTGTTGTTGTTTTGTTGATATTTGCTGGGTTTTTAGCTGCAAGTGAGTCAGCACTTACATCTTTATCAAGATTGCTAATTGAGCAAATTGTTGATGCAAAACCCAACTATGCAAAGAGATTTTCTNGATTCACTGAAAATCCTGCTAGNTATCTAAATGTTTTATTACTAGTAAGAAAGAGCTGTGAGTTAACTGCAACTGTTTTAGTTGCGGCGGCGTTTATTGAGATAACTGATAATAAAGCATTAGCTTTAACTCAAACAATTGTTTTAATGGTGGCAATCTCTTATGTAATTGTTGGAGTTGGCCCCAGAACACTTGGTAAACAAAATGCTCTCTCTTGGTCAAAGTCAGCAATAATTACGGCTGATTTGTTATCAAAATTACTAGGTCCGCTCACTAATTTATTAATCGCGGTTGGAAATGCAATTACGCCAGGAAAAGGTTTTAAAACTGGTCCATTTTCAACCGAAGCTGAATTTCGTGACTTAGTAGATCAGGCAAGTGAAAGTGGTTTCGTCGAAGAATCTGAGAGAGAGATGATCCATTCTGTTTTTGATCTTGGCGAGACGATGGTCAGAGAGTTAATGGTTCCAAGAACTGAAATGGTTTGGATTGAATCTGGAAAGAATTTAAGNCAGGGATTATCACTTGCACTTAGATCTGGTTTTACGCGAATTCCGGTTATTTCAGAGAATCTAGATAATGTTGTAGGTATTGCTTATGTAAAAGATTTGGCTCGTCGAGTTCATGAAAATCGTGATGCAGAGCAGAATGAAAATGTTGAAGAGCATTTGCGTAAAGCTACCTATGTGCCAGAGACTAAAACTGCAGATGAACTGTTAAAACAAATGCAGCGCGATCAGATACATATGGCCATAGTTGTTGATGAGTATGGTGGAACTGCTGGGTTAATAACAATTGAAGATATTTTAGAAGAGATTGTTGGTGAGATTGCTGATGAGTACGATGATGATGAAGCTGAGGAAGTTGAATGGATAAATAAAGAAAAAGCACGCATCTCAGCGAGATTACATGTAGAAGATTTTGCCGAGAAATTTGAAACAAGTTTCACAGCGGAAGAAATCGAAGATGTTGACACTATTGGTGGTTTAATTGCTAAACACCTTGGTCGTGTACCAATTCCTGGTAGCACAATAACTGTCCCTGGCTGGAAACTAACAGCAGAACGACCAGTTGGTAGACGCCACAGAATCGCAACAGTATTAGTAGAAAAAATAGCGGAAGCGAGTCAGGCAACAGATCAGTTGTAAGATGCTCTAGTGCGCATAATCAGATTTTCAGCCCCAGANCAGCTTGGCGTAGGAACTGATCCATTATTTGGAGTTTTAAATGATCAAGATGCAATTTTAGTTTTNCGTGGAGATCCAATTTATTCTGGCATTGTCCCGGCAGAGAAAAGTTTAAAGCTAAGTGATGTTAAATTACTTGCACCAGTTATACCTCGCAGTAAGGTAGTTTGTATTGGTAAAAATTATGCAGATCATGCGGCTGAAATGGACTCAGAAGTTCCAAGTGAACCAATTATATTTATTAAACCAAANACTTCAGTTATTGGGCCCAATGAGATAATTGTTTGGCCNAGAATGAGTGAGCGAATTGATTTTGAAGCAGAGCTTGCAATAGTTATTGGACGTATTTGTAAGGAAGTTCCAGCATCAAAAGCAAAAGATGTGATTTATGGGTACACATTGGCAAATGATGTGACTGCAAGAGATCTTCAAAAGAAGGATGGACAGTGGAGTAGAGCTAAAGGGTTTGACACTTTTTGCCCCCTAGGTCCATGGATTGAAACAGAGTTTGTTCCCGGAGAACAGAAAATAACTNCCACACTCGATGGTGTTATNAAACAGTCCTCTATGCTCTCTGAAATGATTTTTAAAGTACCGCAAATTGTTGAGTTTGTAACAAATGTAATGACACTTCTTCCTGGAGATGTGATTCTTACTGGTACACCTGCCGGTATTGGTCCTATGCCAGCAGGAGCTTCAATTTCAGTGGCAATTGAAGGTTTAGGTACTCTTACTAATAAGGTCTCTTCCCGTGGCCAATAAATCTGAAGTACGTGTGCGCTTTGCGCCATCACCTACTGGTGATCTGCATGTCGGCAATATAAGAACGGCATTATTTGATTGGGCCTATGCAAGACATACTGGTGGAAAATTAATTTTTCGAATTGAAGACACGGATAGAGAGCGTGTAACGGATGAATATATTCAGGCCGCAATTCAAAGCTTAAAGTGGCTTGGATTAGATTGGGATGAAGGACCTGAAGTAGGCGGTGAGTATGGACCNTACTTACAATCAGAAAGATTAGAAATTTATAGCCAGTGGTCAAAAAAGTTTTTAGATCAAGGTGATGCTTATTATTGCTATTGCAGCTCTGAAGAGTTAGAAGAGCGTAGGCAGCTACAAATGAAAAATAACAAAGCACCTGGATATGATGGCAAATGTCGGGATCTGTCGACTGAGCAAATTGAACAATATAAAAATGATGGTCGCAAGCCCGTAGTACGTATGCGCATGCCGAGTGGGGAAACAATTTTTACTGATCTAATTCGCGGTGAGGTTAAATTCGAACATGAATTTGTTCCAGACTTTGTCTTAGCTCGTGCTGACGGATCACCACTTTATACACTGGCAGTTGCAGTTGATGATGTTTTAATGAAAATAACGCATGTACTACGGGGGGAGGATTTACTTTCATCTACTCCAAGGCAAATTAGAGTTTATCAAGCCATGGGTCTTAACCCAGAGCAGTATCCAGTATTTGCCCATCTACCATTTGTGATGGGACAAGATAATGCAAAGTTATCTAAGCGAAATGGTGAGGTATCAATTAATTGGTATCGCGAAAATGGGTATTTACCTGAAGCTATTTGTAACTATTTAGCCCTTCTTGGTTGGTCCCCTGGAGATGATAAAGAAAATATCTCAATGAATGAGTTAGTTCAATTATTCACAATTGAGCGAGTAAATAGCAGTCCAGCTAGATTTGATACGAAAAAACTTGAAGCAATTAATGGCGATAAAATTCGAGAACTTACCCTCGATAAGTTTTTAGAGTGGGCATTACCATTTCTGATTAAAGAAAAAGTGATTAGTGGAACACCAGAAGAGCTTGCGATAGTTAAATCAGCGCTACCTATTATTCAGGAGCGAATCATTACTTTGGCTGAAATACCTGCGATGCTTAATTTCCTATTTGTTAAAGATTTTGTAGTTGCCCCAGATGAGTTACCAAAAATAAAAGATGAGGGATCTCAACAGGTTTTAAAGGTTGCATTAGCGAAAATTGAGCCACTTTCTTCCTGGAATCACACAAGTATTGAAGAGGTGCTGCGCGGTGCGTTAATTGATGAGTTAGGTCTTAAACCAAGAATTGCCTTTAGCGCACTTCGAATTGCAGTAACTGGTTCTCATATTTCACCACCATTATTTGAATCATTAGAGTTGTTAGGCAAGGAGCGCTCGATCGCAAGGATTAGGGCGGGGATTTCCAAATAAATTGTGGTGCAGGGTATTCTTATCCCTGCATTAAAAATAAATAATGGGGTATGGGGTAATTGGCAGCCCAGCTGATTCTGGTTCAGCTTGTCTAGGTTCGAGTCCTGGTACCCCAGCGACTTATTTATGTTCTACCGTACGGCTCCGTCGTCTAGTGGCCTAGGACTCTGGCTTCTCAAGCCAGCTACGGGGGTTCGAATCCCCTCGGAGCTACTTACTTATTTACTTGTTATTTTTTAGTAAGTACTCACTTAATCTTGCAGCGGTTGCAACAATTGCTGCAGCATGAAGCCTGCCTGGCTGGCGACTTAATCTTTCCATTGGGCCGCTAATACTTACAGCAGCAATCACTTTGTTATTTGGTCCGCGAACTGGTGCTGAAACTGATGCAACCCCCGCCTCACGCTCGCCAACAGATTGTGCCCATCCGCGACGGCGAACAGCAGCAAGATTTGCTGCGGTAAATTTTGCATTTACTAATCCTCTGTGAAGTTTTTCTGGGTCCTCCCATGCAAGTAAAATCTGTGCAGCAGAGCCAGCTTGCATAGTAAGCACAGTACCAACTGGCACTGAATCCCTTAAACCTGTTAATCGCTCTGCAGTTGCAACACAAATTCGTAGATCACCTTGCCTGCGATAGAGCTGTGCGCTCTCACTAGTTGCATCTCGAAGTGCGGTCAGAGCCGGTGTTGCTATTGCTAGTAATTTATCCTCACCAGCTGCTGCAGCTAACTCAGCGGAGCGGGTGCCTAAAACAAATCTTCCAGAAAAATCCCTACTAACTAATCGATGGTGCTCTAGTGCAACTGCTAAACGATGGGCGGTGGGTCTTGCAATGGCGGTAGTGGCAACAAGATCACTTAGTGATTGCGGACCGGCCTCTAATGCGGCGAGAATACGTACGGCTTTGTCTAATACACCAACTCCGCTATTCTTCTTGTCCACACTCTGATAATGCCATCTCATTAGGTGAGAAGCAAATCTAGTGAATAAAGTTTCAAGATAAGGGAGTAAGTAGGAAATGGGTAAGACGTTAGCGGAGAAGATTTGGACTGAGCATATTGTCAGCTCAAAAGCGGGCGAACCAGATCTACTTTACATTGACCTACATTTAATTCATGAAGTAACTAGCCCACAAGCATTTGATGGCTTGCGCCTTGCTAATCGAAAGGTGCGCCGNCCTGAATTAACTATTGCAACTGAAGACCACAACGTACCNACTCTAAATATTGATAAACCAATTGCTGATCCCGTTTCAAAATTACAAGTNGATACTCTTCGAAAGAATTGTGCTGAGTTTGGTGTACGCATACATTCATTAGGCGATGTTGAACAGGGAATTGTGCATGTGGTTGGACCACAACTGGGCATAACTCAACCNGGTATGACAATTGTTTGCGGGGATTCNCACACATCAACTCATGGAGCATTTGGCGCGTTGGCATTTGGAATTGGTACTAGNGAGGTTGAACATGTCCTTGCNACTCAAACCTTGCCATTACTTCGGCCNAAGACAATGGCGATAAATGTTGAAGGTACGCTAAAACCAGGAGTAACTAGTAAAGATATTATTTTGGCAGTAATTGCAAAGATTGGAACTGGCGGCGGTCAGGGTTACATTCTTGAGTATCGTGGAAGTGCAATTAGATCCCTCTCAATGGAGGCCCGTATGACAATTTGTAACATGTCNATTGAGGCCGGTGCTAGAGCNGGATTAATCGCACCTGATCAAACAACTTTTGATTATGTTAAATCAAAACCTCATGCGCCAGCAGGAGCTGATTGGGATGCCGCTCTTNCTTATTGGAAGACATTATCTACTGACTCTGATGCAAAATTTGATAAAGAGATTAACTTAAATGCAGATGAATTAGCGCCATTTGTTACTTGGGGTACTAACCCAGGTCAAGGTTTGCCTCTTAGTGCATCTGTTCCAAACCCNGCAGATTTAAGTAATGCTGANGATCGTGGAGCAGCTGAACGTGCACTGGAGTATATGGATTTAAAACCNGGGACTCCGCTTAAATCAATTAAAGTAGATACGGTTTTCTTAGGTTCTTGCACAAATGGNCGGATTGAAGATTTAAGATCTGCCGCTGATATTTTAAAAGGAAAAAAGATTGCATCAACACTTAGGCTTTTAGTTGTNCCAGGCTCTGCCNGAGTTAGATTACAAGCAGAGGCTGAAGGTTTGGATAAGGTATTTCTAGATGCGGGCGCTGAGTGGCGAAGTGCTGGTTGTTCTATGTGCCTAGGAATGAATCCTGATCAACTTAAGCCAGGTGAGCGAGCAGCATCTACTAGTAACCGTAACTTTGAAGGCAGACAAGGAAAGGGTGGGCGCACCCACCTAGTTAGTCCATTAGTAGCAGCTGCTACTGCATTAAAGGGCACATTAGCTTCGCCGGCGGATTTATAACATGGAAAAATTCATCAAACATACGGGCAATGCATTGCCGCTGCGCCGAAGCAATGTGGATACCGATCAGATAATTCCAGCTGTTTATTTAAAGCGGATTACCAAAAGTGGCTTCGAGGACGGTTTATTTGCTGCATGGCGAAATGATCCGGCATTTGAGTTAAATCAACCTCAGTATAAGAATGCAACTATTTTAGTTGTAGGCCCTGATTTTGGTACCGGCTCATCTAGAGAGCATGCAGTTTGGGCTTTACAAAATTACGGATTTAAAGTGGTTTTATCAAGCAGATTTGCTGACATCTTCCGTGGTAACTCACAAAAAATGGGTTTGTTAACAGTTGTTTTGCCGCAGGATGAGATTGAAAAGATTTGGAAAAAGATAGAGAGCGAGCCCGATACCAAGATAACTGTTGATTTAGAGGCCAAAACAGTTACATATGAGGCAACTACCATCGCC
>Ga0063231_10000210_pt1 | contig 15616 bp, 13 predicted proteins | sample LauGreSu1BDMLBSD_2_FD_56231 | JGI IMG/M metagenome (GOLD analysis project Ga0063231, IMG submission 56231) | Freshwater lake microbial communities from Lake Michigan, USA - Su13.BD.MLB.SD v2 (version 2) | ecosystem: Environmental > Aquatic > Freshwater > Lake | place: Lake Michigan, USA...
GGGTAGAACATGTAGACATGCAAAAGCTTGGGGCTGATTTCGGTTATACCCTGGATGGAAGTGAATTGGGCTCACTTGAATTTGAGACTTTTTCTGCTGACGGGGTCGAAATCATCATCAACGGCATCATCGCACATCCAGGCAGTGCAAAAGGGAAGATGGTCAACGCCATCAAGGTAGCTGCTGAATTTGTGGCTGCATTGCCCAAAGATACCATGGCCCCTGAGGTTACCGAAGGCAGGCAGGGCTTTTTTCATCCAACGGATATCAAGGGAGGAGCAGAATCTGCTACCATAAAATTCATCATCCGGGATTTTGAAACAGCCAAGCTGGCAGAACATGAAGCCCAGCTGGAAGANATCCTCAGAAANGTGATGGCCAAATATCCAGGTGCGAGCTATCAGTTTACAGTGAAGGAACAGTACCGCAACATGCGCGAAATTCTTGATCAGCATCCTGCTGTTGTAGAATATGCAGCCGATGCCATCAGGGAATCTGGATTGACACCGATTTCTCACCCTGTGCGTGGAGGTACCGATGGCTCAAGGCTTTCCTTTATGGGGCTTCCTTGTCCAAATATTTTCACAGGAGAAATGGCACTTCATTCCAAGCATGAATTTGTGAGTGTGCAAGACATGGAAAAAGCAGTTGATGTATTGGTTAAGCTGGTGCAGCGCTGGGAACTTGCAGCTATCCAGCCAATTTTACCAACTTCTTAGTAAATAAAGTTGCATCTTCATGACGCATTCTGGCATTCTGATTTTCAATAATTTTGTTTAAACAGCATTTATGTCAATCAATTTACTTCAGATCACTACAGGAGCTCCGGTTGATCCTGCCGCCACGGCAAAAGCATCCAGCCCTATGCACCTTTGGGATGTTTTGCAATCGGGTGGGGCCATCATGATTCCATTGGGATTACTTTTTGTGCTTGCTGTATTCTTTTTCTTTGAAAGGTATATTGCCATCAGAAAAGCAGGAAAGATTGATGAGAATTTCATGCGCATCATCCGCGATCATATTGTCAACGGAAATATTGCTGCCGCAAGAGCCATGACAAAGAATACCAATAACCCTGTTGCGCGCATCATCGATAAAGGCATACAACGCATTGGAAAGCCTATTGATGCGATTGAAAGGAGTATGGAGAGCATTGCCAGACTTGAGATGTACAACCTTGAACGCAACCTCAGTGTTTTGAGTGTGATCTCCAGAACAGCTCCCATCTTTGGGTTTGTAGGAACCCTTGCAGGTTTGATGCAATTGTTTTTTGACATCAACACTACTGGTGAGTTTGTGTTGAATACGATTGCAGGTGGATTGTACGTAAAACTGGTTACTTCGATTACGGGTCTTATCATTGGCTTGATTTCTTTTTTGGGTTTCAGTTTCCTGCATACCCAAATCGATAAAACAGCCAACCGGATGGAAGTGGCGGCTGCAGATTTTCTTGATATTCTCCAGGAACCTACAAAATAATCCAACCGGTCATGCAAATCAGGAAAACATACCGTGGCGAAGCAGAGGTTTTTACAGAAGCCCTGAATGATATTCTTTTCATTCTGCTGATGTTCTTTTTGATTGTGGCAACGCTGGCCAACCCCAATGTAATCAAGCTTTCCCAGCCCAAGTCACAGGGTGATACAAAGGCCAAACAAACAGTGGTGGTATCCATTGATGCCAGCAAACAATTCTATGTGGGTACAACGCCCGTCAGTTTGGATTCATTGAAAGCTGCTTTGTTACCCATCATTTCAAAAGAAAAGACGGAACTGCCAACCATTGTGATCAATGCAGACAAAACAGTTGAGATTGATCTTGTGGTGGGGGTCATGCGCGTTGCAAAAGAGCTAGGGGCAAAAACTGTGCTCTCTACAGAGAAGCAATAAATCAAAGCGAAGCGCCTGGTTTTCTACCCATTACCATTCTCTCTTTTTCCTGAAAATCTTTTTTTACAGAGATGTTTTCAAACCCATTTTCTTCCATCAGGTCTGCAACTGCCTGTGCATACAATTCATGGGTTTCAAAAAAAAGCATGCCCCCCCTGAGCAAATGATGATCAGAAAATACAATGATTGCCTTGTAAAATTGGAGAGGGTCCTGGTCGGTTACAAAAAGTGCGGCATGGGGTTCATGGTCAAGCACGCGATCATCCATGTCTGGTTTATCCTCAATGGGAATATAAGGGGGATTGCTGATGATGATGTCAAAAGCAGGCAGGTGGTCACTTTTGGCTTCTTTCAGGATGTCTGACCCAACAAAATGGATTTCTGTATCCAACAGTATCGCATTGTTTTTGGCTATTGTAAGGGCTCCATCGCTTTTGTCTAAAGCCCAAACATCCCAATTCGGAAAATATTTTTTCAATGCAATAGCGATGCATCCACTGCCCGTTCCAATGTCAATCAATTTCAAGGTATGGCTCACGTCAACAGCGATATCGGCATACATTTTTTTGACTTCCATTACCAACTCTTCTGTTTCTGGCCTTGGAATCAAAACATGTTCATCTACCTGAAACCGCATGTCACAGAACCATGCATGACCAAGAACATATTGTGTAGGCCTGCCATGCAAGAGTTCTTCCCTGCAGTTGGAATACCTTTCCAGTTGTGCTTCGCTGAGCAGTTCATCGTGGTGAATGATTCGTCTAGACCGGTTCCAGCCCGTAATGTATTCCATGACAAGGTCAGCAATATTGGAAGCCTCCCTGTTGTCATAAAGGGGTTGAATGGATTGCTGCAATTGATGGTATGCTTCTTTGATGCGCACATTCCAAAAGTAAAACAATTAACTTTGCTGATAGACGATCCAAAGGCAGTATCAACTAAAAAGTGATAAATCCTTTTTTTGGACTGTTCATGTAACGCTATAAACCGTTCAATGGAACTTGACCCCAATTATTACCAGACCATAGAGCAACATGCTTCAGCAGAATTTTCTGACCGGGGGAGCAAGTTTGTTGGACTGGCTTATCCTGTTTCATCCATNGAAGAATTCAAAGCCGTATTGAATGGTGTCAAGAAAGAACATCCCAAAGCCTCTCACCATTGCTTTGCCTACAGGATTGGTGCTGATGGCATGACCTATCGGGTAACGGATGCAGGAGAGCCTTCAGGCACAGCTGGAAGGCCGATTTTGGGTCANATTGACAGCAAAGGCCTGACCAATACTTGTGTAATTGTGGTGCGGTATTTTGGAGGAACCTTGCTGGGTGTGCCAGGATTGATCAATGCGTACAAGAGTGCCGCCTCCATGGCATTGCAGTTGACGCCACTGATCAGAAAATCAGTTGAAATACCCTATGAAATACAATTTGATTATACGGTGACCAATGAGGTGCTAAAGGCGTTGCGAAGATTCAATTGCAGCATTCTCAAACAGGAGATGCAGTTGTTCTCTTTGTATGTTATCGGAGTGCCTAAAATTCACGAAAATGAATGCAAAAGAATGTTGGAAGATGTGCCTGGGTTGGTATTAAAAAAGAAAAGCGATTCATTGTGATGAATCGCTTCTTGTATTTTCTTTGTTCGTTTATTTTGCTGCATTCATTTCTTCGTCAACCAAAACCCTTCCACAGTTTTCACAAACAATGATTTTTTTGTGCTGGCGGATTTCGCTTTGGCGCTGAGGAGGAATAGCATTGAAGCAACCGCCACAGGCATCGCGCACCACTGGAACTACAGCAAGTCCGTTGCGGAAATTTTTCCTGATCCTGTCAAATGAAGTAAGCAGGCGAGGGTCTACAGCAGCACGTGCCTTTTCAGAGACAGCCCTGCATTCTTTTTCCTCTTTTTCTGTTTCAGCTATGATCTTGTCCAGTTCACCTTTTTTTACCTTAAGGTTTCCTTCTTTTGTTGCAATGTTCTTTTTGGCTGAATCAAGGATTCTTGCTTTGTCAGCAATTTCTTCATTTGCATCCTTGATATGACGCTCTGCCAATTTCATGTCGAGGGTTTGGTTCTCGATTTCCTTGTTGATGGCTTCGTATTCGCGGTTATTTTTAACGTTGTCACTTTGCTTCTCATATTTTTTGAGGAGCTCCTGTGATGTAGCAATCAATTCTTTCTTTTGCTCGATGAACTCATTGATGCCATTGATCTCTTCTTCAATTCTGGTTTCCCTGGCATGCAATCCTTGGATTTCATCTTCAAGATCACGCACCTCAATAGGAAGTTCACCTTTCAGGATTGCAATCTCATCCAGTTTGCTTTCAACCTTTTGAAGATTGAGCAGGGAAGCGAGCTTTTCTTCTACTGAATATTCTTTTACAGTTGCCATAATGAGTTATAAAAAATAGTTGACAGGATTGGTATATCTACCGGTTTTTAGGACGGCAAAGGTAGGGAATTTTTCTTTTATCACCCTTTCCAGAAGATCTGATGTGTATTGTTCGCTCTCAAAATGCCCAATATCAGCCAAAAGCATCCGCCCTGCCGGTAGNAAAAAATCGTGGTAGCCAAGGTCTCCTGTAAAATACAGATCAGCNTTCATTCCTAATGCATTGTATATCAATGATTTGCCGGATCCTCCGCAGAGGGCAATGGTTTTGATGGTCTTTCCCGTGAAAGGGCTATGCCTGATGGTGCCCGTCTTAAAGATGGATTTTAGCATGGACAAAACATCTTTTTCGCCAACAGGTTCCGGGAGCGTTCCTATGGCCCCTGCGCCCAATTCTAGGAACTGATTTTCTAAAGGGACGATATTGTAGGCAACCGTTTCGTATGGATGTGCGGCTTTCAACGCCATCAGCACCTGGCTTTGCAGATGAACCGGAAAGATGAACTCAAGTTTTTGCTCTTGTTCAAGGTGCCTCAAATCTTTTTCCCCAATGAAGGGATTGGCTCCTTCCAGTGCTTTGAATGTTCCCTCTCCCAGACTGCTGAAACTGCATTCATTGTAAAGCCCTATTGCGCCTGCTCCGGCCTCAAAAATGGCATTTTTTACCATTTCAGCATGGGCGGAAGGTACATAGGTATTGAGTTGATGGTGTGTTCCAGCTTTTGGGGAGAGCACCTGTAGGTTTTTTAGCCCCAATCTGGAAGCAATTTCTCCATTAACGCCCCAAATTACATTGTCGAGGTTGGTATGAATGGCGTAGATGGCGATGTTATGCTGGATACAGCGCAAGATCATGCTGGTGACTGGATCCTTGGCATCGATTTTTTTGAGCCCCTTGAATATGGGAGGATGGTGCACAATGATCAGGTTGAACCCTTGGTCAATGGCTTCTTCAATCACTTCCCCTGTAAGGTCAAGGGCAACGATTGACCCCAATGCAGCGGCATTGGAATCCCCACATACCAACCCGGAATTGTCATACTCTTCCTGCAGGTGAAGGGGGGCCAGTGTTTCTAAAAAGTTAATTATATCGGCAATACGGTGCATTTATTTCCATTTGTTCAGGAATTGAAATTACTTTACTTTCTGAACAGCAAACCATTGAAACATAGATTTTTATACTTTTTGGCGATTTTTCTTTCAGGCCCTGTTTTCTCCCAGAAAATTGTTCATGATTGGGAGAATTACGTGGTTTCCTTGAATGGCAAACCAGTATCTATCAATGTTGACCTTGGATTGGCGGCAATTGCCCCTGTGCTGGAGGATTCTTTTGTTATCATCCTAAGGGTTAAAATGAACCAGCTGGATACCAGGGGAATGCCTTCCGACGCAGAAGCTGAAGAATTGCTGAAGATGGAAGATGCACTGGTTACGATGCTTGCCAGACAGTCCGGTGCAACACTGGCCGGACGTTTTACACAACGTGGCATCCGGGAATTTTATTTCTACGCTCCTGATACCCTTGGATTTCGCAAGGGGGTGAATCAATCCATGCAACCATTTACAGACCATGAATGGCTGAGCCAGGCCAAAAAAGACCCTAAATGGGAGAATTATTTCACTGTGTTGTTCCCAGGAAAACTGGACAAGTTCAGGATTGAGAGCCGGAGAAACCTGGCTGAGTTGTCCAGGGCTGGCTTGATAAGGCAAGGTCCCATGCTGGTTGATTATTTTTTTGACTTTCAGGATCTTGAGTCCATGAAGAAATTCCTTTCCTCTCCAGCATTGACAGGATTTGAAATCATGACCCTGCCCAACAAACCCGATGGGGTTCATCAAACGTATGGGTTGATCCTGCGAAAGAAAGTCGAGCCTGATTATCCCTGGATTGAAAGCCATTTGGTGCCCTTGTACAATGCCGCAGCCAAAAACAGTGGTGTTTTTGTGGGGTGGCAAAGGGTACTCAAATAATTCAAAATCAGTTGATTCTCTTCGAGCCGTTGCGCAATATAGTCTCATGATATTCGTTTATCCTTTTAACTAAAACTGCCAAGAGATATGAATCATCACAATAAGACTTTCCTACCCTTGTTCCTTGCGTTTATTCTGCTAACATTTGCATCATGTGAAAAGGTAAAGCAGCAGGTGCAGGAAACAGTTGCCGAAGACCTGATTGTTACCATCATGACAAGTGGCAGATGGGTGGTGGATGTTTTCACTGTGGCTGCAGTTGATGTGAAACAGGAGTTTAATGGGTATGAATTCCAGTTCCTCAAGGATGGTTCTGTAGAAGCAATCAAGTCAACCACCACCGTGAAGGGAACCTGGAAGAGTGACAAGACGGCTTTGACGATACAAGCAACTTTCCCTCCTGGAAACAGCAGCTTGCAGCGACTGAATTTTACTTGGTACATCACAAAATCAGGTACCAGTTTTGTAGAGGCCAGAAGTGAGCAAAATGGAGCAATTTCAACCATGAGGCTCATGAAAAAATAAAACAGTGAAATGGCTGTTGATTTGAGCGCAACAACTTTGGTGATTTTCTAATACTGATTCATTTGAAAAAGGCAATAAATAAAAGTTTCAAAAATGATCATGGCATATCAAAAATGCTATGGTTTTCATTCTTGTTGCTTTTTTTATCCGTTTATACAAATGCACAATTGTCTGCCTCTTTTACAGTGAGCATGCAAACTTTTTGCTTAAAGCCTGGTGAGGGATTGGTTGTTAAGTTTACAGACATTACAACCGGAGGAATACATACCAACGATTGGAGTTTTGGAGATGGAGCTGTGTCTAAGGCAGTAAACCCCATCAAGACCTACACAGCACCGGGTGTTTACGATGTCAATCTTACCGTAAAAAGCCCCGGAAACGAAGTCTCTGCAGTTACCCAGCAAATTATCATTTACCCAGCCCCTGAAGTACAGTTTATTGCTGATATTAATGCAGGTTGTAGCCCGCTGAAAGTCAATTTATCCGACAAAACCATTAACCCAGAAATCAAGGACCCTAAAACTGGGATAGTATACAAGGATAAGATTATCGGTTGGGATTGGGAATTTGGAGATGGGAGCAAAGCCAGTACTGTTGCTCCAACAATACCTCATACCTATACGCTGTCTGGAAATCGAAAAGTCACCCTAACGTTGGGCACTGAACGTGGATGCAAAGTGTCAAGTGAATCAGCTGGTGATTTTATTAAAGTCATTGGTAATACAATAGCAGATTTTTATATCCCCCCAGCCAATTCATGTAAGTTTCCAATAACGGTGCAAGCCTCCAATTTTTCTGGAACAGGTCTGGCTTACAAATGGGAAGTTACAGGAACAGGTTCAGCTGTCATTTCCAATAGTGCTGACTTTTCACCATTCATAACTTTTTTTCAATCGGGAAGTTACAGGATATCACTAACGGTTACCAATCAAGCTGGTTGCAGTGATGTATTAAACTATGACTACGTGCTTCCGCCCAGTCAGATTGTCAATATATTTTCCGCTCCAGATTCTGCTTGCGATAAATCTACTGTAAATTTCATCAACCAATCCAACCCAGATCCAATCAGTCAAACATGGTACATCGATGGAGCTAAACAAGCCATCACAAAAGACCTGAGTTACCAGTTTAATGCACCCGGAACATATGTTGTTAAGCTAGAATCGCAGTTTGGNACCTGTAATACATTTTTTGAAAAGAATATCAGAATCGATCCCCTTCCAACTGCAGACTTTATCGAAGATCAGGTGTCCAGTTGCGATTTTCCGCTTGACGTGAAATTCAACAGCAAATCAACAGGAAACATAACTAAACTATTATGGAATTTCGGAGATGGGGCAACGCGAACCGAATTGCTTCCATTNAGCGATACGGTAAAGCATAAATACACAGGTGCTGGTGTGTTTGGCGTCTCCCTCACAGCAANAACAGACAAGGGCTGTTCATTCTCCAAAACCAAGAACAGCCTCATTTCAATTCAGCCTCCTGTAATTCTCAAATCCAATCTTCCCGATAGTGGCTGTGCACCATTGACAATAAGGCCAAACATCAAATTCAATATTGATCCTTTGATTGTCTCATGGAAATGGTCAGTCAAAGACAAAAAAGGGATTACCATATTTTCATCACTGTCCAAAGACCCAGGTAATATTGTGCTCACGGACAGTGGAAAATATGATGTTACTGTTGATATTGTGAGCTCCTCAGGGTGTAACAAGTCCTATAATTGGGTTGTGAAAGTGGGAGAAATTCCGAAAGATTTTGACTTTTCCGCTACACCATTTGATACCTGTGCGAGTACTGCATTCAAGTTCAAATATCTTGGGCCAAATGTAACCGGGTTCAAATGGAAGTTTTCTACCGGAGATTCAGTTGATCAAAGTGAGTTCTCTAAAAATTTCAAAAAGATTGAAAAAGTGGATGTCAAGCTTACTGTATACCAGAATGGATGTTCCAAGTCGGTAGAAAAAGCAAAATACATCAATGTCAGGGGTGTTGTTGCCCTTTTTTCGGTGATTGGTGATTGTCAAAATACCCTGGATAAAGTTGTAAATGAAAATTCCTCCGGGAATGTGGAATTGTGGGAGTGGAAATTTGGTGATGGGAATACCAGAAGCTATACACTCAAGAAAGACACACTAAATCATCGTTATGCCAAGTCAGGGCAATATACCATTACATTGAAAGTTTCAGGTGGTGGTTGCACTTATGCTGATTCTACCACTGTATATGCAACAAATGAAAGTGGAATCAATTTTGAATCAATGCGGAGTCCGGTTTGTGTTGCAGATACATTTCTGCTCCTGAAATCAGTTTCGGAAAACACCAACATGATCAAAGCATATGACTGGGATTATGGCTGTGGATTTACAGGATTAACTTCAACCGCCAATCCAAAATTGACTATTGCAGATCTTTGCAAGTATCCCACAAATGCCAAGCGGGGTATGTATACCATGCAGTTGAGGGTTGTTGATTTAAATGGATGTGTTTTCACCAGTCCAAGAAAAGATATTTTGGTGTCAGGGCCTATTGCCAACTATTTGAGTCTTTCCTCAACCTCTGGTTGCGAAAACCTGCCAGTATCTTTTCAGGACAAGTCAACCGGCGATGGCTCCAGTAAGCTGATTTCCCGCTTATGGGATTTTGGAGATGGAACACCTGTTGAAAATATATTGTCTGGACCTGTTCAACATATCTTCTCAAAGCCTGGTAATTATAATGTCAAATTAACAATAGTCGATAGTTTGGGTTGTAGTTCGGTATCTTCAAAAACGGTTGTACGGGTTTCTCAATCTGGGGTAGATTTCTATTCGCTACAAACTGCAAGTTGTCTCAATAAAATTGTACAACTGCAAGTGGTTTCTCCAACTAATTATGTCAGTTTCAAGTGGGATCTTGGTGATGGCAAAGCTGCATTTATTCCCAATCCAAGGGTTTCATATTCCCAAACCGGTCTAAAAGATATTAGTCTAACTGTAATTGACGGGTTTGGCTGCGAATCAACAACAAGGAAAAATCAGCTGATTGAAATTGCTATGCCATCAGCAGAAATCAATGTCTTGGAAGATTCTTCTAGTTGCCCTCCATTCCCAGCACAGTTCTTGTTTGGCGGTAAATTTGCAGAAAGATATGAATGGAATTTTGGAGATGGATCAAGCTCCTCGATTCAAAACCCATTACATGTTTATTCAAAGCCCGGAACCTTTAATGCAACATTGAAAGTCACAAGTCCTGGTGGATGTGAGATTAGTTCATTGCCTATTGTCATTTATGTGGAAGGGCCCACTGGTACTGCTGATTATCGACTGGTGGCATGCGANCCATATGATGNCAATTTNGNTGTAGTTTCAAAAAATTCAAAGTTTGTTACCATTGATTATGGTGATGGCTATGTTGCAGAGGATATTCTGTATGGATCCGGTCGATTCAATTACCGATACGGNGATACGGGCATGTATGTTCCCAATATTTTTATCTCAAATGGTGATGGATGTACTGTTCTTTTGCCACAAGGAGAACCCATCAAAGCTGTTTCTATTCTTCCCGTTTTTAAAGGGGATGTTTTGTTTTATTGTGAGCGAGGGGGTGTCAATTTCACAGACCTAAGCCTTTCCAACGACCAGTTGACTGGGTGGTCCTGGGATTTTGGTGATTTGGATAGCGGACGAGGAAGCAGGCCATATCATTTTTATGGATCGCCAGGTCTTTTTAGTGTCAAGATGACTGTTACCTCATCTCTTGGATGTGTTGATACAATCACCCGTATAAATTATGTTGACATACAGGCCAGACCTGATATTGCCATGAATGTTTCAAAAGTTCCTGTCTGTGAGGAGGATCTCATTCAATTGAGTGGAATTGAAGTGCGCCCTAACAATTCTCCTATTGTTACATGGTTCTGGGATTTTACCAATGGCAACAGTGCGGGTGTTCAAAACCCGGAAAAGCAGTTGTTCAGAAAAGCAGGAACTTATCCGGTTCGGATCCATGCCACCAATCAAAAGGGGTGTAGTGATACACTGGTTCAAAATCTGGTGGTCCATCCTATTCCTTCATTGGATGCCGGGGCTGATTCCATACTTTGTCTTGGTACGCCCATCCAGCTCAAGCCCAACGGAGCTGCTACTTACGAATGGCTATCTGGTCCATCCCTGAGTTGCACCAATTGTGAGCAGCCATTTATCAATCCTATCACTGATGCAATATATTTTGTGAAGGGAACATCTGCAGTTGGTTGTTCCGCAATCGATTCGATCAATATCAAGGTGATTCAACCTTCTACAGTAGTGGCCTCTGCGGATACCTTGGTTTGTTTTGGCGATGCGATAAAGATTGAAGCAAAGGGTACTTTGCTTTATTCCTGGACGCCAGCCAATGGGTTGAGCCGGACTGATATCGCTGGCCCCACGGTAAAGCCGACACAGACCACCACCTATACTGTTACTGGAAAGGATCCTTACAATTGTTTTGTAACCAGTGATGATGTAGTGGTGGCAGTGGTACCATTGCCAACAGTCAATGCTGGTAGAGATACCACCATCATGGCCGGTTATCCGCTCCAGTTGAAGCCAGTTTATTCTCCTGATGTGAGCCGTGTACAATGGGTCCCTGCCTTGTTCCTGAATTGCAGCGATTGCAAGACGCCAGTTACAACACCATCTTATTCTGCTACCTATACCTTGTTTGCCTACACACCAGAGGGTTGCATGTCCAAGGATGTGGTCAACATATTTGTTACTTGCACAGGTGATAATCTTTTTATACCCAATACATTTTCTCCCAATGGTGATGGCATCAATGAGGTTTTTTATCCTCGGGGAAGGGGCATAGAAAAAATCAGGTCGATGAAGATTTTCAGCAGGTGGGGACAACTGATCTACCTCAAAGAAAATTTTCTTGCCAACGACCAGAATGCTGCCTGGAATGGAAAACGCCAGGGGCAATTTGTGACTCCGGATGTTTATGTATACATGATTGATTTGGTTTGTGAAAATGGCAATATCATCACATTGAAAGGAGATGTAACATTGATAAGATGATAAAACCCTCTAACATTTTTACATCTCGCACTCTTTTGCTTTTAGTCTCTTTCGTGATGCTGTGCAATTTGGCCAAAGGCCAGGACCTTCATTTTTCACAATTCTATGAAGCGCCGCTGTTGCGCAATCCTGCACTGGCAGGGCTTTATGAGGGTGATGTGCGTGTTCAAGGGGTTTACCGCAACCAGTGGAACAGTGTGGCGTTCCCATACCAAACAGGTTCTATCAATGCAGAATACAAATTTCCAGTAGGCAGGGGGGAGGATTTTCTGACAGTCGGTGGTCAGGTGCTGTATGACAAGGCTGGAACTGTACAACTGCAGACCGTACACATGTTGCCTATGGTGAATTTCCACAAATCACTTAGCACCAACAAGGTGTCATATTTGTCGCTTGGGTTCATGGGTGGAGTGGTCAACCGAAGGCTCGACCGATCAAGGGTAACCACCAATAGCCAGTACGATGGTTTTTATTTCAACGGCTCTCTCCCTGATGGCGAGACCTTTACCGGTAATTATTCCTATGCAGACATGTCGGTGGGCATGAGTTTCAATACAACCCTTGGAAGCAATGACCAGCACTATATTTTTGGAGGATTGGCCTATCATCATTTCAACAAGCCCATGAACTCATTTTATGGGTCTATCGCACATCTGCCCAAATGGGTAGCTTCCGGAGGATTGAAACTCAACCTTGATGATGTGAGCTACATCACCCTTCATGGTGACATAACCGATCAACAACCTTTCAGGGAGACAATCGCCGGTGGCACATTTTCAAAGCGGTTGGGAGATGAGTATGCCTCCACCACTACGGTTCATGCCGGACTCTATTACCGGTACAATGATGCCATTGTTCCGGTATTGAAGTTTGATGTCAACCAGCTCTCCATCGGCATCAGCTATGATGTCAATATTTCTACCCTGGCCCCTGCCAGCCTCAACAGGGGAGGATTTGAGATATCCCTTGGTTACCTGGCCATTAAGCCCAAACATGCTGAAATCATTCTCTGCCCCAAGTTTTGATCAATGGGGTTGGTTTATTTGCCCAGCTACAATCTTTTTCCCGTCAAACAAAAAATACTGTTTCTCTGTTGTAAATTCGCAGGGTAATTTATTTAATCAACATAAACAGAAACAATGGCTATTCAAAAAGGACAAACGGCTCCCGATTTCAGTCTTTTCAATACGGAAAAGAACAAGGTCAGTCTCGCAGATTACAAAGGCAAAAACCTGGTAGTTCTCTTCTTCCCACTGGCTTTTACCGGTGTTTGTACAACTGAGCTCTGTTCAGTAAGGGACAACCTGAATGTTTACACTTCTCTGAATGCTGATGTTGTTGGCATCTCTGTAGACTCGCTTTTCAGTCTTGGAAAGTTCAAGGAAGAACAACAGTACAATTTTCCACTCCTCTCTGATTTCAACAAGGAAACATCACAGGCATACGGCGCTTTCTATGATGAGTTTGTGCTCGACATGAAAGGTGTTTCCCGCAGGGCAGCTTTTGTAGTTGACAAGGATGGTGTTGTGCAATATGCTGAAGTGCTGGAAAGTGCAGGCGATTTGCCCAACTTCGATGCCATCAAAGAAACACTTGCAGGACTGAACTAATCCTACAATACCTGTACAATAAGGAACTTGAGATAATTGGTGTTTTCCAATCCCCTGATGATCGGATGGTCAGCAGATTGTGATTGAAACACCACCTGTCTCAAGTTTCTTTTTGCATCCTTGGCAGCCATTTCTATCGTTTGATAAAATACATCGGGTTGTACAAGATTCGTGCAAGAGGATGTCACCAGGAAACCTCCTGGTTTCAATAGTTTCATTCCCCTGAGGTTAATCTCCTTGTATCCCCCGATGGCATTCTGTACATTCTCACGGCTTTTGGTGAAGGATGGAGGGTCCAACATCACAACATCCCATTTCTTGTCTTCCTTGCTCCATTGTTTTAATGCATCAAAGGCATTGATGGCCTGAAAACTGATGTTGTCAAGTTTGTTCAGGGCTGCATTTTCCCTGGCCTGTTCTACTGCATTTTCTGAAATGTCCAGCCCGAGTACATGTTTTGCCCCATAGCTGGCGGCATGGATCTCAAATGTACCCGTATAGCAAAAAGCACCCAATACATCCGCCCCTTTCACAATGTGTTCAATGGCCCTGCGGTTATCCCTTTGGTCAAGAAAATATCCGGTTTTCTGCCCTTTCTCTATGTCCACCAGGAACTGTAGGCCATTCTCAACGATGGGAATCTTGGTATCAAAAGGTTTGGATAGAAATCCTTTTTTCTGCTCCATCCCTTCCATCTCCCTGACCCCAACATCATTTCGCTCATAAATGCCCTTGGGGGAGAATATGTTTTCCAGTGCTGCAACGATCTCATTTTTCCACCTGTCGATCCCCAGGGCAAGGGTTTGCAACACAAAATAATCGTTGAATTTGTCAATGATCAACTGTGGTAACCCGTCTGCCTCGCCAAAAATCAACCTGCAGTTTTCAGTATAACCAATTTTTTTACGGTATTCCCAGGCTTCCAGGATTCTATTGTGAAAGAAAGCCGCATTGATTTCCTCGGTCTTGTTTCTGGTGAGGAGCCTTACGGGAATCCTTGAAGCTGGATTGAAATAGCCTCTTCCTACGAATTTGTGGTCATGGGTATACACGTCAGCAATGTCGCCAGCCTCCAAAGCATCGTCCATCAAGTTAATCTCATTGGAAAAAATCCATGGATGTCCACTCACTACCCTGTTGCTGATTTTTCTGTTTAAAACCACTTTCTTCATGCTGCAAAGGTAAACTTTCGTGGAAAAGGCAGAAATTTGCATTTCTCAGGTAAAAAACGCGACAATTTGGCTTGCCTATGGAAGATGGCAAGCCATTTGAGCACTATAATTTGCAAATTCAAACACCATGGAAGAAAAAGAAATGACGCAAAATGAAGAACAGGTTCCTGCTGAAAACATTGAAAATGAGGTCAAGGAGACCATCAGTGAAGTTGATCAGCTGAAATTGGATGTAGAAGAGCAGAAGCAGAAATTCATCCGCCTTTATGCCGAGTTTGATAATTTCAAGCGCAGGAATGCAAAAGAGCGTGTTGAGCTGATCCAGACTGCCGGAAGGGATGTGATCCAGTCGATGTTGGAAGTGATGGATGATTGTGACAGAGCAGAAAAACAGCTTCAGACAAGTGAAGACCTGCAACAAATCAAGCAAGGGATACAACTTGTTTTTACCAAATTCCGGAATACCCTCCAGGCAAAAGGTGTCAAAGAGATGAAAAGCATTGGAGAGGAATTCAATCCTGATTTTCACGAAGCCATCACTGAAATTCCCGTGAATGACCCTGCAATGGTCGGTAAAGTGGTTGATGAAGTGGAGAAGGGCTATACCCTCAACGAGAAAATCATCAGGTATTCAAAAGTGGTTGTAGGAAAATAAACGGCTTTGTCCAACTAAACAGCAGATATGTCCAAACGTGATTATTACGAAATACTGGGAGTAACAAAATCCTCTTCAGCCGATGAGATCAAGAAAGCCTACCGCAAGGTGGCCATGCAATACCATCCTGACAGGAACCCTGGCGACAAAGCCGCTGAGGAGAAATTCAAGGAGGCTGCTGAGGCCTACGAGGTACTCAGCGACCAGGAAAAACGTGCCCAGTACGATAGGTATGGCCATGCAGGGATGAACAGCCGTGGCGGAGGTTTTGGTGGCGGACAGGGCATGAACATGGATGATATCTTCAGCAATTTTGGGGATATTTTCGGTGATGATATTTTCGGAAGCTTTTTTGGCGGT
>Ga0063231_10000212_pt1 | contig 15610 bp, 15 predicted proteins | sample LauGreSu1BDMLBSD_2_FD_56231 | JGI IMG/M metagenome (GOLD analysis project Ga0063231, IMG submission 56231) | Freshwater lake microbial communities from Lake Michigan, USA - Su13.BD.MLB.SD v2 (version 2) | ecosystem: Environmental > Aquatic > Freshwater > Lake | place: Lake Michigan, USA...
TACCTTGACGGCAGGCACGACTTCCCAAGGAATCACGGCGCCGTTGATGGTGCCTTTAGACAGCGCATCCGGAATGCCGGGCAAAGGCATGCCAACAGGAGTAGCTCCCAGAGCGCCCATCAATTTGGTCACTTGTCGGGTTGGGGCTCGCATTTTCAAACCCTTCAAGTCGGCCACGCTTCTCACGGGTTTGTCCACCGTGTGAATGACGCCAGGGCCGTGAACTTGCAAGGCGATTAAATGAGTTTCCTTGAACTCATCGGGCGCCATGGTTTGCACATATTCCCAATAGGCTTTTGATGTGGCTTCTGCATTGGTCATGATGAAAGGAAGTTCAAACACTTCAACCCTGGGAAAGCGCCCTGCGGTGTTGCCAGGCAAAGTCCAAACCACGTCGACCACGCCATCACGGACTTGATCGTACAACTGCACAGGCGTGCCGCCCAATTGCATCGCGGGATAAGCTTCAAATTTGATACGTCCGCCAGACTCTTGTTCGACTTTGTTCATCCATGCTTTGTGCATGTTGAGCCACACATTGGACTGAGGGGCCATGAAGGTGTGGAACTTCAGAGTGACAGTTTGTTGGGCAAAACCTGTGATGGCTGGCGCAGCAATGGCAACTGCTGCACCTGACTTTAAGAGCGAGCGACGTTTGATCATGTAAGTCTCCAAAATATGATGNNTGAATGTTAACGGATCAAAGCCTCTAAATGAGGCTTCTGATCATGCAACGTATTGAATCAACCACAGGGAAATCCCGGGGAAGAACAATAAGAGGGTGGTTCTGATGGTGTCGCTGATAAGGAAGGGCATCACGCCCTTGTAGCTTTCAGAAATGGGNACATCCTTGGCCATGCTGTTCACGACGTAAACGTTNAAACCGACCGGCGGTGCCAACATGCCAAACCCCACAGTCATGAGCACCATGATGCCAAACCATATGGCGGTGGGCTCCTTGGCCATGCCAAAGTCGAGACCCATGATCATGGGAAAGAAGATCGGGATGGTGAGCAAAATCATGCTCAGTTCATCCATGACGGCGCCCAGCACCACATAAAACAGCAAGATGACAGTGACGACCATCAAGGGTGCGAGGCCCCATCCGCTGACCACTTCGGCCAACTGATTGGGTACTTGTGTGAGAGCCAGTGAAGAGTTCATGACATCGGCACCAATGAAAATCATGAAAATCATGGCTGAGCTTTCAGCCGTTGCATAAAAGCACAATTTGAATTTGGCCCACGTGATTTCTCGCTTCAGCAAGGCCGCCACAAAGGTGGAAGCGGCTCCGACACCTGCGCCTTCAGTGGGCGTGAAATAACCACCGTAAATGCCGCCAAACACAATGATAAAAATGCTCGCAATAGGCAAAATGCCCGCCAGGGCGGCCATGGAGAATTTCTCAATGTCGTCATCTACTTCGGGCGCTTGTCCGGGAACCACACGCACATAGATGGCGATGGCAACCATGTAGCCCAACATGGCAATGAGGCCTGGCACCATGGCGGCTGCAAACAACTTCGCAATATTCTGTTCAGTCAAGATGGCGTAAATCACCAAAGGAACTGAAGGCGGAATCAAAATGCCCAGGGTGCCACCTGCGGCCAATGTGCCTGTCGACAAGCGGCCTGAATAGCCGTGTCTTTTCATCTCAGGCAAAGCGACGCCGGTGATGGTGGCTGCTGTAGCAACAGACGAGCCGCAGATCGAACCAAAGGCGGCACTGGCCAACACAGCCGCCATGGCCAAGCCGCCCTTGAAGCGCCCCATGACGCTGGCGGCAAATTGGAACAAGGCCTTGCTGATGCCACCTTGGGTTGCAAAGTGGCCCATCAAAATAAACAAGGGAATGACCGACAGGTCATAACTTGCAAATCGTGCAAAGGCCAAGTTGTTGAGAAAGCTCGAGTAAGGGCCCCAGCCCGTTTGAATCAGATAACCCAGGGTTCCTGCTGAAAACATAGAGACAGCGATGGGAACACGGATGGCCATGAGAACCAGCATGGCACCAAAAATAATCAAACACAGTGTGAGTGCGCTCATGCTGAGGCGCCTGCGGAGTTCGTGAACTTCTCACCCATCAGGGCCTGAGTCAAAGCAATGGCGGCGCTCAGTGCCAACGGGGGCGTCATGGCGGCATACACAATCCACTCGGGGAAGCCCAGCATCATGGAGCCCGATTGGGAAACCCATGCGTTCATACCGCCCAAGTAGGTTCGCCATGTGAGCAAGGCAAATGCAGCGGCCATGAACAAAGCGCCCAGTCTGTCGAGTTGGGCGGTGGTGGCCTCACTGGCCTTGGCTGTGAAAAAGTCCACAATGATGTTGGCCTTTTTGAACTGGCACATCGGCATGAACAAAGCAATGGCTGCTCCTGTGGCAACACCGGTCAACTCAAAGTCACCCACGATGGTTTGACCTGTTGTGTTTCGACCGATTAGGCTATAGCAAGTCATCAAGGTGATGAACGTGAGCAATGCCCCCGATAAGATGCTGCAAAACTTGGCCAGCAATTCGAGTATTTTCAATGTGGACTCCCAAAAAAGGGGATTGCTCCCCTTTTTTCTTCTGTTTATTTGGCAGGATCGACTTTGACGGTCAAAGTGCCAATGCCAGCAACGCGGCCAACCAATGTATCACCTGCAACCACTGCTGCTACGCCTTCAGGGGTGCCTGTGTAAATCAAATCGCCTGGTTGCAACTCCCATGCGGCTGACAAATGTTCAATGGTTTCTGCCACATTCCAAATGAGCTTGGCAACATTGCTGGTTTGACGCATGGCACCATTGACCAAGAGATCTATTTCAGCATGGTTCACATCGCCAGCCTTCTCAATGGGTGTGATGGGGCCAATGGGTGCTGAGTGATCAAATGCCTTGCCGATACACCATGGGCGACCTTGCTTTTTCATTTCGTTTTGCAAATCACGGCGCGTCATGTCAAGGCCCACGGCATATCCAAAGATATGTTTCTCTGCATCTGCTGCTTTGATGTTGCGACCACCCGTTCCGATGGCCACAACCAGTTCAATTTCGTGGTGGAAATTTTGTGTCAAGCTAGGGTAGGGCATGTGGCCTGTTTCGCCCTCATTCACAACCACCAACGAGTCTGTCGGCTTTAAAAAGAAGAAGGGTGGCTCGCGGCCAGTGAAGCCCATTTCTTTGGCATGTTCTTCGTAATTGCGGCCGACGCAATAAATGCGGCGTGCGGGGAATCGATCAGCTCGGCCCAAGACCGGTACGGAAACCACGGGGGCGGGAGAGAAAACAAAGCTCATAACAACCTTTCGTTTAAAAACAATTAACACGCTCAAATTCAGTTTTGATAAGTATACTTATTAATTCACGAATCTTTCGCAAACCTCTGATGATAATCCTATGAACAAAAGCTTTGATTTTGCAAAGGCGCCAGGCCATTTGGTGCGCCGAGCACAACAAATTGCGGTGGCCTTGTTCATGGCTGAATTGGCAGGAGAAGATGTCACACCCGTTCAATTTGCGATTTTGAATGCTGTGATGGACACCCCTGGCATTGATCAAATCACTTTGGCAGGACGCGTTGCCTTTGATGCGGCAACATCGGGCTCGGTGATCGGCCGCTTAGAAAGCAAAGGATGGATCAAGCGAGAACCTGATGAAATTGATCGGCGAAGGAAGCTTTTGTGGTTGACCCCAGAGGGCCACACGGCCACGCTCCAAATGAAAACAGCGGTGGAGCGTGTTCAAGAAAACTTACTCAAACCCCTAAGCCAAGAAGAATCAGAGCACTTGGTCGCATTGCTGACCAAGCTGGTGGCGGGCCACGAACTAAAGGCTCCCTGAGTTTGAACGACTTGCTTTTTCAGGCGACTTCAAGTGCGGACAAAAGTCAGATGCCTGTTAACTTTTATAGGTGAGCACAAAATGCTCAACCACTGGCGGCGCAGCAAAGAACGGTCCAACGATGGCGCGCCACTCTGTGAACAAAGCTGACTCTCTAAAGCCAATGGTGTGATCTTCAAGGGTGTCCCAGAAAATTTGCAAAATAAATCGATCGGGGCTTTCAATGCCCTTATTGACCTTGGCACCCTGAAATCCATTGGCCTGAGAGATGACTGTTTGAAGACCGCGCGCAATGGCTTCTTCAAACTCAGCTTGTTGGCCGGGCTTGATGCGAATGTCTGCAAGTTCAAGAATCATGATGGTCCTAGATTAAAAAAAATAATTTTGAAATTAAGCTCGGTGCTGTTTGGCAGCCCACAACACAAGCGCCACAAAAGCCAAGCTCACAATGCTCAAGGCAAAACTGCCGGCGGCCCAAAAAGTGCTGACCTCAGGGCGACTGCTCAAAGGGCCCAATCCATGATACGCCCAAACATATGCGCCCCAAAGACCAACGCCCCACAACATGACGCTGTAAATGATCAAAGGCAGAAGCGTCATTTTGTAACACCGCAATATAAACGCACACACGGCTTGAAGTGCGTCAACCAAATGATGAAGCGCAACCCATCCCAGCACAGAAGCCGCAGCCAGGATGACCGCCGTATCGGTTGAGAATAAGTTTGCTAAAGCATCCTTGCCAATAGCCAACGCGCTGCTCAGTGCCAAGGCCAGTGCCAAAGTTAACTTCAGACCCGTGTGGGCGGCATCTTCTGCACGACGCGGTTCGTTGGCCCCAATCCAAAAGCCAACCCGTGCACTGCAAGCGATGCCTAGCGCCAATGGCACCATGTAAAGCAGAGTGGCAATGCTGGTTGCAACTTGGTGGCTGGCTGATGCCACCACACCTTGTCTAGATATAAACAAGGCCATCATGGTGAAGGAAGTGACTTCCACCATCAAAGACAATGCAGCAGGAATTCCCAAGTGCAAAAACGCGCGGATCATTTTCCAGTTAGGTGCTTCCAAGGGCTTCCAAATTTTGAATTTTTGGTAAACCTTTTGGTAGCGCAAAAAACAAAGGCCCATGACCATGAGCCATGTATTCACCACCAAAGTTGCCCAGGCGCAGCCCACAAGGCCTTGCGCCTCCAAGCCCCAGCCACCAAAAGTGAACCAAATTGAAAGAGGAATTTTGATGCCTAAAGATGCAATTTGAAGAGCTGTGACCCAGAACGGCATACCCAGGCTCTGGTTCAGTGTTGAATACATTCGAAACAGCAGGGAAGGGCCAACCGCGATCGCCAGAACCTGCAGGTAATTTCGCACATCATTTTGTAAAACTTCAGGCACGCCAGTGGCATTCAGCCAAGGATCAGGAAAGAGCAGGGTCAGGGTACCCAGGACGATGACGGCAACGCACAAGTACAAAGCCTGACGCACGGATTGACCCAGGGCTACATGAGACCCAGCGCCTCTAAGCTCTGCCCAGACCGGAAGCAGCGCGGTGATCAAGCCATTCAAGGCCACATAGATGCTGACGTAAATGGCGGAACCCACCGATAAAGCAGCCAGTGCAGAAGCGTCGTAGCGACCGGCAATGAGGGTGTCGGCAACACCAAAAGCCATCACAGCCAGTTGCCCCACTAAAACCGTACCGGCGTGACGAAGGATGGTGCGCGCTTCAAACATGCCGCAATTCGCGCTCAGGGTTTGGCGGAGATAGAGATCGGCAGGGCTCTGAACAAGACGATGTCTTCGTTGTTGTCTGAGGGGCGGCGCACTGTGGCGTGTTGTGTCCAGGCACTGGCATCAACTTCTTGGGTGAATGAAGTCAGAGCCTGTGTGTCGACAATGAGCCATGGACATGGGCTTGCCTCTGTCTGATTTTTATCAGTTCGGGTTGCGACTGGAATCAGTTTGAGATTGCCATGAAATTGAAAAGCTGCGCCTTGCGCCTTGGTCAATCTATAGTAATGAACACAGTCAGTTGCACCCATCATGCTGCGAACTTTGTTAACCAGCGGCGCATAGCTTCTGCCGAAATCTAGCAAGGGCAGCCAAAGTGTCATGACCAAAAGCCAGCACAAGGTGGCACCACTGGCAGGCAGCACCATGCTCTTCCAAAGTGCCGAGCGATGTCTACCGGCTCGCCATCTGACAAGGCCGGCCCAGGCCAGTGTTGCCAAGCTAGCCAAAATGAATGCTGTGAGGGAGAACTGAAGCACAAAACCTGGCGCAAGTCGGGCCACATTGATGGCAGGCTGAGCAGGGAAGCCTGTTTGCATTGACAACCAAACAGTCCAAATGATGAGTGCACCCACGCTGAAAAAGAGCAAGGTAAACCAATCAATGAAAGCGCTGACGCTGCGTTTCAAAGTGGGCAAAGCAAAGGCGGCCAATGTGGCCAATGCAGGCAAACTGATGAGCAGCGCACGATCACTTAGGCCAGACATCCATGTGGTGGCAATGCCCACAAGCATGAACCAAAGAGGCAGCGACAAATGGGGATTGGCTGAAATGCTTTTGAGTTGATAGCGCCAACGCCAAAGCGTCCAAAGAGCCAAGGGCCAAGCAGGCCAAGTGAACCACAAAAGCAAACGGGCCATGGCCTGGATTTCAAACAAATGAGACGAGGCAACTCGCCATCGCCACAAGTCCAAGCCACTGGTGATCGCAGCGGAAGCAAGGCAGAAGATCAGGACCCATGCAACATCGACTTTTCTCACCCGCAGAGATTGCGGTTGGCCGGTATTCAGAGCAATCACAATGGCACCGCCTGCCCCCAAAATCATCGCCAAAGCAGGCGCGCCTGAAAGTGCCAGGCCAATGATGGCGAGGGCAGCGCAAAACAGCGAAATCATTCTTTTGCGAGCCAAGTTGGCCAACGCAAAAAAGAGAAGCGCAGAAAAAGAAAGTTGTGCCAGTGCAGGTGTGGCTTCATGAGAAAGTCTGGCCAAGCCCAAGCAGGCAAGCAAGGCAAGCAAACCGCCATCGGCAATGGCCCGTGCGTAGTCTGCAGGTTTGGCTTCGCCGCCAAATGCAAAGCTCACGGGTTGAGCTGCCGGTGTTCGTGCAAGGGCGTAAACCGCGTACCAAGTGGCTGCCAGTGTGAGGCCCAGCAAAGCAATAAAGGGCAATTGAGCGGCAGTGTCTAATGGCAGGCCCTTGGGCGCCAATTGAATGGCCCATGCTCCAAGCCAATAAGGCAAAAGAGCCGCACCGCTGTCTGCTTGCCCAAGCAGCGTTGGCTTTAACCACGACACATTGTCGGAGCCAAACGATTGCGCCAAATTGAACATGAAGCCAAAGGCTTCCATGTCATCGGCTTTCCAAGGCGTGCGGCCCATAAAGCCAGGTAAAACATAGGCCAAGCAAAGCGCCCACACAATCCAGCGTGGCAAACGCCTGACGGCACTTTGCGCCACGATGGCCGGGTTGGAAGAGGTATCTGATGGGTAGGAATTCACAATTCAGACAATAGCAGAGTCAGGTTCAAATTCACAAGTTGAGGCCGAGACAAAAAACAAGGGCAGGCCGGTTGCCCGGACTGCCCTGCGATGGTCACGAGGTGACTCGATGGGAAATTACTTGGTAATGGACGTTTTGCCAAAACGGTTGCGGAACCTCTCAACGCGACCACCCATGTTGTCCACAGATTTTTGGGTGCCGGTGTAGAAGGGGTGTGATTCGCTGGATGTATCGAGTTTGAACAAAGGCAGCTCGCGGCCGTCGTCCATTTTCACCATCTCTTTGGCATTGACGCAAGAACGTGTGACGAACTTGAAGCCGTTAGACAAGTCCAAGAAGCAAACTTCTCGGTAGTTGGGGTGAATGCCTTCTTTCATGATCTATTCCTTGGGTTCAGATGCGACAGCCGCCCTCGGACCATCCGGGGTACTTTTCGCTAAGCACGAGATTATGGCATGAAATCAATGACTTGCATGCCAAATTGGGGCTGAAAGAGCGACTTTTTAGCCGCCGCGACGCATCATGTCGAAGAATTCGACGTTGCTCTTCGTGGCTTTCATGCTTTTCAGGACCATTTCCATGGCCTCAATTTCATCCATGTTGTACATGAACTGGCGCAAGATGCGGGTTTTTTGCAGCACTTCAGGCTGGAGCAACAACTCTTCGCGGCGTGTACCGCTCCGGTTCAAGTTGATCGCCGGGAAGACGCGTTTTTCGTACAAGCGGCGTTCCAAATGGATCTCGCAATTGCCTGTGCCTTTGAATTCCTCAAAGATCACCTCGTCCATGCGGCTGCCGGTATCGACCAGCGCTGTGGCAATGATGGTCAGGCTGCCGCCTTCTTCAACATTGCGAGCAGCACCAAAGAAACGCTTGGGGCGTTGCAAGGCATTGGCATCGACACCACCGGTCAAAACTTTGCCAGAGCTGGGCACCACGTTGTTGTAAGCGCGGGCCAAACGGGTCAGAGAGTCGAGCAAGATGACCACATCTTTTTTCAATTCAACCAAACGTTTGGCTCGCTCAATGACCATTTCGGCCACGTGCACATGTCGTGCCGCAGGTTCGTCAAAGGTGGATGCAATCACTTCGCCGCGCACTGTGCGCTGCATTTCTGTGACCTCTTCAGGGCGCTCGTCGACGAGCAACACCATCAGGTGAACATCGGGGTTATTGGCGGTGATGGCGTGCGCAATGTGCTGCATCATGACGGTTTTGCCAGACTTGGGCTGCGCCACAATGAGGGCGCGCTGTCCTTTGCCAATTGGGGCAATGATGTCAATCACTCGGCTGGTGATGTTCTCGTCGGCCTTGATGTCGCGCTCTAGGTGCATCTGAATGTTGGGGAACAAAGGCGTCAAGTTCTCAAACATGACCTTGTGCTTGTTGTTCTCTGGCAGGTCGCCATTGACCTTGTCAAGCTTGGTGAGAGCAAAGTAGCGCTCTCCGTCTTTGGGAATTCGAACTTCGCCTTCAATCATGTCGCCGGTGTGCAAATTGAATCTGCGTACTTGGCTNGGGCTGATGTAGATGTCGTCGGTGCTGGCGGTGTANCTGGTGTCGGGGCTGCGCAAGAAACCGAAACCATCGGGCAAGATTTCTAAAACACCGTCGGCAAATACTTGCTCGCCAGCGCGAGCACGTTTTTTAATGATGGCAAACATCAACTCTTGTTTGCGCATGCGGCCTGTGTTTTCAATTTCAAGCTCGTCGGCTTGCTTGAGGACTTCAGACACATGCAGTGCCTTGAGTTCGTTTAAGTGCATGGATTTACCTGCGTAAAGCAACCCTTATGGGTTGATGTCAAAAAAATCAGGGGGAGGAAGGAGGCCGAAATTTCAAACGTCTAGAAACCAAAGCTGGGAAGATGCGTCAAAGGGAGCAAGTAGACGCTATGGGCTTTTGTCAATTTCTATCTTGAAACTGTGCTGAAACCCTTTGGGGACTCAACGAAGCGGATTATGACAGGATTTTTTGAAGTGTCGCAACTGGGCTTGCCAGCCCCCCAAATAGCTTCAAATTGGGGAGGCTGGCCTCAAAGCGCCTTGGATGGGCGCTTTGGCTTCAAGCCAACTGCTGGTCAATGAATGCGGTTAACTGAGATTTGCTCATGGCACCCACTTTGGTGGCGGCCAATTGACCATCTTTGAAAACCATCAGGGTTGGAATGCCCCGAATGCCAAATTTGGCGGGGATATCGCGGTTTTCATCGACATTCATTTTGGTAATTTGCAATTTGCCTTCGTAGCCGGTTGCAACTTCGTCCAAAATGGGGGCAATCATCTTGCAAGGACCGCACCATTCAGCCCAAAAATCAACGATGACTGGCTTGTCCGCTTTGAGCACGTCGGTCTCAAAAGTGGCGTCGGTTGTGTGTTTGATCAAATCGCTGGCCATGGCCTGTTCCTTGTTGAAATTGAAATTACAGCTAAATCGTCTTTGTAAACTTTCTGTATTTTGACAGAAACGAACAAAGTTGCTCACGCATCACTTGATCCAAATCATTTTCACCGCATGGACGTTCCTTCATCTTCCGCTTCAAAGCCCTTGGACCTGTCTGTGGCGGTCGTCGGGGGCGGGCCCGCAGGCCTGATGGCTGCTCAGGTTTTGTCGAGTTTGGGCCATTCTGTCCATCTGTTTGATGCCATGCCTTCAGTGGGGCGAAAGTTTTTGTTGGCAGGGAGAGGGGGTCTGAATCTCACGCACTCAGAGCCTTTCCATCATTTTGTGAATCGTTATGAGGCTCACACCCCTCAGCTTGAACCCATTTTGAGTGAGTGGGGCTCTGATGAACTGAGGGCTTGGGCTCAGAATTTAGGCGTTGAAACTTTCGTTGGCAGTTCCGGACGTGTTTTCCCCACAGAAATGAAAGCCGCTCCTTTGCTTAGAGCGTGGTTACATCGCTTGCGCCATCCTGCAACAGGCAAGCCCGTTGAATTTCACATGCGCCATCGATTAACAGGTTTGCAAGTGATGTCCGCTAACAAAGGCAAAGACAACTGGACTGAATTAAGTTTTGAAGTGCGCCTTCTCTCGTCGCCTGAGCTGAGATGCGCAAAGTCAAAGCCCAAGCTTTGGTCTTGGCGCTTGGCGGGGGAAGTTGGGCTCGGCTGGGCTCTGACGGTGCATGGGCACCTTGGTTGGCTGAAATGGGCGTACCAGTGAACGCCCTGATGCCCTCCAATTGCGGCTTTCATGTGGCCGGCAGAGAAGGGCAGGGTTGGACGCCGTTTTTCTTGGCGCGTTTTGCGGGTCACCCTCTTAAGTCAGTCGCCATGGAGTGGGTCCATGCCAATGGGCATGTCATGAGGCGCCAGGGAGAGTTTGTGGCCAGCACCTATGGCGTGGAAGGCAGTTTGATTTATGCCGCCTCAGCAGATTTGCGCAAGGCCATTCAAGCGCAAGGGCTGGCTGAAGTCAAATTGGATTTATTGCCCGATTGGACCTTGGAAAAAGTCATTCATGAGGTTTCACATCCTCGGGGCTCGCGCAGTTTGTCTTCACACCTCAAGGGACGACTTGGTATCGAGGGCGTCAAGATGGCCTTGCTGAACGAACTGCTTTCAACTCATACCTTGCAAGATCCAGCCCAACTGGCCTTGGCCATCAAAGGCTTGGCAGTGAAGCTTACAAAGCCAAGGCCCATCGATGAAGCTATCAGCAGCGCGGGGGGCGTAACGTGGCAGGGGCTAGATGCAGGGCTGCAAACCAAGGCTTTGCCAGGGGTGTTTTGTGCGGGTGAAATGTTGGATTGGGAAGCGCCAACGGGCGGCTATTTGCTCACTGCCTGCTTGGCCACGGGGGTGAAAGCTGCAAAAGCCTTGCACGCGAAAATGAAAGGTGACGAGCCTTGACCCCGGCACTGACTCTGCAGTTAGAGCTGCTTGGTTCCCCACCTGACTCGGTTGGCCGCTTTACCATGCGGGAAGGCCCGTCGAGTGCTATTGTAAGACACCGATAGAATCAACACATGTCTTATCTTGTTCTGGCACGCAAATACCGTCCTCGCAACTTCACTGAAATGGTGGGGCAAGAGCACGTTGTGCAAGCCCTGACCAATGCCCTTGTGCAACAAAGGTTGCACCATGCTTATTTGTTCACGGGCACCAGGGGCGTTGGCAAGACCACAGTCTCTCGCATTTTGGCCAAATCACTCAACTGTCAGGGCACTGACGGGCAGGGCGGCATCACGGCCGAGCCTTGTGGTGTTTGTCAGGCCTGTCGGGACATTGATTCAGGTCGCTTCGTCGATTACACGGAGCTTGATGCCGCCTCCAATCGGGGTGTCGATGAGGTTCAAAGTTTGCTTGAGCAGGCGGTGTACAAACCGGTTCAGGGGCGCTTCAAGGTGTTCATGATCGACGAGGTGCACATGCTGACCAATACGGCCTTCAATGCCATGTTGAAAACGCTGGAAGAGCCGCCAGAGTACCTTAAGTTTGTGTTGGCTACTACCGATCCCCAAAAAGTGCCTGTCACTGTTTTGTCTAGGTGTTTGCAATTTAATTTGCGACCCATGGCGCCAGAAACAGTGTTTGAACACCTTACGAAGGTTTTGGCGCAAGAGAGCTTGCCCGCCGAGCCTCTGGCGCTGAAGTTGTTGGCCCGAGCCGCCAGAGGGTCCATGCGCGATGCACTGAGCCTGGCCGATCAAGCCATTGCATTTGGCAGCGGTCAATTGCAAGAAGCCACGGTTCGTTTGATGCTGGGCAGTGTCGACCGCAGTCATGTCATGGGCCTCATTGACGCGCTAGCACGGGGCGATGGTGCCATGGTCGTTGCAATTTCTGAGGGCCTTCGACTCAATGGTTTGTCTGCTGCTTCGGCCTTGGAAGACATGTCGATGGTGTTGCAACGCATGGCCGTGTTGCAAGCAGTCCCCAGTGCTGCTGCTGAATCGGACGACCCAGATCACCAAGAAATGTTGCGTTTGTCAGAGGCCATGCCCGCCGATGAAACGCAGTTGCTCTACAGCTTGTGTTTGCACGGCCGTGCAGAATTGGGCTTGGCGCCCGATGAGTACGCTGCGCTCACCATGGTCTTGCTGAGGCTACTGGCTTTCAAGCCCAAAGCCCATCAAGCTCATGCAACTCATGAGGCGCAGGCGCCTGCGGCTCAAAAAAAAACTTTAGCGACAGCGCCACCTAGTTCAGCACCCTCTAATTCAGCGCCCGTGCAGCAGGCTTCGTCGTCTGCGCCCCCTGCGGCTCACAAGCCTGCAGACGACGTGCCTGTGTCAGACGATCGCATGGTGCCTATTCAAGTCAAAAATTTGCCTGTTCGTCAAGCCAGTGAACCGTCAGAAAGAACAGCGCCGAAAGTGTTGGTCGCCACAGAGGAAGGCCATTTTTGGACTCAAACAGTTCGTCAATTGGTGGCTACCGAAGCTGTAACGGCCTTGGTGCGTGAGTTGGCCTTGCAATCGCAATTGATTGCACGCGATACCGATCAATGGCATTTGAGAATTGACAGCGAATCCCTAAATCAAGGCACTGCGCGCGAGCGCTTACAAGCCGCATTGAACGCCGCAGGGTTTGCCGTCAAGTTGGTGGTTGAAATTGGCAAAGTGACCGATTCACCTGCACAGCGGAACGCCGCTGATTTGGCTGAAAAGCAAAAAGCGGCTGAAGATTTAATTCATTCAGATCCCATGGTGCAAGCCATGGTTGAAAATTTTGGCGCCAAAATAGTGCCCGGCACAATCAAGCTTATTTCTTAAATTCAACGGAAGGAAAAACATGTTCAACAAAGGTCAACTCGCTGGCTTGATGAAGCAAGCTCAAGCCATGCAAGACAATATGAAGAAAGCCCAAGACGAATTGGCTTTTGTCGAAGTGGAAGGCGCATCTGGCAGTGGCATGGTCAAAGTTTTGATGACCTGTAAACATGCGGTCAAACGTGTCACGATCGACCCCTCATTGCTGGCAGACGACAAGGACTTGTTGGAAGACTTGGTAGCCGCCGCCTTCAACGATGCTGTCCGACAAGCAGAGGAAGTGTCTCAACAGAAAATGGGCAAGTTGACGGCCGGTTTACCTCCCGGCATGAAGTTGCCTTTCTAATTTTCTGAAGTCATGCAAAAACCCAATGCCCATGCACTGGATGCGCTCATTCAAGCGCTGCGGGTTTTGCCGGGAGTCGGTGCCAAGTCTGCCTCTCGCATGGCATTTCATTTGATGCAACACGAGCGCAGTGCTGCGCTGCATTTGGCAAAAGCTTTAGAGCACGCTTGCGACAACGTCAAACATTGCACCACCTGTCACACACTCACTGAAGAAGATGTTTGCAGCATGTGTGCCGACCCTGAGCGCAATCGGACTCAGCTGTGTGTGGTGGAAACGCCTGCAGACCAAGCGGCCATTGAGAGAACTTCTACTTTCAAGGGCTTGTACTTTGTTCTCATGGGCAAGCTCAGCCCCCTTGATGGCATTGGACCGAACGACCTCGGATTTGCCAAACTGTCAGAGCGTTGCAATGACGGTCTGGTGCAAGAAGTTATTCTGGCTACCAATTTCACGGGCGAGGGCGAGGCCACAGCGCACGTCATTGCTGAAATGTTGAAGAAGCGAGGCTTGCGCGTCACCCGGCTGGCCAGAGGCGTACCTGCTGGAAGTGAACTTGAATATGTCGATTTGGGCACCATCGCCCACGCACTGGTCGATCGTCGCTAAGCGCCTTGCAAGTTTGAATACTGAGTTCTCAGTGTTCTTCATTACGTAATTACCCGCTTGGGATGTTTCCCGATGCGCCAAGACCGATACCTTTGTATGCTGACCTCAGCATTGATGGGAACTCTTCAAAGGGTATTGGCGTGTTACATAAGCTCAGGCGGCGTGAATTTTCAGCATTGGCCATGGCCGGTGTTGTGCTGGCGCCTGACTTGGCTCGAGCTGCCGCCTCGCCTCAAAAAGTCAGCATTGCACTGGCCGCCAAAACCAGTTTGTTTCATTTGCCTGTGGTCCTGGCTGAGCAATTGGGCGTGTACAAAAACGAGGGCCTTCAAATTGATTGGCTTGAATGTGAATCGGGNCTTCAAGCGGTTCAANTGNCCCTGAATGGGCAAGCAGATGTGGTGTCAGGCGCTTTCGAGCACACCCTTGATTTACAAGCGCGTGGCTTAAATTACCGCGCCTTTGTGTTGCAGGGCAGAGCGCCCCAAATCAGTGTGGGCTTGGCTACACGAAAAGCGCTGACAATGAAATCATTGGACGATCTCAAATCTGTCAAGATGGGTATTTCATCTTTAGGTTCTGGCACGCATTGGGTAGCGCAGCAGTGGCTATTGAAAGCCAAGCTTGCAGCCGAGAACGTTCAGTTCGTTGAATTAGGCTCTGCCACAGGGCAGTTGTTGGAAGCCGTCAAAACGGGCTCGGTTGACGCTTTGTGTCACACCGATCCTGTCATGCACTACTTGGAACAAAAAAATGAATTGCGTCTCTTGGCTGAGACGCGATCGCTGATCAGTACGCAGCGAATGTTTGGCGGCCCCATGCTTTCTGCTTGTTTGTTTGGCAAGGGTGAGTTTTTGCAAAAACGCGCTGATGTTGCTCTGACCTTGACCAAGGGAGTCGTCAAAGCATTGCAGTGGCTCAAAACCGCAGGGCCTTCCGATATTCTGAAAATGGTGCCCTCTCACAACTGGATGGGCGACCGTGCGATTTACTTAGGCGCTTTGGAAAATGTGCGCAACAGCTACAGCTTGGATGGCATGTTTTCCACAGAGTCCTTGCAAACGGCTTGGCGTGCCAGAGCCAGTCGCGTTAGTAACGATCGGGCCAATTGGACCACCTTGGCTAAAACCTATACCAATGAATTTGCGCTAATTGCGCAACGTAAAGTCAATTCCTGACTGAAGAGCTGGGGGATTTTGGTTTGGCAGTTTTTGGGGCGGATGGCTTTGATTGGGCTTTGGCTTGCTTCGCATTGGGAGCGCCCGCTGAAGCTTTCACACCTTTGTTGACGCTCGACTTCTTGCTTGTATTTTTACTTCCGCGGGAACTGGCTGTGGTCGGTACCAAAATGGCAATAGATTGCCCCGGTTTGAGTGCCACAGGCATCTTCAATTTATTCCAAGCGGCAATGTTTGAAGGTGAAACGTCATGACGGCTTGCAAGCGTGGCCAAAGTGTCGCCTTTTTGAACTTTGACCATCATGCGGCGCAAAACAATTTCGGGCGCAAAAGAAATCTTGGCGTTGTCGGCCAGATGTTCAGTGACGTCGGCGTCGAGGGCGCCTTGTCTTGCAACCAACAAGGTAGAGCCTTGTTTGACTTGCAT
>Ga0063231_10000215_pt1 | contig 15490 bp, 17 predicted proteins | sample LauGreSu1BDMLBSD_2_FD_56231 | JGI IMG/M metagenome (GOLD analysis project Ga0063231, IMG submission 56231) | Freshwater lake microbial communities from Lake Michigan, USA - Su13.BD.MLB.SD v2 (version 2) | ecosystem: Environmental > Aquatic > Freshwater > Lake | place: Lake Michigan, USA...
CCGATCGTTGATAACCACGATGGCACCAACGGGCACTTCTCCTTCATCGAAAGCTTTTTCGGCTTCTTTCAAAGCCATCTTCATGTAATATTCGTCTGTCATTGCTGGGAGGTTGAGCTTGCCTGGCTTAGGCAGGGTAATTGAAAAATCTTACACTAGGATTATACGTTTTTGGAAGTTTGTATTTTAAGCTTTTCCTGAAGGACCGTCAATCCTTGTTGCATTGCCGATTCTATTTCAGCGTACTCACTGATCCTGGCATTGGAATAAACGAAAAAAATGTCCATTGAGATGCCTGATGCAGTCAGTATTTCTTTCAGTTCATGTTTCTGTTTCCTGTAGGCTTCCCTGATTCGGCGTTTCAGCAAGTTCCTGTCCACAGCCCTTTTGAAATGCCTTTTGCCGACAGAAACGCCCATATGCAAAATTCCATCGACGTTTAACAGTCTCTCGTCATCCCCACTTCTTTCGACAGATAAGTTCAAATCCTCAACCGCATGCTTTTCGCTCGCAGTCCCCACTTCTTCAACGCGCATCAAAAAATAAACCACCAACGGAAACACCTTGAACTTCTGCCCCTGGGCAAAAAGAATCCTGATCCGTTTATAGGATTTCAGTCGTTCATTTTTTGATAGTGTTTGGCGATTTGTCAACTTGGTTTTTTTAAAATGACTTTAAGCCCCATTTTGCAACTGCCGCATTCAACGCTGTGTTCAGCAGATGCTTGCCTTTGCAATTTGACTTCCTTTTTATCAGGGCCCATCATTGTGGGTACCCATTCACACAACAGGCTGATCAAAAAGTGTTTCCACCCATCCTCACCTGCATCAATCTCACATAACAAAAATAGCCCCAGATTGAATCCGGAGCTATGATTATGTAAAATAACAGGCGGACCTGATTACTTCAATCTGCTTTCGTCAGAAACGGTCAGTTTCTTGCGTCCTTTTTTTCTTCTGCTGGCCAATACGGCACGTCCGTTGGCTGATTCCATGCGCTTGCGAAATCCGTGAACGGTCTTCCTGCGCTTACGATGAGGTTGAAATGTACGTTTCATGATTCTTTTTATTTCCTTTGTTGTTGAATAAATGACCGGGAGAAGCGGTCTTTTCTGTTCAATTTACCCCGGGTCACCACAACCGAGGCTTCGTGAAAGGACGGCGAAAGTAAGACTTTTTTGGATTGAAAGCAAAAAAAGGGAGATTTATGCAAGGAAGATGGGTAAGCATCTATCTGTTGCAAGGGTTTAAGCATTTTTAACACAACTCAACCTTCCAGCTGGAGGCTGACAAGTTCAACCCCCTCAACCCCTTCCCCCCAAAACGCTCCAGCTGCATGCCTGAAACTTTCAGGATCACCAGTGGTACAGAATTGCAGGCTCGCACCTTTAGACAAGCGGGTTTCCATCTCTGGATGCCTTTGCAGGTAGCCGCTAAGACTGTCAGCCACAATTTCACCCTGGGAAACCACATTGATGTCTGGGGGCAGCATGGCCCTGATGCGGGGATACAAGAGCGGATAATGGGTGCAAGCCAGCAAAACAGTATCAATATCATCTGATTGGTCGAGCAGCTTGATCAGGCATTCACGGATGATGGGATCGGCAACCGTAAAATCAAGGTAATCACCGGATTCCACAAGCGGTACCCAAGCAGGGCAGGCCTGTTGGTGAACGTGAACATCCGGAAATGCTTTCCCCACCTCAATCACATAAGAACCAGAATCTACAGTACCCTGTGTTCCAAGGATGCCAATGTGTTTTGTTTCAGTATAGTCGCCAATGACTTCGGTAGTCGGGCGGATGACGCCGAGAACCCTTTTACTGGAATCTATGCCTGGAAGGTCTTTTTGCTGAATGGTGCGGAGAGCTTTGGCCGAAGCAGTGTTACAAGCGAGAATAACCAGTGGGCATCCTTGCTTGAACAACCACTGCACTGCCTCGAGGGTATATTGGTAAACCGTTTCAAAATCCCTGGGGCCATAAGGTGCACGGGCATTGTCTCCCAGATAGATGTAGTCATACTCCGGGTGACGCTGGTGAATCTCTTTCATTACCGTAAGCCCACCCAGACCGGAATCAAATATGCCGATGGCTTGTTTCATTTTCCTGGCGTTTATTCAAGAGAATGCCCTTGACTCAAAAGCAAGGGCAAAAAAAGACCGAAACAATTGTTTCGGTCAGTTCCTTTATTTTGCTGCCGGTTTCGGGGCAACCTCTAATTTCTTTTTGATCAGCGGCAGGATGTCATCGCCATCAGGTGAAACAACCAGTGCTTCTTTCCTGAACACATAAGCATATCCATTGGCTTTGGCAACATCAGCAATCAGCTGGTTGGCTTTCTGGGCAACAGGNGCCATCAGCTCTTCTTGCTTTTGCTGCATTTGCTGCTGNTAGTTTTGCTCATATCCCTGAAGTTCTACAAGCAATTTCTTCATTTGCTCTTTCTTGGCAGTTTTTGTTGCCATGGTCATCTTCACTGAATCCGCTTTGAACATGCTGTCCTGACGGTTCAATTCTTTCAATGTTTCACCATAGTTGATTTGGAGCGCGCTGTCGAACTGTGCCATTTCAGCGGTTGCTTTCTTGTAATCAGGCATGAGCTGAACCACTTCGTCTATGCTAACATATCCTGTTTTGTTCTGTGCATTAAGGAATGGATTGAATGCTACCAACGCGATCATCACCAGACCAAGGCTTAAGATTTGTTTCATTGCTGCTTGTTTGTTTTTTGTTGATTCGAAAATATGCTTTTTTTATTTCCCTGTTAACTCTTTTAGGATATCATCACTTTTATCCAGTTTAGGGTCGGCAAAGATAATGGTAATTCCTTCACTTTTATCCAATATCAGGTCGTACTGTCTGGCAGTTGCCAATTTTTGTACGGCACTGTATACTTTGTCTTGGATTGGTTTTACGAGTTCCTGCCTTCTTTTGAAAAGGTCTCCCTCAAAGCCAAAGCGCTTTTTTTGAAGGTCTCTCAGTTCTTTTTCCTTGTTGAACAGGTCATCCTCCCTTTTTTTCAACAGGTCTTCGCTCAACATCACCTTCTCGGATTCAAAATTCCTGTAAAGCTGATCCAATGCGGCCTGCTTTAGGTCAATCTCCTGCTGCCATTGGATACTGAAAGCATCAAGCTTTTTCTGTGCTTCAGTGTATTCAGGCATTTTGCTGAGGATATAACGGGTATCAATTACAGCATAGCGTTGTGCAGTTGCCGTGAATCCAAGCACTGCAGCAAGAAGAATAAGCAACGAAAGTTTTTTCATGACTTGCTTTTTAATGATATGCCCATCAGCCAGGTGAAGGGCCACCAAGGTTATTCTGGCTCAAATCCGAGCATGAAGGTGAATCGGCTTGCGTCTTTCAGGCGTCCGGTATTGGTAATCCTGTCCAACCCAATGCCATAATCAAATCCCAACAAACCAAACATGGGAAGGAAGAAACGAACACCAGCACCCATCGCACGCCTTAACCTGAATGGATTCCATTCCTTGAATTCATACCATCCGTTTGCTGCCTCATAGAAGGCCAATCCGTAGATTGTACTGCTAGGATTGGTCACGAAAGGATAGCGCATTTCAAGGGTATACTTGTTGAAAATCGTAAAATAATTCTGTGCATTCTGCTTGTCGGGGTTGATGGTTGGGTCAGAATTGTCATAGACCGGATAACCCCTGTGGGCAATGATATCGTAGCCAAGCACACCAAAATTGTTCGTAAGACCGGCGTCTCCCACCTGGAAACGCTCGAATGGAGAGATGGGCACATTACGGTTGTACCTGCCAATGAAACCATATTTTGCTGCCATGCGCAAAACGAATTGCCTGCTCTTGTCTTCACCCGCAGGTTTGCCGATGGGCACAAACCATTCTCCGTTGAACCTCCATTTGTGGTATTCCACCAGCTTGAATACATCGGTCTTGTTGACACCATTGATATAGGACCATGGCGGCGTAAAGGCTCCACTGAGCAAGAAATTGGATCCGCTGCGCGGGAATATCGGCTGGTCAATGGAAGTACGTTGCAAGGCAAGCTTGAGGTTGAAGTTGTTCGAAACACCCGTTGAAAAAGAAGGGAAAATTGAATAGTTCTTCGCCTTGTACTGGATATAACTCAATGAGGTAACCAAAGAGAAGAAATCGTCTGGCCATTTCAACTGCTTACCCAAAGCAAGGGTTACACCCGAGGTGCTGAGGAAAGAGGAGTCAGCAAAGGCCCTGTCATACAGTCCGGTATATGGATTGTACGCATTGGTGAACTTGGTGTTGAATACGTTGAAAGAGAATGAGTTTCTTTTCTTTCCACCCAGCCATGGCTCAGTGAAGGAGAAATTGAGGGAGCGGAAGAACCTACCGTTTGATTGGAATCGAAGACTCAGCTTCTGGCCATCGCCTGTTGGCAAAGGATCCCAGGAGGTTTTCCTGAAAATATTCTTGATGGAGAAATTGTTGAAGGTTACACCCAGGGTACCAGTCAAACCGATGCCACCGCCCCATCCTGCACTGAGTTCCAACTGGTCAGAGGATTTTTCCTCAACAGTGTAATTGATGTCAACCGTACCATCGTCTTGGTTGGGAACAGGCTGCATGCCCAGCTTCTCCTGGTCAAAATAACCAAGGTTGACAATTTCACGCTGCGAGCGAATCAGGTCGGAACGGCTGAATTTTTCACCCGGTACTGTACGGAGTTCCCTCCTGATTACATATTCTTTTGTCTTGTCATTTCCCGTGATGTTCACATTCTTGATGGTTGCCTGAGGCCCTTCAGTGATGCGGATTTCATGGTCAATGGTATCGTTGTAAACAGAGGTTTCTACCGGATTGACGGAAAAGAAAAGATAACCATCATCCATGTAAAGGGAGCTGATGTCGCCGCCTTCTGGAGAGAGTTGTTTTCCCAATTTCTTGTTCAACACGTCAAGATTATAGGTGTCTCCGCGGCGAATGCCGAGCAGGAGATTCAGGATGCTGTCAGGGTATTTTGTATTTCCCTTCCAGGTCATCTTTCCGAAATAATATTTGCTGCCTTCGTCCATTTTCATGGAGATGTTGAGGCGGCCCTTGGGATCATAATACTGCGTATCGGCAGCAATGGCAGCATCCCTGTAACCCAGTGAGTTGTAATACTGAAGGATTTTTTCTTTGTCTTCCAGGTATTTCTTCTCATTAAATTTGGCAGAAGAGAAAAGCTTGAACCTGAACCANGGATCAATGAAATCCTTGATTTTGGTGGGATGCAAGTAGCCTTTTTCCTGGATGAACTCTTTGAATGATGTGGAAGGAATTTCTCCGTAAGGACTGATGGCACTGTCTGGATAAAGGGTGATCCGGGTAGTTTCTTTGGTGCCTTTTAATTTCTTTTTGAGCTGAACGGCTGAGGCGGCCTTGTTGCCAAAAAAATGGATATCTGAAATCCTGACCTTGCTTCCTTTTTGCACATTGAAAGTAAGAACCACTTTTTCAGGAGAGTTGGGATCAGGAGTTTCATCGATAACCACCGCCGCACCCTGGTATCCTTTGTCGATGAAATATTTGACGATATTTTCCTTGGCAGACAAACGCATGTTGTCTGTAACAACACGGGTCTTGAACAGTCCTACCTTGTCTTTCAGCTCATCTGATTCCGTTTTCCGGACGCCCTTGAACTTAAAATCAGCCAGCATGGGCCTCTCCACAGCATCGATTTCTACCCAAATATTGTTGTCTTCCAGCTTGGTGATGTAAACGTTGATGTTGGTGAACATGTTCTGGGACCAGAGCTTGGCAATGGCCTTGGCAAAAACATCCCCTCCAGGAAGGGTTACTTCATCACCCACTGCCATTCCGGAAACGGATACAACAATTGCAGCATCAAAGGCCTTGTTTCCTTTGACCTGAATATCAGCAATGGTGTATTTGCGGGGATATTTGGCAGTATAAATGGCCAGCAATGCCGGATCAACCGAAGTTTTGGGAAGGGTATCGTTTTGAGCAACAACGCTGTCCGAAAACACAAGTAAACCAAGTAATATTAACAGCGTAGAGATCCTCTTCATCCAGTTCTTTGTTTCGGTGGGCAAAATAACGGGTTTTTGTCTAATTGTTTGTTAAACCGTCAATTATCTGACTACTTGTCTTCCCAAAACGCCTTTCGCGCTTCTGAAAATCAAGAATCGCTTCATAAAGGTTCTCTTTTCTGAAGTCTGGCCAGCGTGTTTGGGTAAAATACAGCTCGGCATAGGCCAGCTGGTAAAGCAGAAAATTACTGATTCTGTATTCGCCGCTGGTGCGGATCATGAGCTCCGGGTCAGGAAATTCACTGGTAGAAAGGTATTGTTGGAGCGTATCCTGGGTAATCGCCGCAGGGTCAAGCTTGTCTGCCTTTACATCTTCCGCAATTTTCTTTACTGCATTCACCAATTCCCAGCGTGAACTGTAGCTGAGTGCCAGCACCAGGTTAAGGCCTGTATTTTGGGCAGTCAGGTCAAAAGCTTCCTGCAAAGCATTTTTGGCATGGTCCGGCAGCATGCCCAGTTCGCCAATCACGTGCAGCCTGATGTTGTTTTTGTTGAGAATGGGCACTTCTTTTCTGATGGTTTCAACCAGCAATTCCATCAATCCGGTAACTTCTTGTTCCGGTCTGTCCCAGTTTTCTGTTGAGAAAGCATACAATGTAAGGTACTTAACACCGAGCTCTGCGCTGCCTTCCACGATATCCCTGACACTGGCCACCCCATGAAAATGGCCAAAAAGCCTGTCCTGGCCTTGCTCTTGCGCCCAACGTCCATTGCCATCCATGATGATGGCGATATGCTTGGGAACGCGCTCGTTGTCTATCAGTGCTCTTAACGACATGGGGTGCAAAGGTACAATTTTTTAGGGAGTGTTCGGCTTTGCACACTTGTAGGAGCTGAATGAAATGGAAATCGCCAGTTCTGCAAACAGGAACTGGTCTTTTTGTTCGCTGAAACCTCTTTGTTTGCCGGCTACGCCGATGCGGGTTCCTGTTTCGTATGATCGGTCTTGCAAAAGATAGGCTGGATTGTCTTTCCCATTGACCTGAGCGGGAAAAGCTTTCTCTCCAGCATAGGTCATGCTTACATCATCAAGATAATCTGTAGAGGTAAANCGGTGTGAAATCTCGAAAGCCAGGTTGATATTTTTTCCGAGGTTGTATTTGATGCCCATCCCCAGTGGAAAAGAAAAGGCCTGGTTGCTGTAAGGCTTTCGCTCAGGGTACAATGGATTTCCCTGCCCTTCTGTACCCAATTTGCGCAGGTAATATTTTTGACCATCAAGGTAGGTATAGGGATCATAATTGAAGGTACCAATGCCCAATGTGACATAAGGCGTAAANGCATAGTAAGGATTCCCNGGGATGAATTCAAAAAAATTGAAATCGCCTTGGGCAGACATCTCCCAAATTTCTGAGCGAAAATTAAGGTTCCTTCTTTGCTGGAATTCGATCTTGCTGAAGGCATCTGCGTAGCCCACTTCTGCATAGTGTCCACTCAAACGCAGTGCAACATAGTTTCCGAATTGCTTTCTGAAAAACAAACCCAGCGCGGGCTTTGATCGTTTGAAATCGTTTCGGTTGTTCATGTCACCGAAATACTGTGCCGCACCAATAGAAATACCCAACTCGCCCTCCTGAACAATGGCATTGTTCTGTGCAAATGACTGCACAGCAAAGCAGGTTGTGAAGGTGAGGATGGAGAGAAATTTTAGCATGACAATGTAAAATAACCCGATTTGGAATTCGTTTGCGTTAAAGGAGCTTTAAATATCTACCTGTTCCTTGTATCAAATCCCCAGGTCAGTTTCTCCCTGATTGTTTTTAGGAAATTATTCTCGTTGAGCCTGATAAGATTGAAGCAAAATTGTTCTTTTTTGACNGCCAACTGAACGTTCTTGTCTACCAGTTCTTTTCTTGAATCGAGGGTGCAAATAAAATCATCCACCCTACCTTCTACCTCAAAAGATATCACATGGTGGTTGGGCACCACGATGGGCCTGATGTTGAGGTTATGGGGAGCAATGGGGGTGATAACGAAACTCTCACTGTCTGGAAAAATTACCGGGCCATTGCAACTCAATGAATAGCCTGTAGACCCTGTAGGCGTTGATACAATCAACCCATCTGACCAAAAAGTATTGAGAAACTCCCCGTTGAGGTAGGTATGTATTTTGATCATTGGGGAGAATTCACGCTTGTGAATGGTGAATTCATTGAGGGCAAAAGGCTCATTGCCAAACAAAGGTATACTGGCATCCAAATGCAACAAACCGCGTTTGTCGAGCACATGGCTTCTTGCCTTGAGCGATTGCACAGCTTCGTCAATATTGTCTTTACCCAGGCTTGCGAGAAACCCGAGTCTTCCAAAATTAATGCCCAATACAGGAATCAATTTATCGCGCACCAGACAAACGGTATCCAACAGCGTGCCATCACCACCCAGTGAAATCAAGGCATCAAAAGACTCATCAAGATCATTGGCATCAGCGAAAGACTGAAGCCCGACTGGTTGCACATAGCGGGTTGAAAGTTCTTGTTGGAACTGGTACTTAAGTGCACTGTAAATGACAGGAGAGATGCCGGCATTGAGCAGGGCCTCAGTGAGGTTGATCAGGTCTTGGGCCTGAACGGTTTCTCCTCCCCTACTGTATATGGCTACTTTCATGATGCTACAAAAGTAACAAATGTTTGGCCGATAGCCCTGTTTGGAGATTTTTCTACTAATTCCTTGAATCTGCCTTGTGTATAAAAAGCCCGTTCTGGTTCAACTGATTGAAACTGTATTCAATGCGCAGCACTACATCATAGATGCTGATGATATCCAGCCCAATTCCACCTGTGTACAACAATTTGTTGTTCAGCAAATTGAGGTTATGGTTGTTTTTGCTGTAAACATATCCCAGGTCGCCGTAGGCTTTGATATAGAACCTGAAAGGAATGGCTGCATAGGTTTTGGAGCGAAGACCGGTCTTGAATTTATAGGCCAAAAACTCCTTCCCCACNGTGTTGCGGACAAATCCACCAGCAACTCCATCTACCACATAATATTCTAAACCACGCAAATAAGCATCGTTGTAGCCTAGCATGAACTGATTGAAATAAGGTTGGTCAAATGGAACCCTGATGTGGCCTTCTGCAGTGGTGTTCAAGTAAAATTTATGGGGAAGAGAAAAATATTTACCTACATGAATGGTAAGCTGTGAAAGATTCACCTTGTTGTTGATTCCTCCTCTGCGCAGAAACTCAACTTCAATGGTTTTTCCGCTGGTGGGGTAGGGTATATAATTGACATCGAAATATTGGTAAGTATACCGCAATTCTGGAAATGAAACCCTGGTTGCTGAAGATCCGAAATAGTTGCTGTTCAATGCTGCAACTGTATCTGCAATAGTTTCCATCTGATAACCCAGCTTCAGGTAATGCCGTGCGATAGATCCTTTGCGGTATGAGTAAACACCTCCAAGATAAACCTGTTTTCGGATAAACTTGTTTTCATCTTTGTAGAATGCTTGCTTGTTATCAATGGTATTGTGGTTGATTTCCCGGTTGCGGGAATAGGAAACATCAAATCCCCATCCATGCCTAAGAGAATTATCAGAAAACGGATTGTAATATTTCAAAGTTGCCCTCTGTGTATAGCCATTGACCAACCATATATTGAGCTTGTCATTCCTGCCTGTGATATTTTTTCCTAAAAATTTCAGCCCATAGTTCAAGCGGTCAGGATTCAATCCAAAGTCATTCAACCATACGTTCCAGTTCCTGTCTGCAGGCTTGAGATAGGGCAGTGGGAAATAATACCAACGCTCTTTTACATCAACAAAAATATCCAGGGAATCATTGTACCAATTGGTGAAACTGACGCTGGCATCCACGAAAAGTGCAGTATTCATGAGGTTTTGACGGCTCCTTTGCAATCCGGACAGCATGTCTGAGATGGAGTAGGGTGTATTTTTTTGAAAGACCAACTCTCTTGCAACAATATAGGGTTTGGTCTTTTTGTTTCCCTGAATGATGAAATTTCGGATAATCACATGTGACGACTTCAAAACGGCATCATCCTGGTGTTCAATATCCACTTGGTCCTGCGCTTGCAGAGAACAATTGAAGATGAACAATAGCGAAAAAAACTTCCGCAGGATTATCATGGGGTTGATCAGTTAGCGCACAATACAAGCTTACAAATTCAGGTAATTCATCAGATGGTCCAGGTTATTCTGCAGGGAATTGTCATAGGATTCATCCCCATAGTAATAGAGCACATTGTATTCGTGCCGCTGGAAAGTAGCAACAACATCAGAAACTTCTTCCTTGTTGATGCGCAGCACAACCTGCATCATTCCGGTATGTTGATCCTGGATGGAATTCAATTGCATGATCATGGCATCGTTGGACTCTACCAGGCGGTTGATCTCTCCTGGTGCATAGTCATGCCTGGGTACCTCCAGCACTATCATTGATCCGGATTCTGAGACACCAGACAAAAGGGAAATCTGGTCCAGCATTTTTGCAGTGCCGATGACGCCTTCCCACTCGTTCTTTTCATTGACCACAGGAACCTGATCAATGTAAAACTTAGACCTTACGCGGAGTGCCTGCAAAAAATGGTCTCCCGTTCTCACCAAGGGTTTGATAAAGCGATGCTGTATGGAAACGACTTCTGCTTTGGGGTCGGTATCCTCCAGTTCATCAAATGCAACCATGCCAAGGTATTGCAAACCATCCAAGACCGGAATATGTTCAAGCTTGGCTTCATCCATCATCTCCATTGCATGACTGACCGTGTCGTGGAGGTCTACGGTAATTATGGAGGATTCAAGAAGTTGGCTGCAGTAGGTCATGTTCTTTATTGAAAGACCAATATTACTCTTAATTGGCTGCAGTTGTCTCTAGTTTTTGTAAAAATTGTGCAAGAATTACGTTAAACTCGTTTGGCACCTCCATCATGGGGGCGTGACCGCAGTGATCAATAAAGTGTAACTCACTGTGTGGAATCAGTTTGTTGAACTCCCGACCAACAAATGGTGGTGTGATGCTGTCATTGTTTCCCCAGATCAGCAGGGTTGGCAATTTGATCTGGCGTAGCTCATCCCCAAGGTTGTTTTTGATGGCGGAGCGGGCCAAAGAGATGACTTTCAAGGTCTTCATCCTTTCATTGACAATCTGGTATACCTCATCCACCAATTCCTTGGAAGCAGTGTTGGGATCGTAGAAAGTCATTTCTGTCTTCTTTCTGATGTATTCATAATCGCCACGCTTGGGATAGGTGTCACCCATTCCATTTTCGAAAAGACCAGAGCTTCCGGTGAGTATCAACGATTTTACTTTGGCAGGAGTTTTGAGCACGTGCACCAAGGCCACATGGCCACCCAACGAGTTGCCAAGCATGTGTATTCCCCTATAACCACGGTGATCAATGAATTTGGTCAGGTATTTTTCCAAGCCACCCACTGTGGTGTGCAGCAGGTCAAGCTCAAACAAAGGCAAAAGCGGTACAATAACCTGATGGGTTTGGCGAAAATGGCTGATGATGCCAGCAAAATTGCTCATGGCACCAAAAAGTCCATGCAGAAGTATCAAGGGTTCTCCCTGCCCTTCTTCAATGAACTTGAACTTTCCATCCACTTTGACTTCGTATGGTAGACTCATATATATCTCCGAAACAGGATATTAAAATGGTAAAATTGCTTTGAACTCTGACAAAGAAAAGTAAAATGCATGATATAACCCACTACATGAGGGGAAATGGGCACCTTACTATCTTAAGATTATGACTCTTGTTTAATCATGCCTTTTGCATCATTAAACAAGTTTTTGAGGGCAGGCATCCATTCACTGAAATGGGAGACCAGCCAGTGGCCGTATTTCATGAGGTAGTTGAGTGATTTGGAGTCGGTTGCCTGACCTTCCCCCATCAGCCCGAAACGACTGCAGTAGACAAGGATTACTGAGAAAAAAGTTACGTAAATGATGGCCATGACCAAGATACCGAGAAACCTGTTGACCAGGCCCAACAACATCAGTTCGGCTGATTTTTCGATGAGCTTTCCAACCAGCCTCACGGCAATGATGCCTGCAACCATGACCAAAATGAAAGCCAAAAACGAATACCATTTGCTATCACTGTCCGAATGTGACCTGATATATCCTTCGACTGTGCCTGAAAAATGAAATGCAAGGGCCAGTGCTGCGAAATAAGAGATGAATACAAAAATGGCCATGATAAAGCCCTTTGTCCATCCTTTGTAGACAGCCAGTACGAGGAGAATGAGGAGGAGGATGTCGATGATCATTGCGGCGTCAACAACTCTTTCACGATGGCCGAAATTGCCTTCCCGTCTGCCTTTCCGGCCAATTGCTTGGATGCAACGCCCATTACCTGACCCAATCCGCTGATATTGGTTACCCCAAGCTGGCTGATGATGGCTGCAATGATGGTTTTCAATTCTGCCGGATCGAGTTGCTTGGGCAGGTATTGCTCAATCACTTCTACTTCTTCTTTCTCTTTTTGGGCAAGGTCTGCACGGTTCTGTTGCTCAAATATGTCAATGGAATCCCTTCTTTGCTTGACAAGTTTCTGTAACAGTTTCATTTCTGTATCCTCAGACAAAGTTTCTCCAGCACCTTCGGCAGTTTTTGCCAACAAGATGGATGCTTTGATGGCGCGAAGGGCACGAAGTCCTTTTTCGTCTTTGGCCAGCATGGCCTTTTTCAGGTTGTCGTTGATGGTTTGTTCGAGTGACATATAGTATGGGTTGTGGGAGGTTAACCTTGTTGTTGTTCTTGCATTGATTTTTTGAACTTGTTGTAAAACTGCTTGGCAAAATCCTTCATCTCGCCTACCAGTGCCTGCTGGTGGGTGGCGCGGTCAAATGTATCGGCCATGGTCATCATGGTCTGGTAGTAAAAATCAGCCATCTCATCCACCATCATCTCTTTGGTCCAAAGGTCGATGCGGAGGGCAGCCCTTTCTTTTCCATCCCAGAAAGAAATCATGATGGCTTTTGCGTCCTGCTTTTCTTCTGAAGAGGATTGGCTGGCGTTCCAAAGGATCTGATGGGGAATCTTTTGATCATCAAGGGTTACATCTATTGATATGGTCGATTGTGTCATTGTTTTGATTTGATGGCAAAGTTAATGAATTAGAGGAATCCCAAATTTCAGATCAGTTGATCAGCATTAATTTGGATGAGATCTACGACAAAGCATTGTAATGCCTGATATCGTTAAATGCGATTGTTAGTGTATTAGGCTGAAATCCAACTTGGTCATCACCTCAACAACCCAGTTCCAATCATCTCAGACCGCATCTGCTCATCGTTGTATATACGGATCAGCTTGTCACCGATGTCTTGCGGATCTTTTTCATTGAAAAACATACCTGCCATGCCAGTAAATTCAGCCATGCTGCTGTTCTCTGCAGTTAGCACAGCCACGCCAGCTTTCATCGCATTGACCACGGGTATGCCAAATCGTTCGTACCGGCAGGGATGCACCATGGCATATGCAGCACTGATGATGGAAGACTCGTCAACCGGCAGCAAATGCTCCATCAACAATACATCATTCCGGTACTTGTAAGACTCTAGGTCTGTNAGGATATTGGCAGAATATTCACCCTGGGGGCCAGCCATTACCAGTTTCATGTTGCTGCCTATCCTTTTTTTAAAAATGGAAAATCCTTTGAGCAGTTCAATGATGTTGGCAGCTGGATGAATTGGTCCTCGGTAAAGGAAGTAGGCATCCCCCTGGGTGAATTGATAGCGCACCACATCACGGGCATCTTCATCAGTAGGTCTGTGCAGTTCTTCTGCCACTGGGGCAAGAACACTGATCTTGTCCCTCACCTGAGGGAAATATTTAAGGACTTCGGTTTTTCTATGGGATGAGAAGACAAAAACATTCTCGGTAGTTTGGACAGATTTTTTCAACCATTTGTTTTCCCGGTAGGAATCCCAAAACCCAACCAAAGATCCTGTTGCACGATGATAAAAATCATGAATGACAAGATCATTTTCCCCGAGATTCAAGGATGTTGCGTGGTGCAGGATGGCCTCGTATGCTGGCGGTATGGATGACTTGAAATAAACGTTCGGCATACCGCAAAGATAAGACCAGACTTCTTCCAACAACCTATCTTTACACCACAAATGGCTACAATGAAAAAAGCAACACAATACATCCACGCCGGAGCGCATCCCGACCCGAGTACCGGAGCCATCATGACACCAATTTACCAAACGTCTACCTATGTGCAGGAATCACCTGGCGTGAACAAGGGATATGAATATGCCCGCTCACAAAACCCCACCAGACAGGCACTGGAAGAGGCATTGGCGGTGATTGAGGAAGGCAAATTAGGACTGGCATTTGGCAGTGGTGTTGCTGCAACAGATGCGGTGATGAAGCTGCTGAAACCAGGAGATGAAGTGATTGCCGCCAGCGACATGTATGGTGGAACCTACAGGTTGTTCAGCAAGATATACAGCAAATTCGGGATTGTTTTTCACTATGTAGACATGAGTGTTGTTGACAATATTGAAGCAAAAATCAATCCAAATACAAAACTGATCTGGGCGGAAACGCCGACCAATCCGTTGATGAACATTGCAGACATCAANGGCATTGCCTCCATTGCACAACGGCACAAGGTCTTGCTTTGTGTGGACAATACTTTTGCATCNCCTGCGCTCCAGAACCCGCTTTCGCTGGGCGCAGACATCGTGATGCATTCTGCTACAAAATACCTCGGTGGGCACAGTGATGTGATCCAGGGTGCATTGGTGATGAACGATCAGGCCTTGCGTGATGAATTGTATTTTATCCAAAAAAGTTGTGGCGCAGTACCTGGGCCGATGGATTGTTTTCTGGTGCTCAGGGGCATAAAAACACTCGGCATCAGGATGGAAAGGCATTGCCAGAATGGTGCAGCCATTGCCCATTTTCTCAAGGCCCATCCAGCCGTTAAAAAAGTATACTGGCCAGGTTTTGAGGATCACCCTGGACATGGAATTGCCAAAAGCCAGATGAAGGATTTTGGTGGGATGATCAGCTTTGAATTGAAGCTGGATACCATGGAAGCAGCGCGAACACTGCTTTCCAGCACCAGACTTTTTTCATTGGCCGAAAGCCTGGGTGGCGTTGAATCTCTGATCAACCATCCAGCCAGCATGACGCATGCTTCCATTCCGAGGGAGGAAAGAATCAGAAACGGATTGGGGGATACCCTGATCCGCTTGTCAGTCGGTATTGAAGATGCAGACGACCTGATTGCGGACCTGGACCATGCCATACAATTGGCGATAAACACTTAAGATTTTTGCCGATTACCAACCATTGGACCATTTTTCAAAAAACCTAACTGCCCTGAGCTTGAGCACATGAACAAAAAAGAATTAGCGGCTGTAAAGTCTTTCCTTGACAGGGAATTGAAGCGGCACAACCAACAGGGTTTCATTGAAAAGGATCCGATTTCCATTCCCCACCGTTTCAGCC
>Ga0063231_10000217_pt1 | contig 15387 bp, 12 predicted proteins | sample LauGreSu1BDMLBSD_2_FD_56231 | JGI IMG/M metagenome (GOLD analysis project Ga0063231, IMG submission 56231) | Freshwater lake microbial communities from Lake Michigan, USA - Su13.BD.MLB.SD v2 (version 2) | ecosystem: Environmental > Aquatic > Freshwater > Lake | place: Lake Michigan, USA...
AGCGGCACCAACCCTGTAGGTCTCTTTGCACAAGCGTCTTGGAATAACCCAACGGGTTGCCTCACCCTTCGATTCAAATCAAATGGTGCCAATGAAGGCACAGGTTGGGTAGCAAATGTCGCATGTGGCAATCCGCCGCAGCCTATTGTTCCGCATGTTGAGGCCTTCAAAAATGGTGTTGGCGCCAACATCATGAACCCCCTCGACACCGGATTTGTAGACCTTTGTCCCGGCGACAGCGTCTTACTTAAAGCACTACCCGGCTTCCCGTACTCGTTGGAAAATACGAACACGGGGTATTCTCAAACGAACAACAACTGTACTTTCACCTGGACAATCGGCGGTGTCGGGCAATTTACTGGAGACCAAATCTGGTTTACGCCTAATGCCAACACTGGCTACTACGTAGACCTCGCAGTTACTGACCAATTCCCGCAAACCATCCATTCCAATTTCAAAGTTCGGGTATCAATTCCACCTATTTTTGCGGGAACCGGTCCGCTAGAAGACACCGTTTGTTTGGGTCAAAATTCTTATCTCGTGGGAGGGGTAACACCTCAAGACACGGTAGGTATTGAGATCCCTGGTGGAACTTTCCAAATTGGCGGAACTTTCGCTGGTCTCACCTTTTTGCCAGATGGCGCAGGCCAAATGTACCAAACAAATATCCCGATGTCAGGCTTTGACTCTACGGCCGTGATCACCTCAGCTGCTGATATCCAACAAATCTGTTTGGATATTGAACACTCCTACATCGGCGACATCGAAATCGCACTTACCTGTCCAAATGGCACCACTGTATCCTTAATGAATGCCTATAATCAAACGCCGTTTGGTTGGGCTGAACTCGTTCCGGGTGGTTGTGGCAATGGTATCGGCACCTTCTTGGGCAATGATACCAATATCGATGGTGGCAATCCAGGCTCACCTGTCTGGACCTACTGCTTCTCTACCACCAACAATACTTTCAATACGATTTGTGCCGAAAATGCGGCAGGCAATACCATCATCAACGACTACGGTTTTGCTTCTATGAATCCGAATGGCGTTTACCTTCCCGACGGAGACTTCAATCAATTTGCCGGATGTCCGATCAATGGCAACTGGACCATCTCTGTTCAAGACAATCAAGGTATAGACGACGGTTACATTTTTTCTTGGGGCATTTACTTTGACGCGTCTCTTTATCCAGAAAGTGAGGGCTATCAAAATTATGTAGTCACTGAAGGTTGGTTGTCAGACCCAACCATTATCTCTGGCCAGAACGATACGCTTATCGTGATCCAACCGAGTGCGCCGGGTGTTACCAACTACACCTATAGCATAACCGATAATTTTGGTTGTAGCTACGACACCACCGTTTCTTTTGTGGTATTACCCCGCCCAGCTATCTTCTCCGATACCGCAGTTTGCCACTACAGTTATTTTGTAGGAAACACCCAAGCTTATGCAGGTGGGCAATGGTATGCAATCGATACTGCTGTTCATTTCGAGCCCAATAACCTCGTCAATAATCCCGAAATCATGACCTACAATATGGGAGGCGTTTTCCCGGTCTTTTTCGTGGACAACGCATGTCAAGATACAGTTGCTGCCAGTATTGAATTCATGCCATATGTTTACATGGCTATTCTAGACTCCGCTATTTGTAAAGGAGCTAGTGTTTGGCTCAATCCATATGTCATCAATACCACGCCACTACAAAACGGTTATAGTCCACCAATTAGCGGTCAATGGTGGGATGCAAGTACGGAAGTGCCTAGATTAGCTACCGAAGCCGGAAACTACATTTACACGGCCCAAAATTCGTGTAACAGTGTCAGCGATACCGCCAATATTGTCTACAAACCCTGCGATATTACCGCACCAAATATTGTTGTGCTCTCCTCCCTAACTGGGAACGACGCATTTTATGTAGATTATCAAGGCATTGCTACTTTCAATTGTACCATTTTGAACCGTTGGGGAAATGTCATTTTCGAATACACCAACCCGGCAGAAAAATGGTATGGAACCACTGCAGACGGAACTGTAGTAGAAGAAGGAACCTACTTTTACCGCATAGATGCGACGCTAGATGGCGGAATTGAACTTCAAAAACACGGTTTTGTAGTCTTGAAGTATTAACATTGCTTATTTTTGTGGCAAAACTCTGCACATGATCAGTTTTGCCGACGAAATCAAACAAGGAATTCCAACTGTGCTCCCTGCTCCAAAAGCTTGGGATCCAGCTATCAATCATGCGCCGAAGCGTAAAGAAATTTTAAGTCAGGCTGAAAAAAAATTAGCTATAGCGAACGCGCTGCGCTATTTTCCTAAAGAGCAACATGCCCTCTTGGCTCCAGAATTTGCGCAAGAACTCCAAAATTATGGGCGCATCTACATGTACCGCTTTATGCCGGAACATCCCATTTTTGCTAGGCCAATTGACCAATATCCAGGAAAATCTGAACAGGCAAAAGCGATCATGCTCATGATTCAAAACAACCTGGATCACCGCGTTGCACAGCATCCGCACGAGCTCATTACCTACGGCGGAAACGGTGCCGTTTTTCAAAACTGGGTCCAATACCGTTTGGTCATGCAGTACCTCTCCGAAATGACAGACGAGCAGACCCTAGTGATGTATTCTGGGCATCCAATGGGCTTGTTTCCTTCGCATCCGAACGCACCGCGCGTTGTGGTCACTAACGGCATGATGATTCCCAATTACTCCAAACCAGACGACTGGGAAAAATTCAATGCTTTGGGAGTCACGCAATATGGCCAAATGACTGCCGGATCATATATGTATATCGGGCCGCAAGGAATTGTTCATGGCACCACCATCACCGTATTAAATGCCGTGCGTCGCTTAGCTAAAAACCGCGACGATATTCAAGGTAAATTATTCTTGACAGCAGGTTTAGGCGGTATGTCTGGAGCACAGCCCAAAGCAGGTAATATTGCGGGCGTTATCTCCGTAACCGCAGAAGTCAATCCTAAAGCGGCCAAAACGCGACACGAACAAGGCTGGGTAGACGAAATCATTTCAGATTTAGACCTTTTGGTTGCTCGCGTCAAAAAGGCACAAGCATCGAAAGAGGTAGTTTCTATCGCTTATCTAGGAAATGTGGTCGATGTATGGGAAAAGTTTGACCAAACAGGCGTACATGTTGACCTCGGTTCAGATCAGACTTCTCTGCACAATCCTTGGGCCGGAGGTTATTATCCTGCTGGCCTAAGTTTCGACGAAGCCAACGACATGATGGCCAATGACCCAGAAAGCTTCAAATCATACGTTCAAGAAAGCTTGCGCAGACATGCTGCTGCGGTAAACAAACACACCGCTAGAGGCACCTACTTTTTCGATTACGGAAATGCTTTTTTATTGGAATCTTCGAGAGCTGGTGGTGAGGTGATGGCTGAAAATCATATCGATTTCAAATACCCTTCATACATACAAGATATTTTAGGCCCAATGTGCTTTGATTTTGGCTTCGGACCCTTCCGCTGGGTTTGTGCCAGCGGCAAGCCAGAAGACCTCGAAAAAACAGATGCCATTGCCTGCAAAGTGCTCGAGACCATGATGGCCGAAAGTCCTGCTGAAATCCAACAGCAAATGGCCGATAACATCCAATGGATCAAAGGTGCTCAAGAAAATAAATTGGTTGTGGGTTCGCAAGCGCGCATTTTGTATGCAGATGCAGAAGGGCGCATGCGCATTGCAGCTGCCTTCAATGAGGCCATTGCAAATGGTGCAATCGGACCCGTCATATTAGGCCGTGATCACCACGATGTATCAGGTACAGACTCACCTTATCGCGAAACTTCCAATATTTACGACGGCTCGCGCTTCACTGCCGACATGGCCATTCAAAACGTAATCGGCGATAGCTTTAGAGGGGCTACTTGGGTGAGTATTCACAACGGTGGCGGAGTTGGTTGGGGAGAAGTCATTAACGGCGGCTTCGGCATGTTGTTAGACGGCTCTGCGCAAGCACAACGCAACCTCACGAGCATGCTCCATTGGGATGTCAATAACGGAATCGCTAGACGCAATTGGGCTCGAAACGAAAACGCGATGTTCGCCATCAAACGTGCCATGGAAGCAGAGCCACTTTTGAAAGTTACGCTCCCGAATTTAGTTGAAGATCAATTATTGGACGGGCTTTTTGAATAAAACCCCATTTTGGTTCGAATCAATTTTTAGGGAACGCCGTTCTTAAGAACTCACCCTTACTTGTTGGTATTTCAAAATGAAGGATATCCGCTATGGTTTTAGAGATGTCTATCATTTCTGCTTTTTCTGTTACCACAACCCCTTTTGGCGTATCTGGCCCCAAGACCAATAGCGAAATATGCCTGCAACCCTCACAGCGACAACCGTGATTGACAAACCCAGAGCGTACGCCATTTAAATGCCTTCCGTGGTCATTGGTAATGAGTAAGGTAGTTTGATCGCGCAACATTGGGTTGGCTTGAATCATTTGCCATAGTTGTGCTGCATATTGATCAGATTGTGTAATGGCCTCCAAATACTTATTCCAGTTGTTGGCGTGCCCATAGACATCTACCGCCAATAAATTGATGAGCATCAATTGTGGTGGATTTTCACTCCGAACCAATTCCGTGACTTTGGCAAAAGTTTTATCATCACGGCCATACCCAAGGCCATTGCCATTTGGTCCGCAATAAGTGCTGGCTTGGTATAAATCATGCCATTTTTTGTGCGAGGTATTCACCAAAACATCCAATTTTCCTTTACTCGCAACAACGTATGCTGCCGAAGAATCTTTACCCGTCGCTTTCAAGAAATATTGAAAAATATTGGGTTCTTTGGGCAAAGCCGTACCTGAATTTGAGATGCGCTGATAGGTTCCAGTGACAATTGCAGTGTGCCCCGGAACGGTGAAGGTAGGGCCGTTATTTCTAAAATCTGCGTAAAAGGTTCCTTCGTGTTTCAATGAGTCACATAGAATCGGACTGTATTTACAGGATGGCTCACCATAAGTTTCTGAGTAACGCGGCCCGTCAATCACTAAAATATAGACGTACTTAGTGTTGTAATTGGTTTGTGAATTTTGGGCAAACACTTGACCACCTGAAGACAAGCAAAGTAGCGCCAAGAAAATGATTCTTTCCATCGGCTAAAATTACATAGAAAACCCTAAACTAGCTGAATACCTAGATACGTTGCAATTTGAATACTGTAAGCGGTCTGTTTTCGCTTGAACATTTCAAGATATAGAACCCAACTTGCGGTAAAGAGAGTTGTTCGCTTGACTTAGTAACCCTAAGAGTTTGTATCAATCTGCCTGAACCATCAAATAATTCAAGTAGTTCGTTAGCTTGTAAACCACTAATTTGAATGGTTTCGGAAGTAGGATTTGGATAAACGTCAATCCGGGCAATATCCATTTCATTTGTTCCTGCGAGATTTGCATCGTATACAACTCTAATTGGGATGTTTTTTGTGACGGTTTGCGCCGGAATGCCATTGTCTGTAGTTTCAATTTGAATATGATACAAACCCGGTTGTACACCTGTGGCATCAAAGGTGAGGTCGAAACTGGTAAATTCATTGCTCACTGCAGAAGATTGGTAGCTCAGCGCATTCGGTTCATCGCAGGTAATGTTGGTCGTTAAAATTTGACCGATTTCTGGTGTGCTGATACCAATTGTAAAATCGACTGCATTTAAACTTTTTAGGGTATCGCCAGTATATACATCGATGGTGTCGCAGATACCACTGCTCATGATCAGTGGCGGAATATTTGAATTGGTATTTGCCAAATCAAAATAAATTTCTTGACCGTCTAAAAAATCGACTTGATCGTTCGTATTGTAGGGCCCATCAAAATTGACACCAGCTGTATCGAATTGCCCAACCTGAAAATAATTGATCCCGTTGCCAATATTGACCCCAACGGTAGCAGGTGAACCGCCAAAGCCATTTGAGCCACCCGAAGCAGAACCTGTTGTCCATTGCATGTCGCCATAGCAAAACGAAACATTGTTGGCGTTCGGTATGAGTGTGTCTAAGCCGTCGGAGATGATCAGCTGAAACGTATTGAGCTTATCTTCCATCATTGGAAAATATCCGACGTGATCCCAAATAACAACTAAAGAGTGTGGATTGACTTTGTACCATACATTTCCACCATTAGTAGACCTCGTATCTACATCTGCCCAAAAAGGTGCAATCATGTTAAATGTTGGGTCTGGAAAGGGGTAAGCAGTAAAAGTGAAATATGGTTGTGAAAACGAGATGTTGCCATTGTTATTGATGTATAAGCTATCGTAAGTGGTGCCATAAAAACTGAAAGTAAATGGCAGAGCAATGCTATTTGAATATTGGTCGTCGTTAGGAAGCATGGCTAACTGAAAAGTTGAATCTAACGGAATTAAGCAATCACACAAGCCCGTTTTTTGATCCTGCGATCCGCTAAAATGTTGGTTCACAGCAGGCGCTGCAGGCGCTACAAGTGCTGCGCCGTTTAGGTTGTTAGCTGCTTTAAGTACTTGATATTCCTTGGAATCAATAATGACTTGCTGAGCTATAACTTGTGCTAAGGAAAATAGACTGCAAAAGAAGAAAAATAGACGCATAACTTTGTTTTTGAGTAAGTTGAGTATAAAAATAAGCAAATCACAAACAAGCCCATAATTTCTTTGTTCAAATCCTTGGATGCAATACCATTAAAGTGGTAAATTTGCAGCAAACAAAGTGTTTTATTTATAATTAATCTAAATAAAAACGAGATGTTAACCGTTACAGATGCTGCCAAAAAACAGTCGCTTCGTCTTATGGAAGACGAGCAAAAAGAAGGTTACTTTATCCGCGTAGGTGTACAAGGCGGAGGCTGCTCAGGCCTAATGTATCAACTCACTTTTGACAACCAAGAAAACGAAGGCGATATGTCCTTTGAAAACAACGGCGTCAAAGTTGTTGTAGACAAAAAAAGTTACCTGTATTTAGTGGGTACTACCCTTGATTTTTCAGGAGGTTTGAATGGAAAAGGTTTTGTATTCCAAAACCCAAATGCCGATAGAACCTGCGGTTGTGGTGAATCTTTTTCTGTATAACGATGTCTAACTACACCGAAAACGAACTCGCCCAGGACCTCGAAAGCCAGGAATACAAATTTGGTTTTGTAACGGATATCGAAACCGACACAGTTCCTATTGGGCTCAACGAAGACATCATTCGCCTCATTTCTACCAAAAAAAATGAGCCACAATGGCTCCTAGACGAACGTCTCAAAGCTTTCGCTATCTGGAAAAGCATGACCGAGCCTGAATGGGCTCATGTCCATTATCAAAAGCCCGATTTCCAGGCCATCGCCTACTACTCTGCCCCTAAACAAACCAAGAAATACGAATCCTGGGACGACGTCGATCCAGAACTTAAGGAAACCATGAAAAAATTGGGTATCTCCATGGAAGAGCAGCAACGCCTCACCGGAGTGGCCGTAGATTTTGTCATGGACTCCGTTTCTGTTGCCACCTCTTTTAAAGAAAAACTCAGCGAACTCGGCATCATCTTTTGCTCCTTCTCCGACGCCGTTCAAGAACACCCAGAACTCGTACAAAAATATATGGGAACAGTGGTGCCTAGTACCGACAACTTCTATGCTGCGCTCAACGGCGCCGTTTTTACAGATGGCTCATTTTGTTATATTCCCAAAGGCGTTCGCTGCCCTATGGAACTCTCAACTTATTTTAGGATCAATGCTGGCGGTACTGGTCAGTTCGAGCGCACGCTTGTTGTAGCTGACGAAGGCGCTTATGTTTCTTACCTAGAAGGTTGTACGGCCCCTCAACGCGACGAAAACCAACTGCACGCAGCAGTAGTAGAACTCATTGCCCTCAAAGATGCCGAAATCAAGTATTCAACCGTGCAGAACTGGTATCCCGGAGACAAAGAAGGCAAAGGTGGTGTATTTAATTTTGTCACCAAACGAGGCATGTGTGAAACCAACGCCAAAATTTCCTGGACCCAAGTAGAAACCGGTTCGGCCGTTACTTGGAAATACCCTTCTTGCATCTTAAAAGGCGACAACTCCGTTGGCGAATTCTATTCAGTAGCCGTCACCAACAACTACCAGCAAGCCGACACCGGTACCAAAATGATTCACCTTGGCAAGAATACCAAATCAACAATCATTTCAAAAGGCATCTCTGCCGGAAACTCCCAAAACTCCTACAGAGGGCTGGTTCAAATTCATAAAGGAGCACAAAATGCGCGCAATTTCTCGCAATGCGACTCCCTGCTCATGACCGACCATTGCGGTGCTCATACCTTCCCATATATCGAATGTAAAAATCCGAGCGCCAAAATTGAACACGAAGCCACCACCTCCAAAATTGGTGAAGACCAACTCTTTTATTGCATGCAGCGCGGTATCAGCGAAGAAAAGGCCATCAGCCTCATCGTAAATGGCTACTGCAAAGAAGTACTCAATCAATTACCTATGGAATTTGCCGTAGAAGCGCAAAAACTATTGGCCATCAGTTTAGAAGGTAGCGTAGGCTAAAAAATATCTCAAGACCAGAACTCGACAACAATGATAAAAATAGAAAATTTACACGCGAGCATCAACGGAAAGGAAATCCTCAAAGGATTGAACCTCGAAGTAAAAGCAGGTGAAGTACATGCCATAATGGGGCCCAACGGCGCCGGTAAGAGTACACTTGCCTCCGTTTTAGCAGGTCGTGAAGATTACGAAATTACTGAAGGCAGTGTTACTTTCTTAGGCAAAGACCTTCTCGAACTCGCAACTGAAGACCGCGCAAGAGAAGGCTTGTTCTTGGCTTTTCAATATCCCGTAGAAATTCCAGGTGTGAGCAACGTCAACTTTTTAAGAACCGCCCTCAATGAAAAGCGCGCATATTTGGGTCAAGACCCCATCTCTGCAAAGGATTTTATGGCACTCGTCCGCGAAAAATCAGCGCTTGTAGAGCTAGATGCCAAACTTGCTTCGCGCTCCGTGAATGAAGGTTTTTCAGGCGGTGAAAAAAAGCGCAACGAAATCTTTCAGATGGCGATGCTCGAACCCAAACTCGCCGTGCTCGACGAAACCGATTCAGGTCTTGACATCGATGCCCTACGCATNGTTTCGCAAGGCGTTAACGCACTTAAGTCTGCAGAAAATGCAACCATTGTGATTACCCACTACCAGCGTTTGCTCGACTACATCGTCCCAGATGTAGTGCACGTCCTTTATGACGGAAGAATCGTCAAATCAGGCCCAAAAGAACTTGCGCTAGAACTAGAAGAACGCGGCTACGACTGGATCAAAGAAAGTTTGTAAGATGGAAACCACTGTCAGTAACAAACTCGATCAATTTATTGCCGATTTAAAGGCAAGCCCAATTGCAATGCCAATCGCACTGCAAGAAGCAGCACAAGGCTATCTTTTAGGACAAGACTTCCCGACTACCAAAGCCGAAAGGTTTAAATACACTAGACTTGGTAAATTGGCAGCCGCTGCATTCGATAGCGCAATTCAGCTCGATCAAACACAATTAAAAGAACATTGTGTATGCAGTGACGCCTACACAATCTTCGTGAACAACGATCAAATTATAGTGCCGCAAAGTTTACCTCTGGGTTTAGAAATCAGCTTGCTTACCGAGGCCAATACGGCGTTCCACGAGGCTAGTTTTAACGATATTTTTGGTGCACTCAACGTGTTGTACGCTCAAAATGGAGTAAGCATCTCTCTTGCCAAAAACTGCACCTTAGATAAACCCATTCAAATCGTTCAGGTGAATAGCGGAGGTAAGTATTTCTATCGACATCATTTTCAATTTGGTGAAAATTCAGAAGCTGCGCTTTACTTTGTTTCAAAAAGCACTGCAGATACCACTAGTTTTGCCCACACACATTTTCAATATGACGTCGCGCAATCAGCTCGCATCAAAGTCTCCAAAATTCAAGATTGCAGCACAGGCCATTTCGACTTTAATGAAGACCGCGCCAAACAAGATGCGCAATCCCATTTCGAAATCAACACCATCACGCTAGATGGTAGTTTTGTCCGCAATGATGCTGCCGTAAAAATCGAAGGGCAACACGCCCAAACCTATCTGAATGGCGCTTATTGGCTCAAAGAAGAGCAGCACGTAGCCAACTACACCACCATGGACCACAAAGTTGCCAACTGCGAGTCCTTTGAAACGTACAAAGGTGTAGCCGCAGACATAGCAACTGCAGTATTCAATGGTAAAGTTTTTGTGCGCAAAGACGCCCAAAAAACAAATGCTTACCAAAGCAACGCAAACGTCCTGTTGTCAGACAACGCAAGCGTTAATTCTAAACCAGAGCTTGAGATTTATGCCGACGACGTCAAATGTTCACATGGCTCCACAACAGGCCAGCTCGATGAAACCGCGCTGTTCTACCTGAGAGCCAGAGGTTTGAGTGCTGCTTCGGCAAAAAATCTACTGCTACAAGCATTTATGGAAGACGTGCTGATGTATATCAAACACGAGGAAGTGCTGAATTATATTCATCAGCGTGTAGCAGACCGCTTCAATTGGAGTTATGAAGCGAAGTCAAAGTAAGCGAAGCAAAAAGCATTTGAAGAAATAAACTGAATTCAGAAATCGTGAGAAGTTTTCAAATCCAATTGTCCTCTGATTCTATCTAAATTCCTTAAACAAAAAAAAGAGCGCTGTACCAGCGCTCTTTTTTTTGAGTGATGTAGAAACAAAATTAACCGTTGAGGGCTTCTGCACCACCGACAATCTCGAGGATTTCGTTGGTGATAGCCGCTTGGCGTGCTTTGTTGTAGCTTAATTTGAGACTTTTTTGTAGTTCACTTGCGTTATCGGTGGCTTTGTGCATGGCGGTCATGCGGGCGCCGTGTTCAGCTGCAAATGAATCTCTGATGGCTTTGTAAAGCTGTAGCTTCATGGATTTTGGCAACAAGTCTTCTACAATATCCATTTTCGAAGGCTCAAAAATGTAATCACCAGATTCGCTTTCGCTGACCGTCGGAACAATAGGCAAGAACTGTTCTGTTTCGATTGCCTGGGTGGCTGCATTGACGAAGCGGTTGTAAACCAAAACTACCTTATCAAAAGATTTGTTGAGGAACTGCGCCATGATTTCTTCCGCTACTTGAGCTACGAGCTCAAAACGCAAATCNGCNTAGACGTCTTCCATGTTCTCCAACTTTTCATTGGCATAGAATTGTGGCGTATGCTTGTAAACGTCTTTGATTTTTTTACCAAGGCAAAGCACAGCAACTTCTTTTCCAGCGTAATCTTCAGAAATAAGGGTGCCTACGCGCTTGATGATGTTGTTGTTGAAACCACCACAAAGACCGCGATTTGAGGTAATGCCTACAATCAAAATTTTGTTGGTTTCACGCTGCTCAGCGTAAGCATTCTCTGATAAATCTAGGCTCGCACTCAGGTTCTCGAGGATTTCACGCAATTTACCCGCATATGGACGCATTTGCGTTACAGCATCTTGTGCGCGTTTCAATTTAGCAGCCGACACCATTTTCATGGCAGAAGTAATCTGCATGGTGGAACCCACTGAACTGATGCGGTTACGTATTTCTTTTAGATTCGCCATTCTAATCCTAAATTAAGGCGTTAATTATGCAAATTTAGCAGCTACTTCTTTGGCTGTTTTTGTCAAAACTGCCTCGATTTCGTCTGTATATTTTCCCGCCTTGAGCGCAACAAGCGTATCGGCATGGTTGGCTTCAAGAACGGTGAGGTAATCTTTTTCAAATTCCTTGATTTTTGCTACCGGAACTGGCTGCATAAGGCCTTTCACACCTGCGTAGATGATGGCAATTTGCTTCTCTACTGGGTATGGATCACCTTCGCGTTGCTTCAAGATTTCTACGTTGCGAGCTCCTTTGTCAAGTACTGCTTTTGTAGCAGCATCTAGGTCAGATCCAAATTTAGCAAATGCTTCGAGTTCGCGGTACTGAGCTTGGTCTAGCTTAAGTGTACCCGCAACTTTCTTCATGGACTTAATTTGAGCAGAACCCCCTACGCGAGATACAGAGATACCTACGTTGATCGCTGGACGAATACCAGAGTTGAACAAGTCTGACTCCAAGAAGATCTGACCATCCGTGATGGAGATCACGTTGGTAGGAATGTAGGCAGAAACGTCACCTGCTTGTGTTTCAATGATAGGAAGTGCTGTAAGTGAACCTCCACCGCGTACTTTATCTTTTAAAGAAGCTGGTAGGTCGTTCATTTGCTTAGCGATGTTGTCATCGGCAATTACTTTTGCAGCGCGCTCGAGTAAGCGAGAGTGAAGATAGAAGACGTCACCTGGGTAGGCCTCGCGTCCTGGCGGACGACGCAAAAGAAGCGATACTTCACGATAAGCAACTGCTTGCTTAGAGAGGTCATCGTAAACAATGAGTGCTGGCTTACCGCAGTCACGGAAATATTCTCCGACAGCAGCTCCGGTCATTGGAGCATAGAATTGCATTGGAGCTGGATCTGATGCGTTGGCAGCTACTACAGTTGTGTAGGCCATTGCACCTGCATCTTCTAATTTTTTAACGATACCCGCAACAGTTGATCCTTTTTGACCAATTGCTACATAGATACAGTATACTGGCTCTCCGCGATCGTAAAACTCGCGTTGGTTGATAATGGTGTCGATGGCAACAGTAGTTTTACCAGTTTGGCGGTCACCGATGATGAGCTCGCGCTGACCACGACCAATTGGAATCATGGCATCTACGGCTTTGATACCCGTTTGAAGTGGTTCGTTTACCGGTTGACGGAAGATAACTCCTGGTGCTTTGCGCTCAATTGGCATTTCGTAAAGTTCACCTTGGATAGGGCCTTTGCCGTCGATTGGCTGACCGAGCGTGTCTACAACACGACCTACCATGCCATCACCTACTTTAACAGAGGCAATTTTACCTAGACGACGAACGGTATCACCTTCTTTAACACTAGAAGAACGACCAAGNAATACTGCTCCGACGTTATCTTCTTCGAGGTTCAATGCAATTCCTTGCATGCCACCATCAAATTCAATGAGTTCGCCGTATTGTACGCCGTTCATTCCGTAAATGCGTGCAATACCATCTCCTACCTGAAGTACCGTTCCTACTTCTTGCAATTCAGCTTCTGAGCGGAAACCTGAGAGTTGTTCTCTCAATATTGCGGAAACTTCTGCTGGTTTAATATCTGCCATGTGTACTTATTTTATTTTGTCTGTTGACGATTATACAAATTGTTGTTTAAGGCGCTTGAGTTGACTGGCAACTGAAGCGTCTATTTGGTGGTCTCCCATGCGAACGATAAAACCGCCGAGGAGCGCTGAATCGATTTCTTCCGTGATTTCTGGCGTACCAGCTACCGAAGAAGAAATTTTAGCCAAAATCGATTGTTTGGTGCTCTCTTCTAATTGCTGCGCGCTGATGATCGTGATTGGAACAATACCGCGGTGTGCTTTGAGTTGAGACATAAACTGTTTGGCGATGTCGAGCATCACAGACTCGCGACCGTTGTTGGTGACGAGTGAAAGAAAATCGATGGTTGTTTGATTGAAGTCCTTGAAAATTTGCTTGATCACGGCAATCTTTTTATCGATATTGATGAGCGGTGAATTCAAGAAAATTTGGAAGTCATGTGCATCGTTGGCTACAGCTAAAAGCTGAAGGATGTCGGACTCGATGAGCTCCACTTTATTGTGCTCAATGGCTAACTCTAGAAGAGCGGTAGCGTAACGAACAGCAGATTTGTTGGACTTCATGGATTAGTTCATTTTGATTTCACCAGCAAGTTGGCTTGCGAGTGCTTTTTGTTTGTCGTCTGAGCTGAGTTCTTGACGCACGACTTTCTCTGCAATTTCCAATGAAAGACTCGCAACATGATTTTTGAGTTCAGCCATGGCAGCAGCTTTTTCGCTGTTGATGGTCTGGCGTGCAGACTCTACAATTTTAGCCGCTTCCTCTTTAGCTTTTCCTTTTGCGTCTTCGACCATGCCAGTTGCTGCTTCTTTCGCTTCTTTCAAAATTTGATCGCGTTCTGCACGCGCTTCTTTCAAAATTTGGTCGTTTTCTGCTTTGAGTGCTTGCATTTCTGCTTTGGTTTTCTCCGCCATTTCAAGCGCCTCAGAAATGTGCTTTTCACGCTCATTGACTGCAGATAAAATAGGTTTGAGCGCAAATTTTCCTATGATAAACAATAGGCTAACGAATACGATACCTGTCCAAAATAATAAACCTGTACTTGGTGTAATTAAATCCATGATTTTTTGCAATTTAAAAAGCATTTCTAGGCCAACCGCCTAGAAATGCTTTAGTTTTGAATTATTGAGCTGCTCCGAGGAAACCAACAACTACACCAAAGAGTGCAACACCCTCGATCAATGCCGCGGCGATGATCATGGTGGTTGTGATTTTTCCAGAAGCTTCAGGATTGCGAGCGATACCTTCTACCGCTGATCCTCCAATTCTTCCAATACCGATTCCGGCGCCTAATACTGCTAAACCAGAACCGATTGCTGCTATACTACCCCACATAATTATATATATTTAAAAGGTTACTATTTAATGGTGTGCCTCATCTACAGCCGCTCCAATGAACAATGCCGAAAGCATTGCAAAAAGATAAGCCTGCAGGAAAGCCACAAGGATTTCTAAGACAGAAATAAATAAAGCCATCGGGACGGATAATAGGCCCCAGGTGGCATTTTCGTAAATAAAAATGATTGATATCAACGCCAAAACTATAATATGCCCAGCTGTAATGTTGGCAAAAAGACGAATCATTAATGCGAATGGCTTGGTAAAAATTCCAACAATTTCTATCGGAATCATGATAGGAAGCAAAGCTAATGGTACTCCGGGTGTAAAAAAGATATGTTTCCAGTAATTTTTATTACCAGAAAAGACAGTAATAACAAGTGTGCAGATTGCCAAAAAGGCAGTGACGGTGATATTTCCTGTAAGGTTCGCTCCACCCGGAAGTATTGGAATCAGTCCTAACATATTATTGATCCAAATAAAAAAGAATATGGTTACCAAATAAGGAAGGTATTTAAGGTGCTTACCATGATGGATATTTTCTTTGGCAATGTCGTCACGGATGAATAAAATAAGTGGCTCAATAAATCTTGCAATTCCTTTCGGAACCACTGCCCCATTGGATTTATAAAATCGTGAAGCCCCTAACAACAAAACGATAACNAATAGCGCTCCAAAAAACAAGGAAGCAACATTTTTGGTAATTGAAAAATCAAGTGGCTGGGTATTGTGTGGATGTCCTTTTTTGAAATGTAAATGCCCGGCAGGGTCTTCATTTTGGTTTTCTGATTGTGCTAATTTGTATATTTTTTCGTGATAGAGTGCATAACCTTTTGCCGGACCTACACCTACCATATATTGATAGCTCTTTTTGTCG
>Ga0063231_10000218_pt1 | contig 15379 bp, 15 predicted proteins | sample LauGreSu1BDMLBSD_2_FD_56231 | JGI IMG/M metagenome (GOLD analysis project Ga0063231, IMG submission 56231) | Freshwater lake microbial communities from Lake Michigan, USA - Su13.BD.MLB.SD v2 (version 2) | ecosystem: Environmental > Aquatic > Freshwater > Lake | place: Lake Michigan, USA...
ACAAATGCAGCTACCCCTTGACGGGTATTGGCTGTGTGAAAAGGGTCTATACCGATTTGGCCACGCTGGCTTGTTCGCCTTCGGGCTTAAGGGTGATTGATATGGTGCCAGGCTTGAGTTTGGAAGCTTTGTCGCAACTTATTGGTTTGCCACTGGCTTTACAGGCTTCGTCGCCAGAATAAAACACAGCGAGCCCAAGGCCGAAAGCAATGCAAGTAGGCTGAATCCCAATTGGTAATCGCCAGTGAGGTCAGCCAACACACCTGCCACCATCGGTCCGGCAATTTGACCCAAAGCAATGATGGCCGCAGACAAGCCCAATATAAGGCCAATGGCGTTGCGACCAAAATAATCTGCCCGAATGGCTTGCATGAACGGGCCGCGCAAGCCCCAAGCAACACCGTGAAAAAGACCAAATGCCATGAGCATGGTCATGTCGTTGGCAAAGGTGAGGCAAACCATGCCAAGGGCATGCGCTAGCATGCACAGGGCGGCAACTTTTCTTTTGTCAAACATATCGCCCAAAGTGGCCCCCATGAGGATGCCCACCAGTTGCGCAAAGGTCATGATCAAGATCACCCAACTGGCGGTGGCCACCGAATAACCCAAGCCTTCTTTCATGTGGGTAATGGCATGGACATTGACAGCCGACACAACAAGAAGTGCAAGACCATGGCCAATGGCAAGCATCCAAAATGCCCTTGTTTTGACGGCTTCTGCCGCTGTGAATTCAACTTGAGGAACTGCTGGCACATCGCCTGGTTCAACCGTTTTGAGTGCGGGATCAATGCCATCAACATGCTCGCCATGGTCTTCGGGCCGCCTCAAAATCATGCCCGCCATGGGGAGGCCAAATAGCAAGACCAGCAAGCCCGTGCCACCTGCGGTGTAGCGCCACCCCCAGGTTTGAATAGACCAAGCCATGAGGGGGACAACCAAGCCGCCCAAGGCCAAGCCCAAACTCATGATGGAAAGAGCCCGTGCTCTGAATTTTTCAAACCATTGAACCAAGGCAACCGACAGCGGGAAGTAACCGCTGAGGCTAGCCCCGATGGCCATCAAAATTGCACTGGTATAAAAAGTAGCAACGGCATTCACCTGACTTAGCATGAGCAAGCCAGCACTGAATAGGACCATCCCTAAGCGGATCATTTTTTGAGGACCCACACGGTCCATGATCCAGCCCAAGACGGGGCCAATGATGGCGGCTTCGACGGACTGTAATGCAGCGGCACCCGACAAAGTGGTTTTACTCCAACCCATTTCATCTGAAAGCACGGCAATGTAGAGGCCAAGTGCTTGTGTCAGAAAGGCAGCTAGCAAAAACTGAATACCACAGGCTGCGCCCACCATGCGCCAACCGTAAAAAATTTTCATGAATCAGAACAGCCAGGTTTGCGTTGAGTGTGAGGAATTGCCGAATGAGTTTAGCATTCAGCAAGAGGCGATTTAAGCCATTGACGAGCCTGTGACTAAATGTCTCAAGGGGTCGAACTTCTGGGTGCTACTTTTCACGCAACTGATGGCGCACAAAGTGAGATGCCCCGAGTNAAGCAAGCCGTAGGGCTTGTTTCACTCGGGGCATCAATTCAATCGCTGCTTGGTTTTAACTAGGCAGCGTTTGCAAACTTAGCAAACTTTGTCAACCTACCAAGCTGTTATTCAGCTTTGATGTTGTTGTCTGCCACCAGTTTGGCATATTTGCTTTTCTCGTCGGCCAAGAAGGCTCTGAATTCATCTTGGGTGCTTGCCATGGCTTCAACGCCCAATCCTGCNAAGCGTTCTTTCAGGTCTTGATTGGCCATGATTTTGACCAAGGCGCTTTGATAGGCATCCACAATGGGCTTGGGCGTTCCGGCGGGCAAGAAAACACCCCACCAGTTAACGGCAACCAAACCATTCAAGCCACCCTCAGCAAATGTGGGAATTTCTGGTGACAAAGGTGAGCGCTTTCCGCTGGTAATGGCCAATGCACGCAGACGACCCGATTTGATGTGTTGGTTGACGGGCAAGGCGTCAGAAACCATGAGGTCAATTTGACCGGCCAACAAATCATTGACGGCCAAGCCACCACCTTTGTAGGGCACACCGACCATTTTGATGCCAGCCTGTCGCATGATGAGTTCNCCAGCCAAGTGTGACATGCTGCCAGGACCACTGGTGCCGAANTTAAGCGAATTGGGTTTGCTTTTACCTGCGGCCAAGAGCTCATTTAAATTCTTGTAGGGAGAGGCGCTAGGCACGACCAAGATATTTGGACCTGTTGCCGTAAGAGAGACAGGAATGAAGTCCTTGTCCATGTTGTAAGGCACTTTGGAAATGAGTGGGTTCACAGATGCAGGGCCTAAATTGCCCACCACAAAGGTGTATCCATCGGCCGGTTGACGAGCGGCAAACTCCATGCCAATAGAGCCAGCAGCACCAGGTTTACTTTCGATGATGACGGGTTGTCCCCACACTTCGCTGAGTTTTTGTCCCATGATGCGCGCCATGAGATCTGAGCTTCCGCCTGGCGGATAGGTCACGATCAGCTTGACTGGTTTATTGGGGAAGGCTTGGGCTTGCGCTTGGGTATGAAACAAGCCACAAGCGCTCAGCACAACAAGTGAAGCTTGAAAAAAATTCTTCCACCGAGGGGCCTTGAGAAAATTCACAGTGTGTCTCCTTGTGAGGTTTATAGAAAATCTTGACTTCATTTGATTTCCTTGACGCTATGTTACAGATTCACCCAAATTTTTGATGAGTATTTACCCACGAAAAAGTGTCGATAAATGCCTGTTACTTAGGGAAAATACCAACCTGTTGAGTCCGTTCAGCACTTTAAAGTAATCAAATGAACACCAAGATCAACACAGTATGGGATAAACGCGATTTGCGCAAGGCTTTAGGTAGCTTTGGCACTGGCGTCACAGTGGTTACTTCAGGCAACTCGCAATCGCGATGGGTAGGGGTCACTGCCAACTCTTTCAGCTCGGTATCTTTAGAGCCACCCATCGTGCTGTGGAGTTTGGTTTCAACGTCACCCAATTTGGAAGTGTTTGATCAAACGGAACGCTTCGTTATCAATGTGCTTGCGCTTGAGCAAGTCGAACTTTCCAAGCAATTTTCAAAACCCCTCACTGACAAGTTTGCAGGGGTTGAATGCGTCGAGGGACTGGGCGGTGTGCCCGTGATCCAAAACTGTGTGGCCACCTTTGAATGCAAAACCGTCCAGAGAATCTTGGTGGGCGATCATGTTTTGTTTTTGGGCCAAGTTGAAAATTATGTATATGAAGGCAAAACACCATTGCTGTTTTGTCAGGGGCAGTATGTGCAGGTTGCAGAGGCCTTGCAGAGCAATTAACCACCATTCAATTTATTCGGAGTACTTATGAAATACAGCACCTTTATGATGCCTTTGCATCCCCCAGGACGCAATGTGGGAGAAACCATTGCAGAGGACAGAGAAGCGATTATTTTGGCCGATCGTTTGGGGTTTAGCGAAGCCTATGTTGGTGAGCATGTGACAGACGCCGCAGAGACGGTAACGTCTTCCATGATGTTTTTGGCAAGTCTGGTTTCAGAAACGAAAAACATCATGTTGGGCACAGGTACCATCAATGTGCCCAACTCACATCCAGCAGCCATTCGCTGCCCAAGCGGCCATGTTGGATCACATGCTTCAAGGCCGATTCATCATGGGTGTTAGCCCAGGTGGCTTGATGTCGGATGCCGAGGTCTTTGGCAACTTCGGTAAAGATCGCAATGCCATGTTTGTTGAAGGCATCAACATGGTGTTGAAGATTTGGGAATCTGAGCCGCCCTACGACTTAGAAGGAGAGTTTTTCAAGGTCTCAGTGGGCAGAACCATGATTCCAGAAATTGGACAAGGCTACATCATGAAGCCTTTCCAAAAGCCTCACCCCCTCATTGTGGGAACCGCAGTCGCTCCTTTTTCCAAGGGCGTGACAGAAATGGCCAAGCGTGGCTGGCAACCCATTTCCGCCAACTTCCTCATGCCCGAGTGGGTGAAGTCACATTGGCCAAAATATGTTGAGGGTCGTGCTGAGATTGGAGCCGTGGCGCACCCCAATGAATGGCGAGTTGCCAAGAGTATTTTTGTGGCTGATGATGAAGCCACAGCCAAAAGATATGCATTGGAAGAGGGTGGTCCCTATCACTTCTATTTCAAGCAATTGGTGCGAAAACTGTTGAACGGTGGACGCAGCAATTTGTTCAAAACCGATCCCAATATGGACGATGCATTGATCACGCCTCAATATGTCACCAACAGATTGGTCTTGGCTGGAACGGTCAACTCAGTCGTCGATCAAATATTGGCCTTCCGCGATGAAGTGGGCGATTTTGGCAACTTGCTGTATGCCTGCCACGACTGGATGGACCCAGCGCTGGCCAAGCGCTCTATGGAACTTTTTGCCACTGAAGTGATGCCTAGGGTGAACGCCGCCATTGGCCGATAATCCCGTTGCATGACCCCCCATTTTTTTTGAAGGAACATTCATGATTTTCACTTGTGCCCCAACTTGCAAGCACCCTTATCACAACCATGGCAAAGAAGCCAAGGGTGCGAAAGGCATGTTTACCTCCTTGGCCACCAAAAAATTGGCGAAACGCAAAGACGGGCATCTGAATGTGGATGTGCATTGCCATTACTTCAACCCGACTGTCGGACAAAAAGCGGCAGTCATGAAGCCTATCGAACAGGAAGTTGGGCACATTTATGCCAACCAATTGACGCGCGATACCAACGCCAAACAAATGCGTGACCGGGCTCCCATGTTGTCAGATGTGTCGGTGCGAATTCAAGACATGGATCGCATGGGCATTGACATTCAAGCAGTGTCACCCGCACCCTTTCAGTACTATTATTTTGCGGAGCCAGCGTTTGGCGCAGAACTGGCACGAGATGTCAATGAAGGCATGGCCAAGTTGGTTGCCCAGCATCCCGACCGACTCATTGGCTTGGGCACAGTGCCTTTGCAAAACGCTGATCTGGCTGTTAAAGAACTCAAACACGCCATCAAGAACTTGGGTTTGCGTGGCATTGAAATCAACACGCATGTCAATGGCAAAAATTTAACCGATCCTTCTTTGAAGCTTGAAAAGTTTTTTGCAACCGTCAGTGAACTGGGCGTTCCCTTGTTCATTCACCCCAATGGTTTTACCGAAGCCAGCCGACTTGAAAATCACTACTTCAACAACGTCATTGGCAACCCTCTAGACACCACCATCGCTGTCAGTCATTTGATTTTTGATGGCGTCATGGAGCGCAACCCTAAGTTGAAAGTGTTGCTGGCACACGCTGGAGGCTACTTGGCGCACTACTGGGCTCGCATGGACCATGTGTACGGCGCACGCCCTGATGGCAGAACGGTGATCAAGCGCAAACCTTCCACCTATCTGGAGCGGTTTTACTTTGACACCATCACCTTTGACCCAGGCATGTTGCGCAACATGATTGATCGTTTTGGACCAGACCACGTCATGTTGGGTACAGACTACCCATATGACATGGCCGAGGTTGATCCGCTGGGCTTGGTTTCTGCAGTGAAGCGCTTGCCCAAAAGTGATCGCGATTTGATCACTGGTGGCAACGCCAAGAAACTGTTTAAATTAAAGTAACAGTCCACCTTGTGGCTGCAGACCTAAGGCGCTTTGTCCATAGGCTGCAGCATGAATGTCCCATGTGAGCGCAATGTGAGTGGAAGATGCGTGGATGTCTCTGAATTGCCTCTGTAGGGGGGAGTTAAGTGACAATCCGCCTCCACCAGCAGCAGGCATAAGTGCATCAATGCTGCGAACTGCCAAATTGGTGGCAAATGCCGCATTGCGTTTCCAGCGCAATTTGGTTTCCATGCTTGGAAACTCATTTTTCTCTACGGCGTTTTCAAGATCGGTCCAATCGCGCCGAATAACTGATTCTGCAAATTCAACGCAGGCCGCTGCTTCAGCAATGCGCGCTTGAACAGGTGCCAATTCAGCAATGCGAGCTCCTGTGTAGGTGCCAGCTCGGTTGCGCATGTTGGCTGTAAATTGTTCGACAGCAGCTTTGGCAGTACCCAAAGGCACAATTGACAAAACATAGGCATAGGCTGCAAAGGTGGGCATTTGAAACAGCTTGTTGCTGTAAAGCTTGGCACCTGGCAAGTTTTGGCCAGCAGCAAAGATTTCTGCAGACACACTGAGGTGATCGGGTACAAATGCATCAGAAATCACCACTTCGTGGCTACCTGTGCCGCTCAAGCCATAGGTTTCCCAATTGTCTAGGCTTTTGTAATTGGCCTGTGGTACTAAAAAGAATCGTCTTTGAGGCGCACCCCCATTTTGCTCAGTCATGGCACCCACCAAGATCCAGGTGCAGGCATCAATGCCGCTGCAGAATGGCCATTTGCCTGTGAGTTTGTAGCCACCTTCAACAGGCACCGCTTTGCCGCATGGGAAGGCCAGGGCGGTAGCCGCCAATGCAAATGGATCGTCGCCCCACACATCTTCTTGGGCGCGCATTTCAAATTGGCCAACGTTCCATGAGTGTGAAGCCAAGTTGGAATAGACCCAGGCCGTTGATGCGCAGCCCTTGCAGATTTCTAAAGTTACGTCCATCAAAACCCCAAGACCTAATTCGGATCCACCAAATTGTTTGGGTTGCATTAACCTCATCAAACCGCTCGCATTGAGTTCCTCAATGGATTCGTCGGGAACGCGTCGAATTTTTTCGGCATGGGCGGCACGCTCGGCAAACAGAGGGGCCAATTTTCTGGCAATGCCAATGGCTTCTTCGGCAGTAAGCACGGGAGCGGTCTGAATGGCTTGAGCGTGTGAAGAGATAACGCGTAGATTCATGATTGTCCTTTAACCGTTGACTTTGAGATAAACCGAATAAAGCGATGTGGTTCCGCAGATGAAAAGTCGATTGCGTTGCACGCCGCCAAAGGTGAGGTTAGCCACCATCTCTGGTATTTTAATTTTACCAATCAGTTGTCCATCTTGTCTGTAGCAAATAACCCCTTCCGCAGAACTGGCCCACAGACGATCTTGTTGATCGATTCGGAAGCCATCAAAGAAACCAGAGGGGCATTCTGCAAGACGATGGAGGAGCCTAGCGTTTTGCCTGAGGCATCTACATCAAAGCGGCGAATGTGTTTGGGCCGATTGTGACCCTCAGTGCCACCGCTGTCGGCAATGAACAAATGTTTTTCATCGTTGGAAAAGGCCAAGCCATTGGGGTGGTCAAAGTCATTTGCGACTTGCGTCACTTCCAAGGTGTGAGGATCGATGCGGTAGACGTGGCAACCATCTTGTTCCATGCGGTCAATTTTGCCTTCGTAGTCGGCGATGATGCCGTAGTCGGGGTCGGTGAACCAAATGGAATGGTCTGACTTGATCACCACATCGTTGGGGGAGTTCAAGCGCTTGCCATTGAATTTGTCAGCCAGCACCGTGATGCTGCCGTTGTGCTCAGTCCGGGTAACGCGTCGGTTGTAATGCTCGCATGTGACCAATCGACCTTGCTGGTCTACCGTGTTGCCGTTGGCATAACCTGAAGGCTGGCGGAACACAGAAACAGAACCATCGGTGTCGTCGTATCGCATGATTCGGTTGTTGGGTAAATCAGACCACAACAAATAGCGCCCACCACCAAACCATGCGGGGCCTTCTGACCAACGGCCACCCGTCCATAGCCTTTCAACTCGCGCATGGCCTACGAAACAGCTTGCAAATTCTGCTTCGATGACCTGGAACCCACTGCCTTCAATTTCGCCGTAAAACATGGATTTCCTAAGGTGTACTTAAATTTTGCCGAGTGCTGCCAATACACGCTGCGGTGTGAAAGGCTGCACACTCACGTTGGCATTGAGGGGCGCCAGAGCATCATTGATTGCATTCATCACTGCGCCGGGCGCTCCCGCAGTGCCTGCTTCGCCCACACCTTTAGCGCCTAGCTCTGATGTTTTGGTTGGCGTTTGCACATGGGCAATGATCATGTCAGGCATCTCGCCCGCCATTGGCACCAAATAGTCTGCCATGGAGCCATTCAGCAATTGGCCATCGTCGCTGTAAATGCATTCTTCAAACATGGCGCCGCCAATGCCTTGCACAATGCCACCGCGAATTTGCTCATCTACCAGCATGGGGTTGATGACGGTACCGCAGTCTTCCACGCACCAGTGCTTGAGCAGTTTGACAAAACCTGTTTCAGGGTCGACTTCGACGTAGGAAGCTTGGATGCCGTTGGTGAATGTAAAACCATATTCACGCGGCGTGTAGTGCCTTGTCACAGTAAGCTCTGATTGAAAATTCATGGGCAAAGTATCAGGCCTGAAGTAGGCAACTCGGCCCACCTCGCTCAATGGCATCTGCACTTGTCCGCTGAGCTTGTCTAACACCATGCCGTTGACCAAATCCAAGGTGGCAGATTCCACTTTCAAAATGGCCGCGGCCACATCCAAAATGTGTTTGCGAAGTTCTTTGCCCGCCTGCAAAACCGCTTCACCGCCAATGCCTGCACCCCTTGATGCCCAAGTACCACCGCCATAAGGTGTGACGGCGGTGTCTCCTGTAATGACACGAACGTTTTCCACCTTAACGCCCACTGCGGAGGCTGCAATTTGAGTGAACACGGCCTCTGTGCCTTGACCTTGCTCAGTGACACTGACCAAAACATAGATCATGCCAGCAGGGTCGAGTCGAAGGGTGGCACCGTCCTGTGCTGAGATTCGCGCTCCCCCCACACCATAAAAAGCGGGCGAGGGATTGGTCACTTCAATCATGGCAGCCAGTCCAATGCCGCGGTAGATGCCTTGAGCACGCAATGACTCTTGTTCTGCGCGCAATCCTTTGTAGTCCATCAAGGTCATTAATTTCTCTAGACATTGGTGGTGTGAAAGCTTTTCAAATTTGACACCAGAAGGCGCCGTGTAAGGATAGGCGTCGTCGGCAATCAAATTTCTCCGCCTAAATTCTGCGGGGTCCATGCCAATTTTTCTGGCCGCTTCATCGACAATGCCTTCCGTAACAGCCATGGCAATGGGGTGACCCACTGCTCGGTACTGACATGTGACATTTTTGTTGGTGAAAACCACGTCCAACTTGGCTTTGTATTGCTTGTGTTTGTAGGGGCCGCCAGTGAGGTTGACCACTTGGTTGCCTTCAATGCCGCTGGTGCGCGGGTAGACAGAGTAGGGGCCAATGCCTGTTAAGTCAGACATGTCAAATGCAATGATCTCGCCTTGCTGTGTGCAGGCCAGCTTGATTTTTACTTTGTGCTCGCGCGCGTGAATGTCAGTTAAAAAAGACTCAATTCGGTCGGCAGAAAATTTGACGGGTCTCTTGAGCATGACCGCAATGGCAGCTGTAGCCATTTCGTCGGCATAGACATGGACCTTGATGCCAAACGAGCCACCCACATCTTTGCAAATGACGCGCACGTTGGATTCAGGGATGTTCAGATGACGCGAGAAAATATCTTGCATCATGTTGGGCGCTTGCGTGCCTTGATAGACGGTGAGTAAATTTTCGGCAGGGTTGTAGTCTGCCAAGATGCCGCGCGGTTCATTGGTCACACCAGTGTGCCGGCTAAATTCATAGACTTTTTCAACCACCACATCGGCCTTGGAAAAGGCGTCATCAAAGCCCTCGGTCACAAGCTCTCGGTTGAAGCATTTGTTGTCACCCAAATCGGGATGAATGACCACATCGCCAGCAAGCGAGGCTTCCATGTCAGTGACGGCGGGTAGCAGCTCCCAATCAACCAGCACATGGTCGAGAGCATCTTCTGCTTGCCGTCTGGTTTGGGCCACAATGGCCGCAACGGCCTCACCTTGCCAGCACGCTCTTTCAGGCGCAATGGCATATTGAGGGGCAGATCGTATGCCTTTGAGATGGCCCAAAACACCGACCCAAGGCGTGCAATATTCAGCGACCTCGCGGCCATCAAAGACAGCCACAACGCCTTTTTGTTTGCGTGCCTGCGAAAGATCCAAATGCTTGATGCGAGCGTGTGCATGAGGGCTTCTCAAATACACCACATGCACCAATCGGGGCAGTCGCAAATCGTCTAAGTAGGTACCGCGTCCTTCAAGTAATTTTTTGGCACCTGCGCGCGGCACACTTTGTCCAACGTAGTTTTCTTGGGTGTCAACACCCTCAGCTTGAAGGGGCAGTTCATGAGGGGCATTCATACCTTGACTCCTGATTCAGAAGAAGATTTGACCAAGACAGATTCGATGGCATTGACGATGGCCTGATAGCCAGTGCATCTGCAGTAGTTGCCAGAAATTAATTCGCGAATTTCATCGCGTGTAGCCTGCTTGTGATGCTTGGTAATTTCCAGCGCAGTGAGCAGCATGCCTGATGAGCAGAAACCGCACTGAAATGCATTGTGTTCTAAAAATGCAGCTTGTAATTGTTGCAATTCCCGGCTTTCAGTTAAGCCTTCAATGGTTTGTACATTTTTACCATCTGCTTGAATGGCCAAAGTGAGGCAACCGCGAACAACTTGTCCGTCAACCATGACTTGGCAAGCGCCGCAAACGCCATGCTCACAACCTAAGTGTGAGCCTGTGAGGCCCATTTCCTCACGCAAGTAATCAACCANGTGCATTCGCACTGGCACGTGGGCATCAACATTTTCTCCGTTGACCGTGAATTGTGCATGCATGCAATTTTCAGACATGTGTTGCTCCCGCTTGTATCAAAGCTCTTGACAATAGAACCCGCGATAAATGTTTTTTGGTGGCCGCGTTGGCCGATAAATCGCCAGCCGGCTGAAGGTCTTCATCNAGCGCAGCTTGGGCTTGTGAAATGGTTTGCGAGTTGATGGATTGCCCAGTCAGGGCCTTCATGGCACGTGGNGCCAAAATGGGTTTGTCGTCCATGGCCATGAAGGCCAAGGCGACATCCTGAATGGTTTGTCCCTCTAAGCTCAAAGCCAAGGCCATGCCAGCCATGGCGTAATCGCCTTTGCGGCGGGCCAGTTCTGAAAACACAAAACGTTGGTTTGGCTTGGCAATGGGAAACTCCACCCCGATCAGTATTTCATCTGCTTGTACGGCTGTTCGGTAAAGGCTGATGAAAAATTCGCTGGCCTTGACACGNCGCTCGCCNNTAGCACTTTGAATGATGAGCGTGGCATTCAAGGCCAGTGCCACTGCGGGGTACTCAGCTGCCGGATCGCCCAAAGCCAAACTTCCACCAATGGTGCCTTTGTTGCGAATGGCCAAATGAGCCACGTAAGGCACTGCTTGCGCAAGCAGAGGAATGTGCTCTTTTACGATGTGAGAAGAATCAATTTCATGGTGGGTGGTCAGTGCGCCAATGCGAATCACATTGCCATTTTGTTGTATGCCCTTGAGTGAATCAAGACCACTGATGTCGATCAATATGCTTGGGTTGGCCATGCGCAAGTTGAGCATGGCCAAAAGGCTTTGTCCGCCTGCCAACAATTGCGCGGCGTCACCATGTGTTTTAAGCGCTGAAAAAACATCAGCCATGGTTTGGGCTTTGAGGTACGAAAACTCTGGCGACTTCATTGAAAAATCCTCTTCAACATAATTGATTGAAGCATTGCTATAAAACAATGACTTTTCAATACTATGAGAGAGGCATTGAAATCACATCCGCTAATACCCTAATTGATACAAAGATTCACAAACCAAAAGGGGTGATGGCTGAATAGGAACCGTGCATTCGCAACGACCTGTCAGTTATTGGGTGTCTGACTTGCGTTGAAACAATTGCTTGAGATTGAAATTGGGCGTGAGTACCACCGCCATGGCAATCAAGATCAAAATCAGTGCTGAAATATCCGCTAGGGCAACAGACTCCCCAAGCACCAAAGCCCCCCCTGTGACCCCAAAGACGGGTACCAACATGATGGAGAGTCCGCTTGAGACAGCCGACAGTTTTCTAGCAACATGGAACCAGGCAACATAACTGATGGCAAATGTGATGACGCCGCCATACAGAATGGCCAGCCATTGCAAAAAGTTGGGCCATGCCCACTGATCTCTTTCAAATGCAATGGTGAGGAAAACGAAGAAGACAAAAGCGATGAACAAAGCCCAGAAGGTGAGGGCCACGCCATGAAGTGCCAGAACCGTATTTTTAACCATGGCATTGCCAATACCCCATGTGACCGCGGCAACCAGCATGACCCCAACACCCAGCGGGTGATTGCCCCATTGCTCATGGCTTCCCCAGGCCAGTATCAGAGCCGCCGTCATGGCCAAAACAATGCTCACAATTGACCGACCATTTATTTTTTCTCGATAAAGCAAAGCGCTGGCCAACAAGGCCCAAACTGGCATGGTGTACCCAATGATGGCGGCGCGCCCTGAGTTGAGCATGCTCACACCATAGATCATGGGCAGGTGCCAACCCACCATGTTGAACATGCTTAACTTGAAGACAGGCCATCTTTCTTTGCTGATGACAGACAAAGAAATACCTTTGAAATGCGCGTAAATTCCGATGGAGACAAAACCGACAATGAAGGTAAAAGCCCTGAACGCAGAAGGCGGGTAACTGTTGACCACAAACTTCATGATGGGGTAGTTCATGCCCCACGAAACCGTCACAATGAGAACCATGAGCAAATCTTTGGCGCTGACTTTGGCCGGTTCTGAAGCTTGACTGGTCATCTTTGAGGCAATTGAACTCGTTTGAGAATTCAACTACTTTAATCGGAATTCCACGTCTTGGGAAATGATGGCTTTTTAAGCCAACCCGTGAAACTAGTGTTTTTCGTACAAAGCGTCTAGAAGCGCTTGACCGTTTTCATATTGAGCTGCAGTGCGTTTTTCCTCTTGTCGCACCCGCCATTTGCGCATGGGTTGGCCATCTTTCAATTGCTGCAACAGGTAGGGCGCCCATTGACGCGCATTTTGCGCCGATACCAGTGGGTGAGTGGCATCGCTGCCGTGATTCATGTTGTGCGAATGAACATACTGAGCAACCACATTCAAATTGTCTGAGCCGTCGGGGTTGTGGGACACAATTTTGAAACCAGATTTTTCCAGCAAGTTGCGCAAGGTTTGGCCGGTGAAGTAAAGGGTGTGGGCTCTGAAAAACATGTAATGGGGTGAACACAAGCGCAAGGCGTTGGGTACCTCTATGTAGAGCAAACCCTCTGGTTTGAGTTTTTCGCCAATGTTGCGCAAGGCTGCAATGGGCTCGGGCAAATGCTCAAGCACATGGAACATGGAAATCAAGTCCAAAGAACGCGGCAATTCGCTGGCCAAACAATGTTGCAGAGTTCCGTTGTTGACATCGATGCCCAGCCTGTTGCGCGCATAGGTGGCATAGCCTTCATGCGGCTCAATGCCTTTGGCTTTGAATCCCAGGGTGTGCAACAAATAAACAAACTCGCCACTGCTTGAGCCAATGTCTAAACTTTGTTTTGAATGGGCAAGTTTGTCGTTTAATAAACCATCGCTGTTTTGTAGCAGCCATTGCCAGCGCTGTTGGGCATTGCGACCGGCCCTCAAAACATGTCGCAGGGCTGGCTGCACCGCAGATTTGTAAGCTTGGCGATACTGTTTTGCATACCATTCAGCCAATTCTTGATCTGTGGGCAAAGGGTCAATGCGGCCCAAGCCACAATCGCTGCAGGAAACAGTGATCAATGTTTCATTGGTTTTGCCATCTCGATTGGCAATGATTTGAGCAGAGATACCGCCACAACTGGGGCAGGGGGTGTCGGCATTCAACTGCGTGCCAGAATCTTTTTTGAGTGAGATAGAGGTCATGGGTGGCAATTTTAGGAAAGAAACGGTACTTTATTTGTCACACGCTTTTTTAAATCCACAATTAAATTGCCCTGTTTATTGTCCAATCGGGTCTTGATTTTATTGACTCATTCACTTAAATTAGCCTCCCTCACTGCCTAAAAGTGATCGCATGATCAAGTTTTTTTGCATTCTTTGCCTAATTCTTTGATGATTGTGTCGGGATTTTCTTGCGCATCAATCCGGGCGCCACGACTCGGATGAAGGGACATTGAATGATTGAGCTTTATTACTGGACAACTCCCAATGGTCACAAGATCACCATGTTCATGGAGGAGTCCGGGATCGATTACGAGATGAAGTTGGTCGACATCCGTAAGGGCGAACAGTTCAATCCAGAATTTTTGTCGATTGCCCCCAACAACAGAATTCCAGCTCTGGTTGATAATAATCCTGCCGGTCAGGGTGAAAAAATCAATCTATTTGAATCTGGTGCCATCTTGCTTTATCTGGCGGAGAAAACAGGACAATTCATTCCGCAAGACTTGAAAGGGCGAGTTGAGTGTTTGAAGTGGCTTTTTTGGCAAATGGGTGGCTTGGGGCCCATGGCGGGACAAAACCATCACTTTGTTCAATATGCGCCAGAGCCTGTGCCCTATGCCATTGACCGCTATGTGAGGGAAACCTCACGCCTGTATGGCGTATTGAATAAACATCTTTCTCAGGCGGGCCCCTACATTTGTGGCGAATACTCTATTGCCGATATGTCCATCTACCCGTGGATCGTGCCGCATGAAAAACAACGTCAAAATTTGGCTGAATTCCCCGCTTTGAAATTGTGGTTTGAGCGAGTTCAGGATCGCCCAGCCACACAACGTGCCTATGCCCTGGCAAGATCGATCAATACTGAACCCAATGTGAACGAAGCTTCAAGGCATCTGTTGTTCAGTCAAGATGCGAAAACAGTCAAGTAATGCAAATTGACACCACCTATTTTTTCTACGCAGCATTGGGCTCTGTATTGATTGGCCTTTCAAAAGGCGGCTTACCGTCTACAGGCATGCTGGCGGTGCCAGTCCTTTCTTTGGCAATTTCGCCCATTCATGCAACCACCTTGTTGTTGCCCATTTACATTATTTCAGACGTGGTGGGTGTATGGCTTTATCGCAAGAATTTCAGCTCTTTCAATGTCAAAGTTCTCATAAAAGGCGGACTTTTTGGGGTCTTTGTGGGCTGGCTCACTGCTTCGGTGATCTCTGAAGAGCTGGTTACTTTTTTGATTGGCTTGATTGGCGTTTTGTTTTGTTTGAATGCTTGGTTTAGAAAAGTCAACGATGACCCACCCAAGCCACCCCAAACTTTGCCCGGAATTTTCTGGGGTTCTTTGGCGGGATTTACAAGTTTCATTTCTCATGCGGGCGCGCCGCCTTTTCAGGTCTATGTACTGCCCCAAAAACTTTCAAAGGCCGATTTTGCTGGCACCGCAACTTTGGTTTTCGCAGCGATCAATCTCGCCAAAATATGGCCCTATCAAGACTTGAGGCCCTACCAGTGGGGCGATTTGATGGACGCCGCTTATTTGGTGCCTTTTGCCATTGCAGGCACCTTTGCGGGCGCAGTTTTAACCAAGAAAATTCCTGACAAACTTTTTTTCC
>Ga0063231_10000220_pt1 | contig 15348 bp, 10 predicted proteins | sample LauGreSu1BDMLBSD_2_FD_56231 | JGI IMG/M metagenome (GOLD analysis project Ga0063231, IMG submission 56231) | Freshwater lake microbial communities from Lake Michigan, USA - Su13.BD.MLB.SD v2 (version 2) | ecosystem: Environmental > Aquatic > Freshwater > Lake | place: Lake Michigan, USA...
ACCCCCACCGAAAGGGCCTCACGATTCAGGTTTACCTTTCCAGCAGCAGACAGTGCTTTTATTTTGATTGATGCATTCGACAGGGGGTCATACATCAAAATCATCCCCGAAGAAAAAAAGATCATTGGCTATACAACCCGCAACAGGGGAGGCGTTCCCACCAATTTCAAAAATTATTTTGTCATTGAGTGCGATAAAAATTTTGAACTGTATTTTACGGTGGATGATAAACTGCAACGATCTGCTGAAAAAGAATTCACGGGAAATCACGCGCAAGCTGTCATCGGGTTTTCAACCAAAAGAGGGGAGAAGATACAATTGAAAGTAGCNTCTTCTTTCATTTCTTTTGAGCAAGCTGAATTGAATTTGAAAAGGGAAATAGGCAACCAAAGTTTCGAACAAATCCAGGCCAAAGCCAAGGCAGCTTGGCACAAGGAAATGATCAAGGTAAAAGCCGAAGGTGGAACAGAAGAGCAGTTGAAAACCTTTTATACTTGTCTGTACAGGATGTTGCTTTTTCCACGCAAGTTTTATGAATACGATGCCAACAATGAAATGGTGCATTACAGCGCCTTCAACGGAAAAGTTGAAAAAGGCTACATGTTTACCGATACAGGATTCTGGGATACCTTTCGATCACTTTTCCCATTCCTGACCCTGGTGTTTCCTGAGTTGGACAGCCAGATCATGCAGGGTCTCGCCAACACGTATAAAGAAAGCGGCTGGCTCCCGGAATGGGCAAGTCCTGGGCACAAGAAAAGCATGATTGGCAACAATTCCACTTCCGTTATTTCAGATGCTTACATGAAAGGCATCCGTGGGTTCGACATCAACCTCTTGTATGAGGCCATGGTAAAAGGAAGCAATGGCGAGGGGCCTATACCAACGCTTGGACGCAATGGTGGCGAGGCCTACAACAAGATCGGGTATGTTCCGGCAGACAATTATGGCGGCAGTGCAGCCAAAACAATGGAATATGCCTATGCAGATTTCTGCCTCAGCGAGGTGGCAAAAGCATTGAAAAAGCCTGCTGATGAAATTAATAAATTCCGTCAGCGTGCCTTGAATTACAAGAACATTTTTGATCCTAACCATGATCTCATGCGTGCCAAAAAAGCAGACGGTTCCTGGGTGAAGGATTTCAATCCGTTTACCTGGGGCAATGAATTTGTGGAGGGCAACAGCTGGCATTACAGCTGGAGCGTTTTTCAGGATTTCGCTGGTTTGGCCAAATTGATGGGGGGAGAAAAGGTCATGGAAAACATGTTGGACAGTGTTTTTGTAATGCCTCCCATATTTGATACCAGCTCTTACAAAAGAACCATTCATGAGATGGTAGAAATGCAGGTTATGAACATGGGGCAGTATGCCCATGGCAACCAACCCATTCAACACATGCTCTACATCTACAACTATTGTGGTGCACCTTGGAAAAGCCAGCAGCATGTCAGGGATGCTATGGATAAACTCTACAAACCCACGCCTGACGGATATTGTGGAGATGAAGACAATGGCCAGACCAGTGCCTGGTATGTTTTCAGTGCAATGGGATTCTACCCGGTTTGCCCCGGTTCAAATGAATATGTGTTCGGGTCGCCCTTGTTCAAAAAGATTACGATTGATTTTGGAAAAGGCAATAAATTTGCCATCGAATCGCCCAATAATGCACCCTCTAATGTTTACATTGGAAGTGCTTTGTTGAACGGAACTCCTTACAACAAAAATTACATTAATCATTTTGATATTCAAAAAGGCGGAGTGCTTAAGTTTAACATGAGTTCTGTTCCCAACAAAAAACGTGGAGTGAGCCAAGAGGCCTATCCTTTTTCCATTTCAAAGATCTCTTTAAAATAATTTCAATGAAGATGAAGAAAGTACTGTGGTTATTTTCAATGGTAATTTGCATTTCATTTGATTTGAATGCACAGGCTGATGTGGAGAAAAAAATCCAGACCGACCTCATTCTTGCTGAGGATGGGGATGTTGTCAACNTGGATGGAGGTGTTTTCAACATCACAAAAAGTCTTTCATTGGACGGCAAGAAAAACATTGTCATCAGAGGAAAAGGGATCGACAAGACCATCCTTACCTTCAAGGACCAGACCTCAGGCGCAGAAGGCATTCGTGTGAGCAATTGTGAAAACATTATCCTGGAAGACATGACGGTTCAGGATTCCAAGGGCGACCTGATCAAGACCATGCATGTGAAGGGCATTACCTTCAGGCGCATAAAAGCAGAGTGGACGGGCAAGCCTGATGAGAAAAATGGAGGCTATGCACTCTATCCCGTACAATGCGAAAATGTGACAATAGACAGCTGTATTGCGATAGGTGCTTCAGATGCAGGCATCTATGTTGGTCAGTCCAAATACATCGTTGTAAAAAACTGTACTGCTTACAACAATGTCGCAGGGATTGAAATTGAAAATTCACTGTACGCAGAAGTATACAATAACCTTGCCACCGGAAACACTGGTGGAATTTTGGTCTTCGATTTACCAGGCTTGATNCANAAACAAGGTGGNTATGTTTCCGTGCACAACAACATCATCAAAGAAAACAACCTTTCCAATTTTGCGCCCAAGGGAAACATTGTTGCAAAGGTTCCCAAAGGAACTGGCATGATGTTGCTTGCTGCCAACCATGTGGAGGTATTCAACAACGAGATCATCAACAACAGCACCATGGGTGTTGGCATCATCAGTTATTATATTACCGAAAACAAATTCAAGGACAAGCAATACAATCCATACCCCAGTGCCATTTCAGTGCACGACAATGCTTTCGAGCGAAAGAAAAGGAAAGTACCNATGGAAGGNCGNTTTGCACAGATCTATCATTTCAAGCTGAAATTCGGGCGCAATGTTCCCCATATCGTTTACGATGGAATCATCAACCCTAAGTACCGCGATGCTGCTGGTAATGTGAAGCCTGAGTACATGATCTGCATCCAGAACAACAAGAACCAGAGCTTTGCCAACATCGATGCAGACAATGATTTCAAGAACATTTCAAGGGATGTTACACCATTCAACTGTACCCTTGCGCCCATTGTATTGAACAATAAACAATAAGAATGAATAAGGGATATGTTGCCATTGTTGTGCTGGTGTTGACGGTCACCATGTTTTCTATGTCTTTCAAGGCGGTGGAACAGTTTGCCTACAAACAACGATTGTCTGAATACGGCCTATTTGAAGGCAAGATCAGTGACCAGCAACCGATTAAAAATGTGATGCCCTATTCCCTCAACTCGCCTTTGTTCTCTGACTATGCCCACAAGCTGCGATTTGTGCAGTTGCCCAATGGTGAGCATGTGGAATACAACCCTGATTCTGTTTTTCAATTTCCTGTTGGCACCACCATCGCCAAGACGTTTTATTATTACAACGATGAGAAGGATCCTTCAAAAGGAAGGCGCTTGATGGAAACCCGCATCCTCATCCACGAGGCCAAAGGCTGGAAATCCCTTCCTTACATCTGGAATGAAGAACAGACCGATGCCATACTCGAAGTGGCCGGCGGAAGTTCGACTGTGGCATATCTCAACGAAAAAGGGGAGAAAATTTCTTTTGAATATACTGTTCCCAACATGAACCAATGCAAGAGTTGCCATGAAAGCAATGGGAAAATGACACCCATTGGCCCTTCAGCTCGACAGCTCAATGGCAACCATGACTATGCAACCGGAACAGAAAACCAACTCAAGAAATGGTCGCAGGATGCAATGATGACGGGTCTTCCCCAAGACATGTCTGTTGTTCCACAGTTTGTCAACTACAGCGATCAGTCAAAAAACATTGATGACCGCGCAAAGGCATACTTGGACATCAATTGTGCACACTGCCACAACAAGACCGGCCCTGCACAGACTTCAGGACTTTTCCTGGATTGGAAGACGACCGACAGATCAGCCTATGGCTTTTACAAGACCCCAATTGCTGCAGGCAGGGGATCGGGCAATTTTCAGTATGATATTCATCCTGGAAAACCCAATGAAAGCATAGTTTTATACAGGATGCAGTCAACTGATCCTGGCGTAATGATGCCAGAGGTCAGCAGAAAGCTCATTCACGCAGAGGGCGTAAAGCTCATCAGCGATTGGATCAAGTCAATGAAAACAGAATAATCTACAATGAAGAAATTTTTACTGATAACCTGTCTGCTTGCATGTATTACTTACGCTGATACACATTCACAGTCCAAGCCCAACATCATTTACATCCTGACAGACGATCTGGGTTATGGAGATGTAAAAGTGTACAACAAAGAAGGAAAGATCAATACCCCCAATATTGACAAGCTCGCAAAACAAGGCATGCGCTTTACCGATGCACATTCACCTTCNGGAGTGTGCACCCCAACACGTTATTCAATCATGACGGGACGCTATCCATGGAGAAGTCAACGCCCAGTTGGAGTATTGAATGGATTCAGCAGGCCACTGATGGAAAACGACCGTGCAACCGTTGCATCACTGTTGAAAGAAAATGGATACAATACTGCTGTTGTAGGAAAATGGCATTTGGGATTGGGATGGGTACCAAAGCGTGAATATGCCCATCTTTTGGCCAACAAGCGTTATGGTATCGATGCGGAGATGAATCCAGACCATGTAGACCTTGCAGCACCAATGACGGTAAGTCCGAACACCAATGGCTTCGACTACTCGTATGTTTTGCCTGCCTCACTTGACATGCAACCCTATTGTTATGTGGAGAATGGAAAACTCGTTGAACAATTGACTTCATTTACATCTGGGAAAAAGCCTGATACGGGCTATGCGGGCGCTTTCTGGAGGCCAGGGCTGATGTCGCCATCGTTTGATTTTTTTGATGTTTTGCCAGGTTTCACAAGAAAGGCAAATGAGTTCATCCAGCGCCAATCCAAGGAAAAACCATTTTTTCTATATCTCCCTATGCCGGCACCCCATACCCCCTGGATGCCCATCACAGGCTTCATTGGCAGTTCTGGTGCAGGAGAGTATGGTGATTTTGTGCAGCAGGTAGATGCCTCTGTTGGTGCTATCATGAAAACCTTGGATAGCATGGGCCTAGCAAAAAATACAATGGTAGTCTTTACCAGCGATAACGGACCCTACTGGAGAGAGGATTATGTCACTAAGTTCCAACACAAATCAGCAGGCCCCTGGAGAGGAATGAAAGGGGATGCCTTTGAAGGAGGACACCGTGTTCCATTTATCGTGAAATGGCCAGGCAATATAAAGCCAGGCACAGTTTCTGATGCCACCACCACCTTGGCTAACCTGATGTCAACTGCAGCTGAGATTGTGGGCAATACCAATACACGATACAATACAGAAGACAGTTATAGCATCTTATCCGTTTTGAAAGGCAAATCCAAATCAGTCGCCAATCAACCTGCAGTTGTTCACAGTTCTTCAATCGGTTATTTTGCCATCAGGATTGGCGACTGGAAGTTGATCCAGGGCCTTGGCTCCGGAGGCTTCACTGTTCCCAAACAAATCAGCCCCAAACCGGGAGAAGCCAAATGGCAGTTGTACAATCTTGCAGAAGATCCCCACGAAGACAAGAATCTTTATGATCAATATCCTGAAAAGGTCAAAGCACTCACTGAGATGCTGAACCAGATCCGCAATGGTTCTACCCGGGTAAACAAGACCATTCCGGAATAATTTCCAACGTTATTTGCAATTAAGGTTCAATCAAAAACTCCCTCATGGTCAGGTGGGAATTCCTGCCGTTGTGCAGGGCTGGGTGGTAAATTAACAGAAAAAAATCCCGATTATTTCTTTAATTGAATTAACTCTACTAAATTTGTAGACTAATAAAATACTTACAACAATGAGCAACCAACTAAGATTTGAAACACTTCAATTGCATGCAGGCCAGGAGCCAGATCCAGTAACCGGTTCACGTGCAGTACCCATCCACCAGACAACTTCTTATGTATTCAAAAACGCTGATCATGCGGCCAATCTGTTTGGATTGAGAGAATTCGGCAACATTTACACAAGGCTGATGAATCCGACCACAGATGTTTTTGAAAAACGCATCGCAGCTCTCGAAGGTGGGGTTGCAGCATTGGCCACTTCCTCGGGCCAGGCAGCACAGTTTTTAGCGTTGAACAATATCCTTCAGTCGGGTGATAATTTTGTCAGTAGCTCATATGTCTATGGTGGAACCTATAACCAGTTCAAAGTGGCCTTCAAAAGGCTTGGGATTGAAGTAAGGTTTGCAGAAGGAGATGATCCATTGAATTTTGAGAAACTGATTGATGAAAAGACAAAGGCCATTTATATTGAAACCATCGGAAACCCAAGACTGAACATTCCTGATTTCAAACAATTTGCTGCTCTTGCCCAAAAGCACGACCTGCCATTGATTGTAGACAATACTTTTGGTGCCGGCGGATACCTGGCACAACCCATCAAGCATGGTGCCAATATTGTGGTGGAATCTGCCACCAAATGGATTGGTGGCCACGGAACCAGCATTGGTGGTGTCATAGTAGATGGAGGAAATTATAACTGGGGCAATGGAAAATTTCCACAATTCACAGAACCTTCCGAGGGATACCATGGCTTGAAATTCTGGGATATTTTTGGAGAAGGCAATCCTCTGGGTATGCCGAACATTGCGTTCATCATTAGGGCAAGGGTAGAAGGCCTGCGCGATTTTGGTCCATCACAGAGTCCATTCAACTCTTTCCAACTCTTGCAAGGTCTCGAAACTTTGTCGCTCAGGGTTGAACGACATGCGCAAAATGCACTTGCATTGGCTCAATGGTTGGAATCACATCCCTCAGTCGATTTTGTATGGTATCCGGGTCTTGCCAGCAATCCTTACCACGAACTTGCCAAGACCTATCTCCAAAACGGTTTTGGTGGAGTGCTTCAGTTCGGTATCAAGGGTGGGTCAGAAAATGGAAAGAAGTTCATCAATGGGCTGAAGTTGGTTAGTCATCTTGCCAATGTCGGTGATGCCAAAACCTTGGCTATTCATCCTGCATCCACCACACATGAACAATTGAGTGCCGAGGAGCAGGTGAAATCAGGCGTATTGTCGAACCTGATCAGAATCAGTGTCGGTATCGAACATATTGAGGACATCAAGGCAGATTTTGAACAGTCGTTCAGCCAGGTTTTTGCCTAAAAGTCAATCTTTAGCTTACTAAAACGCAAAAGAGGCCTATAGGCCTCTTTTTTAATATCATGGGTTGATGATCTCTATTTATAACCAACCAGGTTCCTGTTCATCTGACAACCTCCACCTGCTGAACCACGGTAAGTAGTACAAGAGCTGAAAACGATAATGGATGCAAGGATGAACAACAAAACAACAGGCTTTCTCATTTAATGGGTTTTGATTTTACAAATATAGAACTCAATTTTGAGGCTTTTAGTATTTCCAGCAGTGTTTTTTTCTATAAAATCAGCATTTTAACGCAACCATCACAGTTGATTTTCTCAGAAATTCATAAGAAAATACTTACCCGCACTTATTTTTTCAGCTTATCTTGTGGCGATAATTCATCATATGAACATTGAACTCCTGAGACCAATTGTATTTCTTGACCTTGAAACGACAGGTTTGAGCCTGACACAAGACAGGGTCGTGGAAATTGCAATGCTCAAGGTTTCTACGGATGGCAGCAGGCAAATGAAACGGCGGTTGATCAATCCTGAGAAACCGATTCCTGCAGAGGTTTCAGCCATTCATGGGATAACGGATGACATGGTCAAGGATGCCCCAACCTTCAAACAGTTGGCCAATGAAATCAGGCAATACCTTGAAGGGGCAGACCTGGGTGGATACAATTCAAACAAGTTTGACTGGCCATTGCTGGCCGAAGAATTCCTTCGTGCCGGGCTGGAATTTGATATTCAGGGTAAGCGTTTGCTGGATGTTCAAAAGATTTATCACCAAATGGAGCCCCGTACGCTTTCTGCTGCCTACAAGTTTTATTGTGAAAAAGACCTTGAGAATGCCCATTCAGCCGAAACAGACATCAACGCTACCTGGGAAGTATTCATGGCCCAAATCAACAAATATCCTCAATTGGGAAATTCCATTGATACTGTGATGAAGGTGGTTGGAGAAGAGCAAATTGTAGACTTTGCCAGGAGAATGGTCATTGAAAACGGGAAGGAAATTTTTAATTTCGGTAAGCACAAAGGTAAGCCAGTGGTGGATGTTTTGAAAACCGAGCCATCCTACTACGACTGGATCATGAAAAGTGAGTTCGCGCTGCATACCAAGCTCAAGCTCACTGAAATTTTCAACCGCGTCATGCTGAAATCCAAAACATCCTAATGTCAATTTGAGAAACCACTGATTTGAAGAAGCTCGTCATTATACCAACCTACAAGGAAAAAGAAAATATTCAATTGATCATTGATGCTGTCCTCAATCTTGGTCAACAGTACCATCTATTGATCATCGATGACAATTCACCTGATGGCACGGCTGATATTGTAAAATCAATGCAGCAACTTCATCCCAACGAACTTTATCTCATCGAGAGAGCCGGAAAACTTGGCCTGGGAACCGCCTATATAGCAGGTTTTGAATGGGCATTGGCCAATGGCTATGATTATATTTTTGAAATGGATGCCGATTTTTCTCACGATCCCAAAGATCTCGAAAGATTGTATGATGCCTGTCATACGGGTGGGGCAGACATGGCAGTAGGGTCTAGGTATGTTCGTGGTGGACAGATTGAAAACTGGCCGCTGAGCAGAAAACTCATTTCCAAAGCCGGTGCGCTGTACAGCAAACTCATCACTTGGCTTCCAGTGAACGATGCCACGGCTGGGTTTGTATGCTATTCAAGTAAAGTACTGGCCGCCATGGACCTCAAATCCATTCGATTCATTGGCTATGCCTTTCAAATTGAAATGAAGTTTACCGCCTGGAAACTTGGGTTCAGGATCGAGGAAGTACCCATCACATTCAGGGACAGAAAATTTGGCGCGTCCAAAATGACCAAAGGGATCATCCAGGAAGGTATTGTGGGTGTACTCTCCATGCAAATGCAATACCTGTTTGGAGGCCTGGGCAAAAAACAAAAGAGAAGTTAATCCCTCAATACTGAGCCAATTTCATGAAAAAAGCCCTCCTGCAACTTCACCTCGCAGTTTTTCTTGCAGGATTTACCGGTGTTTTGGGCCGATTGATCACCATCAATGAAGCCTTACTGGTTTGGTACCGCATGTTTTTCTCCGCTTTGATTTTATTGGCCATTTCCGTTTTTACAAAAAAAATCAAATGGTTGCATTGGAAAGAAATGCTACCGCTCATTGGTATTGGTGGCATTATCGCCCTTCACTGGGTAACTTTTTATGGATCCATCAAATATGCCAATGTTTCCATTGCATTGGTCTGTTTTTCTTCCGTTGGATTCTTCTCGTCTTTTCTTGATCCATTGCTTTCCAATAGGAAAATGATTGTATCTGAAGTATTGCTTGGACTTTTGGTCATAATCGGTGTTTACCTGATTTTTCATTTTGACCAGCAATTCAGAACAGGGATTCTCTTCGGCCTCATCTCAGCTTTCCTGGCCACCATTTTTCCTATCCTCAACAAAAGGTTTGTCGGTAAACATGACGCTGATACCATTACTTTTTATGAAATCGGAGGTGGTTGGATGGTCCTGAACTTTGTTGTTCCTGTTTACCTGCTTTTCAGTCCAGTAACAAATTATCTTCCCGATGCCAAAGACATGTTTTGGCTTTTGTTCATGAGCCTCTTCTGCACCGTTCTTGCCTTCAATCTTTCAGTAAGAGCACTTTCAAAAGTATCTCCATTCACCGTAAACCTCAGCTTTAACCTCGAGCCGGTATATGGCATCTTGCTGGCTTTTTTGCTCTACAATGAACACAAAACACTGGGCCCATCCTTCTATGCAGGTATTTCCATCATCATCTTGACCGTAGTATTGCAAACTTTGAAAGTTTGGCGAGACTCCAAAGGCTAATCGAACAAGAATTGAACTGTTTTTACGGCCAATTCGTTAATTTCAACTCAAATTCCAACCTCATGCGCCACTGTAAAAAATCATTGCTGTTTGTATTCTCATTACTTTGTTTCAGCCTGTTGGGTTGGAGCCAAAAAAAGCCGTTAGACCATACCGTTTATGATGGATGGCAGACAATTGGCGAAAGAAAAATCAACAACAATGGAACATGGATTGCCTATACGGTAGAACCGCAGGAGGGAGATGGTCAGTTGGTGCTCCAAAAGACTGATTCTTCTTTTGCTACTACCATTCCAAGGGGTTACTCCATCTCGTTTTCAGAGGACAGCCGTTTTCTTGTATTCAAAATAAAACCTTTGTTTGCGGACACAAGAAATGCTAAAATCAAGAAAAAAAGGCCCGACGAATTTCCCAAAGATTCGCTCGGTATTTTTGATCTAGGTCAACGATCATTGGAAAAGATTGCTGGTGTAAGCTCATACAAGATGCCTGAAAAAGCAGGTGGCTTGCTGGCCTATCAACTGATCAAAAAGCCTTCCGATTCAGTAAAAATGTCCATCAAAAAAGATACTGTTACCCAAAAACAAGATACGGCAAAGAAACAGATTCCGCTCATCATTGAGCATGTGCCCGATAAAAAACAAAAAAGAAAACTGACAGCAACCGGGGAGAATGATGATGCGTTAGAAGATGCTGAAGGTGATGAAGGCGCTGCATCTGCTGTGCAAGAAGGTACTGAGCTTGTGGTATTGAGACTTGGGCAAAAGAATTCCAAGACACTTCCTCTCACAAGTGATTATCTCTGGAGTGAAAACGGCAAGATTCTGTTGGTTGAATCTTCCTCCAGCAAATCCAATAAAAATACCAAGCCCATGGTGTACATCTGGCGAGCTGTTGAAGACCGCTTTGATACATTGTTGGTGGGTGGAAATGATTTCAGGAATTTTGCCATTGATCAGGATGGATACCAGGTTGCATTTGTTGCAGAGCGCGATAGTGCGTTCAAGTCGCTGCAGAAATTTCACAAATTATGGTACTGGCAGAACGGTGATGCAGGTGCTACCGTATTGGTAGATAAGTTTACGCCCGGCATGAAAATCAACTGGACCATCAGCGAAAACTATACCCCCAATTTCAGCAAATCAGGTAAGCGCCTTTTTCTGGGAACTGCTCCCATCAAACCCATCAGGGATACCTCACTCATCGATATGGATCTTGTGAAGCTGGACGTTTGGCATTATAACGATGATTATTTGCAGCCATACCAACTGCGAACTGCAGAGATGGAAAACAGGAAATCCTACCTTGCCGTGGTAGACCTGTCTACAAAAAAACTCACCCAGCTGGCTGATCTTGACCTTCCACAGGTGATGATTGCAGCAGAAGGTGATGGAAAACAATTCCTCGGCATGAGTGACAAAGGCAAAAGGGTTTCCATGCAATGGGAAGGCGGAACAAAAAAGGATATCTATCTGGTAGATCCCACAACCGGATCCAAAAAAATCATTGTCAAGGACCTTTCAGGCATTCCTCAATTTTCACCAGAAGGGAATCATCTTGTTTGGTATGATGCAAAACAAAGGCATTATTTTTCTTACCACAATGGACAAAGCATCAACATCAGCAAGCAGGTTCCTGTTAAACTTTATGAGGAGGAATATGACATGCCCTCCGATCCAAATCCTTACGGACAGATGCGTTGGCAGAAAAATGATGAAGCCCTATACGTTTACGACAGGTATGATATCTGGCAGCTGGATCCAAAAGGGTTGGTTCCTCCCGTCAACATCACAGCAGGAAATGGCAGGAAGACCCATCAAAGCTATCGCTATATTCCCATGAATCAGGAGGAACGTGCTGTTCAAGTCGGGCAGACCATTCACCTGAGAATTTTTGATGAGAAAACAAAACATGCTGGTATGGGTACCATGCAATTGATGCCCAATGCAACCATCAATGTCCTTCAAAAAGGTGCCTATGCCATGGGCTTTCCCATCAAGGCAAAAAATGCAAGTGCATTCATCTACACCAAAGAAAGTTTCTCCTCTTCTCCCAATATCCATTTCTCCACTGATTTGGTGAAGGAAACAAAATTCAGCAGCATCAATCCGCAACAAGCGCAGTACAACTGGATGAAAGCTGAGTTGTTTTCCTGGAAGGCATACGATGGGAAAATGACCACAGGGATTGTTTACAAGCCTGAGAATTTTGACCCTTCAAAGAAGTATCCCATGATTGCCTACTTCTATGAAACCCTTTCTGATGGTTTGTTCAGCTATCAGTCACCATCGCCCACACCAAGCAGGTTGAACATTCCATTCTTTGTCAGCAGGGGATATATCGTGTTGGCGCCAGACATTCACTATACAGACGGATATCCGGGAAAGGCTGCTTATGACTATGTTGTCAGTGGTGCCAGGGCCCTGGTAAAAAAAGGCTGGGTAGACAGTACCAAAATGGGCATTCAAGGTCAGAGCTGGGGCGGTTATCAGGTAGCACACATCATTACCAGAACCAATTTGTTTGCCGCTGCTTGGGCCGGTGCACCTGTGGCCAACATGACCAGTGCATATGGTGGAATTCGCTGGGAGAGTGGCATGAACAGGCAGTTTCAATATGAGAAAACGCAGAGCAGGATTGGTGCAACCCTTTGGGAGAAGCCACAACTGTACATTGAAAATTCACCGCTGTTCCATTTGCCAAAAGTCAAAACGCCTGTGGTGATCATGTCCAATGACAATGATGGTGCAGTTCCCTGGTACCAGGGTATTGAAATGTTTACTGCCATGCGCAGACTTAACAAGAAGGTTTGGATGCTCAACTACAATGGAGAAGCCCACAATTTGATTGAAAGGAAAAACAGGAAAGACATACAGATCAGGGAACAGCAGTTCTTCGACTGGTTGTTGAAAGGTGAAAAGCCCGCTGTTTGGTTAACAGATGGCGTACCTGCTACAGAAAAAGGAAGGAGCTGGGGTCTTGAAACCAAGTTAGACTAACAATTGATTAGGCAAGACAGGTTTAAAAAAAGAATCAATAATGCATTTAAAGTCGGAGCAATCCGACTTTATGCATGGTGTTCATTGGCTTGTTATCAATGAACAACTCAAAGTCTTCCAGGCCGGCAGCCTCATGGCTTTCCTTCATTTCCTGCAAGGTCAACAACTTGTCGCCATTGGATATTTTTTCAAGCATGGGCAGGAGCCAATTGGCATCCTGTTTTGTTATATCAATGACCAGTGAACTAGATTTATTGATGAAGGTAATCTTGGCCATTTCCCTTTGCATCCCTTTTTTGGATTTTGTATAGTATTCACATCCCACAGTTTTGCCTAGCCAAACCATTTTTGTGGAAGGCTTGAACAGGGGTAAGGAATCTTGCAAAAGGATATTCTCAATATGATTAGGCTCAACATCAGTCTTGGGTACTTTGAAATCAAACCATTTTTGAAGGGGTTCATCTAGGCCAATATGCTGCATGAAGTTGAACAGCGATTTCTTCAGGCCAAAGCTGAACATTTCATGGTCTGCACCGGTTGGGTCAAGATGGGCAATGTCATTGTTGGCAAAACTACCCACTGCTTCATTGAGTTTTTTTACCTTGTATTTGGCTGGATCAAGGCCCACAGGGCTGTGTGCTGTCATGGCAAATTGATGCCAGAAGCCAGATTGAAGTACACCGGTTTTAAACAATTGACGAACCATTTCCAATGAGTCAATGGTTTCCTGCATGGTTTGTGTGGGAAAACCATACATCAGGTAGGCATGCACCATGATGCCCGCCTCGGTGAAATTCTTGTTCACCACAGCAACCTGAGCAACAGTGATGCCCTTGTCAATCAGTTCCAGCAACCTGTCTGAAGCCACTTCAAGACCACCACTCACTGCAATGCATCCTGAAGCGCGCAGCAAGATGCAAAGGTCTCTGGTAAAGCTTTTTTCAAACCGCACATTGGTCCACCAGCTCACCACCAATCTTCTTTTCAGTATTTCAAGGGCCAGCGCTCGCATCAAGGCAGGAGGCGCAGCCTCATCAACAAAATGAAAACCATTTTCTCCTGTCTGTTCAATCAATTGCTCCATCCTGTCGCAGAGCAAAGAAGCAGCCACAGGCTCATACAGCTTGATATAATCAAGGCTGATGTCACAAAATGTACACTTGCCCCAATAGCAACCATGGGCCATGGTCAGCTTGTTCCACCTTCCATCGCTCCAGAGCCGGTGCATGGGGTTGGCAATTTCTACTGCAGAAATGTATTGGTCAAGCAAGAGATCAGAATAGTCAGGCGTGCCCAATTCAGCCTGTTTGTAATCTTTGCAGGAAGCACTGTTTCGGTAGCTTACCGCGCCATCTTCAAGAACAAATGTTCTTTTGAGATCATCAATATTTTTCCTTCCTTCAACAAAACCAATCATGTTCTCGATTGGCGCTTCACCATCATCTAGTGTGATAAAATCAAAAAATTCAAACACGCGCGCATCAGACAGTGAACGAAGTTCTGTGTTGGGGAAACCACCGCCCATGGCAATTTTTATTCCTGGCCGGTTTTTCTTGATCCATTGTGCAGACCGGAATGCTGTATACAGATTGCCGGGAAAGGGCACTGAAAAAGCTACAATGCAGGGATTGATGGCATTGATATGTTGCTCCAGCAATTGGAGGTAGATCTTGTCAATATAGGTATGATCGCCTTGCAAAGAAGCATAGAGCTCATCAAAGCTGTTTGCACTCCTGCCCAAGCGTTCAGCATACCTGCTGAATCCGAAATGCTCATCCACTACTTCTTTGATGAGGTCAGAGAGATCCTCCATGTACATGGTGCAAAGGAACTTGGACAGGTCGTTGTTGCCCATGGTGCCAAATGCCCACTCCAGTTGATCGGTCTGGTCAAATCTTGAGGCCTCTGGCAGAAATTTTCGTTTGCTGATGTGGTAGGCCAGGGTCGGATTTTTGCCTTGCAAAAATCCGATAACATGTTCTATCGTGTCGGTATAATCATTTTCAAGGGCAACCATCCTGCTGGCATTGGCAGAAAGGGTTTTGCCTGATTGTTTGATATGGTTGAAAAGATCATGTAAACCATTTTTACTGAAGATGGCCAGTATGGTTTCAATGCCCAGATCCGCCTGTTTGCTGCTGATCTGTTTTGTGTTCAGAAAACCCTTGATGTAGGCAGTTGCCGGATAAGGGGTATTGAGTTGCGTAAATGGGGGAGTGACCAAAAAAATGGAACTGCTCACTAGAATGTACGGTTGACATCAAAAGATTCCAATGCTTCCACAAAAGCGGCAAGGAAAAGAGAACCCATGCCACCATCAATGATCCGATGGTCATACGACATGGAAACGAACATCATGTGCCTGATAGCAATGCTGTCCCCTTTATCA
>Ga0063231_10000228_pt1 | contig 15172 bp, 16 predicted proteins | sample LauGreSu1BDMLBSD_2_FD_56231 | JGI IMG/M metagenome (GOLD analysis project Ga0063231, IMG submission 56231) | Freshwater lake microbial communities from Lake Michigan, USA - Su13.BD.MLB.SD v2 (version 2) | ecosystem: Environmental > Aquatic > Freshwater > Lake | place: Lake Michigan, USA...
CCGCTACCGCCGTCACAAGGCAGCAGCCCCACTCTTGCTTTTCTTCGCACTCTTTGCAGTTGGTGCCACCTTTACTGTTGCAAGTGCAACGACATCTGCAGAAACAACCTCTGCCGATCGCTCAGTGCAAATTGAAGAAGGACGACAGATATTTCTTAAAGGATGTTCTTCATGTCACGGAATAAATGCTGAAGGCGCGCAAATTGCACCTTCACTAATNGGCGTCGGAGCTGCGTCAGTTGATTTCCAGGTTGGAACTGGTCGCATGCCAATGGCAGATATGAGTACGCAGGCTATGCGTAAAGATCCTCTTTACGACGCTGAAGAAACAGCGGCTTTGGCTGCCTATGTTGCATCGCTTGCACCTGGCCCAGCTATTCCAGCTGAATCCTCTTTAAATTATGAGCGAGATGGAAGTACCGCCGAAGGTGGAGAGTTATTCCGTAATAACTGCGCAATGTGCCACAACTTTGCTGGTCAAGGTGGAGCGCTCTCCCAAGGAAAGTACGCACCAACATTGATGGGTGTTGAACCAAAACATATTTACGAGGCAATGGTTACAGGTCCACAATCCATGCCCGTCTTTAGTGACAAGACCATCACTCCAGAGGAAAAACTTTCAATCATCAAGTGGATCAAGTCAGCTGAGAAAGAACCAAATCTTGGCGGTGCCTCCCTTGGACGAGTTGGTCCGGTGACAGAAGGATTATTGGGTTGGGTATTGGGACTAGGACTGCTAATCGGCGTTGCAGTCTGGCTAGCGATGAAGGCGAGATAAATATATGTCTAATGAAATCGAAGCCATAAAAGATCCAGGACTTCCTGCCCACGTTCATCGCAAGGCCGACACTGATCCAGCTGCAGCAGATCGTGCAGAGCGACAAGTAGCAATTCTCTTTGGAATCTCTGCACTAGGAACAGTTCTGCTTATTGTTTCTTATATTTTTATTCCAGATGATCTCTTCATTTTTATTCCGATTATGGGTAACCAAAATGCACATCAACTAGGTCTTGGTTTAGGAATGGCGATCGCGCTATTTTTCATTGGTATGGGCGCGATTCATTGGGCAAAAACTCTGATGCCAGATACAGAAGTTGTTGCACAACGTCACGAATTCCGCTCCCCTGAATCTGATCGCAAAGAGTTTGTAGCAGCTGTTAAGTCAGGTGCGAGTGCTTCAGGATTAGGTCGTCGCTCATTAATCAAGAGATCACTAGGAGCGGCGCTTGGATTATCTGCGCTGTCACCAATACTTCTTCTTCGAGATTTAGGTCCTTTGCCAGGCAAAGAACTTGAAAAGACAACTTGGAAATCCGGTACGTACTTGGTTACCGATCCAGGTAACCGTCGCATCAAGGCTTCTGATCTAGAAGTGGGCGCGGTTGCTCAAGTGCTTCCTGAAATTGCCGATCCTGAGCACCGCAAACTCAGTGATATTGCAAAGGACGCGGTCTTGCTTATTCGTCTGCGCCCACAGGAGTTCAATCTTGAACCCGACAGATTGGCCATGACCCACGATGGAATCATCGCCTTTTCTAAGATTTGTTCTCACATGGGATGTGCTGTTGCACTCTATGAGCAGCAGACAAAGCACCTGTTGTGCCCATGCCACCAATCAACATTTGATGTGACTCGTGCGGCCAAAGTTATCTTCGGACCTTCCGCCAGGCCGTTACCTCAACTAGATATTACAATTGACCAAGAGGGCTATCTCGTGGCACGCCAACCATTCTCCGAACCAGTCGGACCTAGCTTCTGGGAGCGAAACTCACAATGACAGTTGAAACGCGTTTAGGCAGCGTTGCCAATTATGTAGATGAGCGCACAGGCGGCGCTGCATGGATGAAGAAGAACCTGCAAAAGGTCTTTCCTGATCACTGGTCTTTCCTCTTAGGTGAAATTGCTGTACTCATTTGTCATCTTGCTTTTATCTGGAACATTCCTAACATTTTGGTTTGATCCTTCCCAGCGTGAAGTGATTTACGAAGGTAGTTATGAACCTCTAGAAGGTATAAAGATGTCGGCTGCATACGCATCGGCACTTCACATCTCTTTTGAAGTTCGCGGTGGACTCTTAATGCGCCAAATTCACCACTGGGCAGCACTTATCTTTATGGCAGCAATTGTTGCTCACATGATGCGCGTGTTCTTTACAGGAGCATTCCGCAAGCCACGTGAAGGTAACTGGATTATTGGAATTGGTCTGCTCACTTTGGGAATTGTTGAAGGTTTCCTTGGTTACTCACTTCCAGATGATCTCTTGTCAGGAACTGGAATTCGTATCGCTGAAGCGATCATTCAGGCCTTACCTGTAGTTGGTTCCTATCTTGCCTACTTCGCATTTGGTGGAGCCTTCCCAGGTGAAGCATTTATTCCACGTATTTACACGGTGCACGTTTTGTTGTTACCAGGAGCTTTCTTGGCGTTAATTACTGTGCACTTAATGTTGGTTTGGTACCAGAAGCACACTCAGTACCCAGGCCCAGGACGCACTGAAAAGAATGTTGTTGGCTATCCATTGATGCCTACATACATGGCGAAAGCTGGAGGCTTCTTCTTTATCGTATTTGGCGTGACCGCCTTCCTCGGTGCTGTTGCATCGATCAACCCCATCTGGCTCTATGGTCCATATACGCCAGGACAAATTTCGGCAGGTTCCCAACCCGATTGGTACATGGGATGGCTAGATGGTCTAGTGCGAATGGCTCCGCCAATTGAAACTCACGCATTTGGTCACACGATTTCCTGGAACATCTTGGTACCGGGATTAATTATTCCTGGCATTTTGTTCACTGGAATGGCGCTATATCCATTCATCGAAAGTTGGATTACAGGCGACAAGCGTGAGCACCATTTGTTAGATCGTCCACGTAATGCACCAAACCGCACAGCACTTGGTGCCATGTCACTTACATTCGTGTTGGTTACACTAATTAACGGCGGCAACGACATTATTGCTACTCACTTTGATCTTTCTATCAATCAGATTATGTGGGGAACGCGCTTTGGAGTATTCCTACTTCCCCCACTTGCATTTGTGATCACTAAGCGTCTTTGCTTGTCATTGCAGCGTGCAGACCGCGAATTAGTTCTACATGGTCGTGAGACTGGAACCCTTCTGCGTTTGCCACATGGTGAGTTTGTAGAAGTTCACGAGCCGATCTCACCAGAGAAGGCTTACTTCCTGACAGCACACGAACAGGCACCAGCTCTTGAACTTCCTGAGGTCGATGCTCGTGGTGTAAAGCGTGCAGGAGCGCTAAGAAACAAGCTTCGCTCACGTATGAGTGTTGCTAATGCCGAAGCGATTCCAAAGGTCTCAGCTACTGATTTGAAAGAGATCGAACATCACTAATTAGCTATAACAAGCCAAACACCCAGGGCTGTAATTCCTATACCTAGGAAGCCTTGGGTGTTTACTTTTTCTCCGAATAATAAGAAAGCTTCTAGCGCCGTTGCGGGTGGAACCAAATAGAGCAGCGAGGAAACCGAAGCTGCGCTTCCAGAATTGAGCAGCCAAAGCAAGAGCAAAATCGCACCTACAGACAACACGGCAATTAGCCACACAAANGCCACAANGAANTGTCCGCTCCACTCGATGCGAGTTCCNCCTGTTGCTATGGCCGCTAGCGCTAATACAAATCCACTAGCAAGATATTGGTAAGCAGTTCCAGCAATAAGAGGAACATCAGCGCCAATCTTCTTCTGCAAGAGAGTTGCTGCAGTACTTCCGATTAGCGCAACCAGAATTCCAATTACACCGCTCACAGGAATGTCTTGCTCAAAGGACGGACCCAACACTAAAACAACACCAATTAATCCAAGTAGCAAGCCCACAACTTGTTTGAATCTAAGTTGCTCTCCCAAAACTCTTACAGCAAGGACTGAAACCAATACCGGTTGCAGGCTTGTTACCACCGCGGCCACACCGGCAGGTAATCCTTTCGAAATGGAGTAAAACACTCCCCCTAGATAACAGGCATGAAGAAAGAAACCAATCAAAGAGGATCGGGTGATGGCCGATACACCTATTGCAATAGGTGACTTCATCACGGCAGCAACTGCAAACAATATGAGCCCTGCTATCAAGACCCGGACTGATAAGAAGATGAATGGATCGGCATATGGCAGACCATATTTTGCACCCACAAAACCTGTGCTCCACAGAAGTACAAAAAGAACTGGAGCAAATCTAGCTAGCTTTAAGCCTCGCAAATCGACTTCAACCGAACTAATGATTTTGCCATCGACTTGGGATTGTGTGCCATGGCACCTGTCATCTTCAACCATTTGGCTGCATATCCAGGTATTGCACTCGCATCAAAAGACTCGGTGACTTGCGTCGATCCATTACCAAGATCAACCAGTTCATAACACCAGGTCCACTTCATTAAATGGCACCAGGTGATTTTCTTGTTCTCCTCAAATGCAACCACAGTGTTCTTGATTCGATATGGCAGTTTGATCTTCATGGCCATTGAGAACTGAGCACCAAGGAATAAACGNTCTGGGCCTGAAATAGCTTTCTGNATNGTTCCAGAGCCATCAAATAGGCGATGTGATGTGGGNTTTGCNAGTAAATCAAATATCTTGCTGGCTGGGGCGTTTATAACTATTCGCGCAGCTGCGGTGTTTGGAAAATCTGTGGGAAGAATATCCGCCCGAATATCGCTCATTAGTGTGAAGTGGTCGAGACTGGCTTCTCATACTCAGTAACCATTCCGATTACAGAGATCATCAAAGCGCCAAGACCGATAAGTGAGAGCCACCAACCGATTAATAACCCAAGACCGAGGGTGCAGGCACTTAGAGCCACAGGCAATGGCCACCATGAGTGCGGGCTATAGAAACCAAGTTCACCAGCACCATCAGAAATTTCAGCGGTTAGATTATCTTCAGGAAGAGCAACACCGATTCGCTTCTGTGTGAACCAAACATAAAAACCGATCATTCCTGCCAAACAAGCCGACAACAGCAGGCCACTAATGCCTAATGGTTCGCCGCCGATTAACACATAGATAACAGTGACGATCGCATAGAAGACTGCTAATCCGCCGAATAATTTCCAAGAGGCCTTCATTTTCTAATGCTTCCCCTCAATTTTCACGTGCGGGTGGTGTAAATCAAACGCTGGACGCTCGCTAGAAATTCGAGGCATCGATAAGAAATTGTGTCGTGGTGGTGGACAAGACGTCGCCCATTCAAGTGAACTTCCATAACCCCAAGGATCATCAACCTCAACCTTTGGAGAGTTACGAGTAATCCAAATATTGATAAAGAACGGAATCATTGAAAGTGCCAACAAGAATGAACCAATCGTTGAAACTGTGTTCATGAAAGTAAAACCATCACCTGGCAAATAGTCGGCATAACGTCGAGGGAATCCCTTGATTCCTAACCAGTGTTGAATGAGGAAAGTTAAGTGGAAACCAACAAATAGCGTCCAGAAGTGAATCTTGCCCAGGCGTTCATTGAGCATGCGGCCCGTCATCTTTGGCCACCAGAAATAGAAACCTGCAAACATCGAAAACACAACAGTTCCAAAGAGAACATAGTGGAAGTGAGCAACGACGAAGTAGCTTGCAGATACTGCAAAATCAAGTGGTGGTGAAGCAAGAATGATTCCTGTTAAGCCACCGAATAGGAATGTCACAAGGAATCCCATAACCCACAACATTGGAGTTTCAAAGGTTACGTGACCTCGCCACATCGTGCCGATCCAGTTAAAGAATTTAACGCCGGTAGGAATACCGATCAAGAAAGTCATGAAGGAGAAGAACGGAAGCAGAACTTGACCACTAGCAAACATGTGGTGAGCCCATACCGATACTGAAAGGGCTGCGATTGCAATTGTTGCTGCGATCAGACCTAGGTATCCGAAAATTGGCTTGCGAGAAAAAACTGGCAAGATTTCAGTAACGATTCCAAAAAACGGCAAGCAAGAATATAAACCTCAGGATGGCCGAAGAACCAAAACAGATGTTGCCACAGCATGGCTCCGCCGTTGGCCGGATCAAATAAATGCGTTCCATATAGACGATCTGCTTCTAGTCCCAAGAACGCAGCTGCTAATGGTGGGAAGGCAAGCAAAACTAGAATGATGTGAGAAGAACGTTCCACGAAAAGATCGACATGCGAAACATCGTCATGCCAGGTGCGCGCATAGTAAAGATTGTTGTAATGAAATTAACGCCGCCAAGAATTGTTCCCACACCACTGATCGCAAGCCCGATCAACCACAAATCTCCACCAATGCCTGGTGAGTAGTCTGCGTTAGAAAGTGGCGCATAAGCGGTCCAACCAAATGAAGCCGCACCACCTGGAGATAGGAATCCAGCAAAGGTCATTAATCCTCCGAAGAGGAACAACCAATAGGAAAACATGTTTAAACGAGGGAAGGCCACATCTGCTGCGCCAATTTGTAGCGGCATGATTACGTTGGCAAAACCCACGAATAACGGGGTTGCAAACATTAACAGCATGATCGTTCCATGCATAGTGAAGATCTGGTTGTACTGCTCATTGCTCAAGAACTGCATTCCTGGTCGTGCTAATTCGGCGCGTAGTACAAGTGCCAAAACACCTGCAATCAAGAACCAAGCAAACGAGGTCATCAAATACATGTATCCGATCGTCTTATGATCGGTAGAGGTAATCCACTTTACAAAAGATTTTCCCTTTGGGGTCGGCATCGGAGCCTTTAGGGTTGTCGTAGGACGATCGGCATACGTTGTCATGCTTGGCTCCCCTTAAGTGTTTCTAAATAAATATCGTATTCGGCAGGCGTAACCACTTTCACTGTGAAAAGCATTTGCGAGTGATTGCGTCCGCACAAAATATTGCAACGACCAGGGAACTCACCTAATTTGTTTGCGGTGAATTCGAGCTCATTAGTCACGCCTGGAAGATTTTGCATTTGGATCATGAATGCTGGAATCCAGAATCCGTGAACAACATCATTTGAAGTAATTGTGTATCGGACTCGCTCGCCGAGTGGAACAACCAAAGTTGGAGGTTGTGTAGGAGTACCGGTTACAACAGCCTTGGGACCAGCCTCTGGATAGCCAAACTGCCACGACCATTGAAATCCTTCGACAGTGATTTCATGGGCATAGGTGTCTGTCTTTTCCGTAATTATATTTTGTCGCTCGATCGTGTAATAAAAGAGCACTGCAACGATGATGAAGGGAATGATTGTGTATGCGATTTCAACAGGAACGTTGTATTGAGTTTGCTTTGGAAACTCTGGTCCGTCCTTCTTGCCGCGGTGAAAAACCGCTGGCCATAAAATCAAAATTAAAGTAATTACCCCAACCACACCTGCGGCAATCCATGCTCCTTGCCACAAGGAAAGAGAGGCGTCATTAACACTTGAGACTCCCTCGGGAAATCCCCAATCCATACTCTTTGAACAACCCGTTAAAAGGAGAACTGGCAGGAAGAGGAACAGTGCTCGTAAGCGCGAAAACAAGGTGCGAGGCATGGGGTAAAGGATAGTTTGTATTGGCCCTTAGCGTCGCACGAGCACAATCGGCGGGAGTGGTGGCGCTCCTCACATCCACGATGAAGCGATTAGGTCAGATGAGGTGCAATTTCATCAGCTGCGTTTTGGCCATATGCGGCGGCAAATCGAGTGATGAATTCAGGCTTTGTAAAGCGATATTCCTGAGTGCCTAAGGTTTCGATGACATAGGTCGCGATCAATGCACCTAACTGGGCACATCTCTCATGGGAAAGTCCCCAGGCAAGTCCGGCAATGAAACCTGATCTGAAGGAATCGCCCACACCGGTTGGGTCAACCTTGGAGTTTTCCTTGGGACAACCAACTTGAACGAATTCGCCAGCCGCACTTTCAACTTTTGCGCCCTTTGAACCCAAGGTCACCACTCGATATTTAACGCGTTCTAGAATTTCGCGATCTGTCCAGCCAGTTTTTTGCATGGCAAGAGCCAGTTCATACTCGTTGAGGAATAGGTAGGCCGCACCCTCGATCAATAACTTAATTTCTTCACCCGTCATNCGAGCCATTTGTTGTGAAGGGTCTGCNGCAAATGCGATGCCAAGTTGGCGACAAACTTCGGAGTGGCGCAGCATCGCTTCAGGATCATCAGGTGAAATCACCATCATGTCCAAGCGGCCTACCTTTTCCATGATGGGGCTTAANTCAATATTTCGAGCNTCAGACATTGCACCTGGAAAAAAGGATGCAATNTGNTTNAGCTCTTGATCTGTTGTTACGACAAAGTGAGCGGTNTGAAGTGTCGTTGACACTAACGCGTGTGAAGTATCAACACCATGGCGTGANAGCCAGGCATCGTAATCNGCCCAATCTTTACCAACAGCTGCAATCAAAATTGGGTTTAATCCAAGCACGCCCATTCCGAAGGCAATGTTTGCTGCGCAACCTCCACGGCGCACATCCAAACTATCAACAAGAAAAGAGAGTGAAACTTTTTGCAAAGATCCTGCGACTAGTGAGTCGGTAAACTTTCCGGAAAAGGTCATTAAATGATCAAGACCAACAGAACCCGCTACACCAATTTTCATGTGGGGATACTAATGCGAAAAGCGCAGATACTTAGTTAAATGAATCGCCGCAGGCACATGAGCCTTGAGCATTTGGATTATCGATAGTAAAACCTTGCTTCTCAATTGTGTCGACGAAATCGATAGTCGCACCAGATAGGTAGGGATCGCTCATCTTGTCGGTGATTACCTTAACTGCGCCGAACTCGCGCACGATGTCACCCTCCATGTTGCGGTCATCAAAGTAGAGCTGGTACTTCAGGCCTGAACATCCACCTGGCTGCACAGCAACGCGCAGATTCAAATCATCGCGNCCTTCTTGAGCCAATAGTGCAGAAACCTTTGAGGCTGCTACATCAGTTAGCTGGATTCCNGTNGTTGTCGTTGCTTCAGTTGTCATTTAACTCTCCTTGATTGACTNCTGAGCAAATCCTACTCCCCCAGTCTCNGGCTAGCGAGTTGAGGGGCGGTTCAACACGGCCTCTATAGTTAAGCCATGAGTTCACATGAGAGCAAGGGTCGTCCAACCCCAAAGCGCAAAGAGGCTGAGTCAAAACGCAAAGTTTCNTCCCTCGCGCCAATAGTTACTAAAGATCAAAAGCGAGCATCTAAGGCACTGTCAAAGCAAGATCGAATTGCTCAGCGGGCCGCATACCTTCGTGGTGATGAAGCTGCATTGCCACTTAGAGATCGGGGACCTGCTCGTCGCTTTGTTCGCAACTATGTTGATTCTCGTCGCTCTACAGGTGAATATTTCCTGCCAACAATTTTTATTGTTTTGGTATTGACTCTGTTTCCAGTTCCAGCAATTCAGTTGGGTGCTATTGCGTTGATGTATGCGATGTTAATCATCGCTGTAGTAGATGGAATCCTTCTGTCGAAGAAAATCCGCAAAGCTGTCGAAGAGCAATTTCCAGGCACCGCAACAAAGGGTCTAGGTATGTATGCCTGGCTTCGTTCAACGCAGATGCGACGCCTTCGTGCGCCGCATCCTCAAGTATCAATTACTAAAAAGAAAAGCTAAGCGCGAGGATTCGGGCTTTCATTCTTCTTTGCATCACGCTCTGGAAGAGTGCCAAGTGCCGCATCAATTGCCTTCATGACATCTGCATCTAGCTTTACTCCCGAAGCCTTCACGTTCTCTTTAACCTGCTTTGGCTTGGTCGCACCCATGATCGCACTGGACACATTTGGATTTTGAAGAACCCATGCAATTGCGAGTTGGCCCATAGTTAAACCAACACCATCTGCAATTGGCTTTAACTTCTGTACCGCTTCCAAAACCTCTTCGCGCATCCAACCCTTGATCATGTTTGCGCCACTGCCCTTGTCAGTTGCGCGTGATCCTGCCGGTGCTTTCTTTCCAGGCAAATACTTACCGGTCAAAATTCCTTGAGCCATTGGTGACCAGACGATCTGGCCAATACCTTCTTTTTGAGAAAGAGGGACAACTTCAGCTTCGATAACTCGCCATAGAGCTGAGTACTGAGGCTGGCTAGAAACAAAGCGGTTGTAACCGCGAGCATCTTGAATTGCTAATGCTGATTTGATTTGTTCTGCGTTCCACTCGGAAAAACCAATGTAATGAACCTTTCCGGCACGGATCAGATCATCAAAGGCACTTAAGGATTCCTCAATTGGGGTTTCATAATCGAAGCGGTGCATCTGATAAAGATCGATGTGATCCGTCTGAAGTCGCTTCAGGGATGCATTACATGATTCGATGATGTGCTTGCGAGAAAGTCCGCGATCATTCTTGCCTGTGCCTGTTGGCCAATACACCTTAGTAAACAATTCATATGACTCACGCTTGACGCCCTTTAGGGCTCTACCTAAAACTGTTTCAGCTTTAGTACCAGCATAAACATCTGCAGTATCAAAGGTTGTGATGCCAACTTCTAGTGCAGCCTTTACGCACTTGATTGCTGCATCTGATTCAATTTGGTTTCCGTGAGTGATCCAATTTCCGTATGAGATTTCAGAAACGTACATTCCGGTACTGCCAAGGCGTCTGTATTCCATGCTCGGAAGCCTACGACTAGCGCGCCTAGTTGCCAACCCCAAAGGGTTATGGTTTGGTTCGCATACAACTTAATAGCTCACTTGGTAGGGGAAGTTCGGTGGAAATCCGACGCTGACCCGCAACCGTGAATCTCCGTTTGATTGTGAATCAAGTAGAGATAAGTCGGATTACCTAGCAAGTGCAGATGAGACAAACACCCGCCGAGGTTTGCGGGGTGTGCTCCTANCACTAGTAGTGTCGAGTATTTCGTCCTACCTATGTGCGGTTCACTCCCTGTGAGACTCTTTCAAATCGAGAGGCCCCACAGCAATGAAGTTCAAAATAGTTTTAGCAATGATCCTCATCTCCACATTCATTTCACCTTCTGCGCAAGCTGCAGATAAAGGATGGCGTTATTGGGGATATTTCCAAGCAGCCCCTGGCAAAACAACATGGACCGCTGCAATGACAGGTCCCACAGTTGATATCGCTGACGGCGCTGTTGAAGGTTGGTCATTTGTTTTTAGTTCAGATGACATTCCATCGGTTGAGCCGCGAGTAAAGCCTGATTTCAAGAAGATTTGCGCGGGTGTTAAAGCTGATAAAGACACTAAGCGAATTGCAGTAGTAATTGATTTTGGTTCCGCAGCCTATGCACCTAAGGGTGAAAAAGTTAAGAAAACGATTACAACTTGTGTTCGAACCGCCAAGGAGTCCCAAGGCATCGATGTCTTGGGTCAGGTAACTAAAATTCGTGCGGCAGGTTCAGGTTTGATTTGTGGACTAGCTGGTTACCCAGCCAAAGAATGCGGTGTTGAAATCGCAACCCCCAAAGCACTAATCAAGAAGTAGTTAATGAAAAAACTGTCACTGCACCCACTGACCTGGTGGATATGGGCTATCGGATTGGCTATTGCAGTCATTCGATTTGATAGCACCGTCTTTACTATTGGTTGTGTGGGAGCAGTGGCAGTTGTCGTTTTTGCTAATCGCGACAATGCCCCGTGGGGTAAGAGCTTTAATTGGACGCTGAAGGTATCGGCTTGGATTCTGCTTGTTAGAACAATTATCGGCGTCTTGATCGGTGTGCCAATACCTGGCACCACACTTTTCACTCTTCCAATACTTCCACTACCTAGCTGGATGCCTGGAATCCGAATTGGTGGATCAGTTACGGCAGAGCGCTTAACTTCGGCTTTGAGTGAAGGTATTTTGATTTGCGCAATCATCGTCATCTTCGGAGCCGCAGCTTCCTTAACTAGTCCGCACCGCTTATTGCGTGTTCTCCCCGTCTATATATACGAATTCGGTATTTCAATTGTCATCGCGACCTCTGTACTTCCACAGCTTGTAACTTCTGTCTCCCGAATTCGCCAAGCACAAAAACTGCGCGGACAATCATTACGAGGCTTTGCTTCTTGGCGACGAGTTGCTATTCCATTACTTGAAGAATCACTCGCTAGATCGTTAGATCTAGCCGCTGCCATGGATAGTCGAGGTTATGGCGTTAGTAAGAAGCGTTCCAGATATCGCCCTATCAAATGGCGCGCAGCTGACTCGGCAGTGGTTTTCTCTGCGCTGATTGTTATGGGTTTGTCATGATTAAGTTTTCAAATGTCTCACTGATTTATCCAAATTCAACAACAACTGTTCTAGAGAACTTGAACCTTGAAATAGCCGAAGGTGAAATGGTTCTTGTCATTGGTCCGACAGGATCTGGTAAGTCATCACTGCTACGACTCATTAATGGCCTAGTTCCTCACCACACCGGGGGCATTTTGGCTGGTGATGTGAGTGTTGATGGTCATTCAACTCAGTTAGTTAAGCCTGGAGCAATGGCTCACTTGATTGGGATTGTTGGACAAAATCCCGCCAATGGTTTCGTGGCAGATACTGTCGAAGAAGAGTTGGCCTTTGGCATGGAAACCCTGAATCTCCCACCAGATGTAATGCGCAAACGTGTAGAAGAGGTTTTAGACCTTCTTAGTCTTTCACCACTTCGTGATCGAGCCATTGCCACATTAAGTGGCGGCGAACAACAAAGAGTTGCAATTGGTTCAGCGTTAGTTGCCCACCCAAAAGTTTTGGTACTTGATGAACCCACGAGTGCGTTAGATCCGATCGCAGCCGAAGAAGTTCTGTCTATTTTGCACCGTCTAGTCCATGATTTAAGTCTGACCGTTGTCATTGCCGAACATAAGTTAGAACGAGTAATCCAATTCGCTGACCGGATTGTTCACATCAATGGAGTTGGAATGGCACAGGTAGGAACTCCTGAAGAGATCCTGATGCACTCTCCCATCGCACCCCCCATCGTTCATTTAGCTCGCGCTCTTGGCTTAAAAGAGATAGGCGTATCTGTTCGTGAAATGCGAAGAATGACTGCAGAGATCCGTGAGAAAGATTATGTGTCCACCGATGCAGTTCACTCGCATGTTGGAGATCCAATAATTCAAGTACGAAATCTTTCTGTGACCTATGACGGTAAGAACGCACTGAATTCTGTGAGTACGACTATTTCTAGTAACGAGATCGTTGCCATCATGGGGCGAAACGGTGCGGGCAAGAGTTCACTTCTAAAGTCCCTTGCGGGGATTTCAGATTTGAGTTCTGGCGCAGTCGTTGTCTCTGGAACTAATCCACAAAACCTGCACGGAAAGATGCGCAGAACATCGATTGGTTTCATTCCACAAGAGCCAAGTGATCTTCTCTACGGTCAAAGCGTGCAGATTGAATGTGAACAAGCCGATAAAGACAACCAAATTCCGAGCGGTACTACCGCTCAAATCTTGCAGCAGCTAGTACCTGGAATATCTCCCACTACCCACCCACGCGATTTATCTGAGGGTCAAAGGTTGGGTCTTGCTCTCAGCATTGTGCTCTCTTCTAATCCAGCTGTTTTGATTCTTGATGAGCCGACTCGTGGTCTTGATTATCAAGCAAAGAAAGAGCTGACAACAATCTTGATTGAGTTTGCTCGAGCGACAAATAAGTGTGTTGTTCTTGCAACACATGATGTGGAACTGGTTGCAGAATTAGCCACCAGAGTTTTGTTCTTGGCAGATGGAGATATTGTTGCTGACGGATCAACGCTAGATGTTCTCCTCTCATCCCCAGCATTTGCCCCTCAAGTTTCCAAAGTGATGTCACCACAGCCATGGCTCAAGGTTTCTGATGTTGTCTCAGCAATTGAGGCCCACCAATGATGTTGACCAAGGGGGTTGTGAAATTTAGTTCCAGGAACACTTTGGTTCTTGCCATCGCATCACTATTTAGCATTGCAGGTTTTATCTGGCCGTTTTTCTATTCGGGACAAGATCTACCAAGAACGCAACTGTTCTTTTGGATTGCAATTTTGGCAGCGACAGTTTTAGTCATATTTGAAGTTTCTTCAAGTGGGTTAGATGCAAAATCTGTCGCACTACTTGGTGTGTTAGCGGCACTTATTTCTGCATTGCGACCACTAGGAGCAGGAGCAGTTGGAATAGAACCAATGTGGTTTGTTTTGATTTTGAGCGCACGTGTATTTGGAGCATCCTTTGGTTTTCTCCTTGGGATTATTTCTATGTTTGCCTCAGCATTGTTAACAGGCGGACTTGGTCCTTGGCTTGGTTACCAAATGTTGCAGCTGCTTGGATTGGAATGGCTGCAGGATTATTGCCCAAGCGGGTTTCCGGCAAGAGCGAGATTGCAATGCTGCTGGCATTTGGTGCACTAGCCGCAGGTGTCTTTGGCATTCTGATGGATTTACAGTTTTGGCCATGGGCGTTGGGTAGCAACACCCAACTCTCCTACCTACCTGGCGGCACAATTGCCGAAAACTTAAGCCGGTTCATCACCTTTCACTTTGCAAGTGCGATGGCATGGGACATCCCAAGAGCTATTTTTACCTGTGTATTAATTGCATTTACTGGACCATCTGTTTTGTCTGCCCTGCGCCGGACATATACCCGCGCAGCTTTTTCAACTCCGGTTGTGTTTAGCGAACGTGCGAAGTAACAAAAGGAAGTTTCACAACTTCAGCTTGTGATTCCCGGCCTCTGACGTCAATTACAAGCTGATCACCTACAACAACATCTTTTGAGACCAAAGCCAAGGCGATTCCATGCTTTAGCGATGGCGAGAAGGTGCCACTGGTGACTTCTCCAACTACAGCTCCTTGTGAGTTTTTCACACTCATTCCGGCTCGTGGGATTCCGCGATCTAAAGATTTGATCGCAACACTTTTGCGCTCTACTAAGCCATTTTTTTGTGAAAGTAATACATCTGATCCGATAAAGGCTTCCTTCTTCCAGCCAACAGCCCATGACGCACTTGCTTCAACTGGAGAAATTGCTAAAGATAATTCATGTCCGTGCAATGGATAGCCCATCTCGGTTCGCAATGTGTCGCGAGCTCCAAGGCCACAGATCAATCCATCAAGGGGCGCAATCGCTGCAACTAGAGCATCCCAGACCGCGGTTGCATCTTTTGTGTGAGGTAGTAATTCATAACCGAGTTCGCCGGTATATCCGGTCCGGCACAAAATTACATCTGCGCCAGCAATGGATACATGTGCAAAAGCCATGTAGTCAATGTCCGTGTTGATCCCAAGTGCTTCTAAAACCTTAGGAGCTAATGGTCCCTGCACCGCTAGAACTGCG